>Ga0247834_1005151_pt1 | contig 15726 bp, 16 predicted proteins | sample LaCruzMarch2015__8_FD_187118 | JGI IMG/M metagenome (GOLD analysis project Ga0247834, IMG submission 187118) | Freshwater microbial communities from meromictic Lake La Cruz, Castile-La Mancha, Spain - LaCruzMarch2015_12m | ecosystem: Environmental > Aquatic > Freshwater > Lake | place: Spain... | reverse complement strand
AAACCATGACGCGTCGCTCGGCGGAGGCTCTGATTACCGAGTTCGAGCGCGCCCCCGAGCAATGGTACCACTTCATTCCGATCGGCCGATGAACGCGCGCGCACTGGGGCTTGTGCTCCTGCTCCTGGCCACTATCCCTGCGACGGGTCACACCGAAGCATTATCGGAGAACGCAACGACGGATCTTCTGCGAAAAATGACCGACTCCCGGGCGGGAATCGTCGGCGTGCGGAAGGACTTTGTGGAAACCAAGACGTCGCGACTTTCCGTGCGCCCCATTCAGTCGAAGGGCACGCTTTTTCTCGCCCCGCCGGATCGATTCCGACGCGAAGTCGCCGGATCGAATCCGAGCATCACCATCTGCAACGGCGAAACGCTGTGGATTTTTTATCCCTCGTTCGCCGAAGCGGAGCAATACGATCTCGCTCGCCAGCGCAAGATCCGCGAGGGGCTGTCGGTCCTCTCCGCGACGATGAACTTCGTTCGATTGCGAGAGGACTTTCAGGTTTCCGCAGAGAAGGGCCGCGATTCCTGGAAACTCACGCTCCGACCACGAAATCGCGCGATTCAGGAGTTGTTCAAACAACTCGTCGTCGAACTCGATGAAGACCTGCGCGTCACACGGACGGACTTTCTCTCCCCCAACGGGGATCGCACCGTCACGATCTTCACGGATGAGCGCTCGGCTCCGCTACCGCCTGAAACCTTTGATTTCCAGCCACCCGCCGGCGTTCGCGTGACCCGGCCGCTGGGATAGGCGATCGATCAACGCGAGGGATCGGAAGGAAACGGACGGGAAAGTCCGTTCTCCGCTACACCCGGCCCAGCACGATGCAGGAATTGATTCCGCCAAACCCGAAGGAATTACTGAGGATCCGATTCGGGCGCGCTTCGCGGCCGTGCACGGGGATCACGTCGATATCGCATTCGGGGTCCACGTTTTCGTGGTGGAGCGTCGGAGGCAGGAAGTTGTGGTGGAAGGCGAGTGCACATACTGCCAATTCGATCGCGCCCGTGGCGCCCAGAGGATGACCCGTGTAAGCCTTGGTGCCACTGCACGGAATGGAGCGGAGACTCTCCCCAAACACTTGTCGCAGGCATCGCACCTCATTGGAGTCGTTGACCCGCGTCGAGCTCGCATGCGCGTTGATGTAGTCGATCTCCGAGGGTTCGGTCCGGGCATCTTCCAACGCCAGCCGCACCGTGCGAACGACCGCACGGCCGTCCGGTCGGGGCGTCGTCATATGATACGCATCGTTGCTCAGGCTAGTTCCGAGGACTTCGGCGTAGATCCTCGCACCTCTGGCGATCGCATGTTCGTACTCTTCGACGATCAGAGCAGCCGCACCTTCGCCCATCACAAAACCGTCCCGGTCGCGATCAAAGGGTCGGCACGCGTGCGGGGGTTCCCCGCGGCTCATCGTGCGGATCATGTCAAATGCGCCGAACGTGAGGGGACTCAACGGAGCTTCCGCTGCTCCGGCTACCACGACATCAGCCAACCCCTCTCGTATCCATCGCATGGCATCGCCCACGGCGACCGGGCCGCTCGCGCAGGAGTTGGAGTTCGTGGTACCCGGCCCCATGAAACCACATTCGATGGCAATGTTGCTGTGCGCGGAACCTCCGAAGACCTGCAGCGCGAGCGTTTGATTCACTCCGCGCGAACCGCGATTCAAAAACTCCCCGTGCTCCGCCTCGGCGTTGCTGATGCCCCCCAGGGCGGTCCCAAAGCTCACCCCGTATCGGTCCCGCGGCTCGTCATGGGACCAAGTGAGTCCGGCGTCCTCGAGAGCTAACCGCGCAGAGGCGACGGCGAACTGTGCGTAACGGTCGAGTCGTTTCAGCCGGTGAGGCGGAAAGTAGCGGGTGGGATCAAAATCCGGAATCTCCGCGGCGCAGTGCGCGTGGAAGGGTGAGGAGTCGAAACGCGTCAACCGTCCGATGCCGCTTTTCTCCGCCCGGACGCCGTTCCAAAAAGCCTCGACGCCCTCACCGATGCAGGTGATCGGACCCAATCCGGTGATGACCGCCCGACGCGAGGGACTCACGCGTGGCACTCCACGTGACGTTTCATTTCCCGGAGGGTCCGGCCCGCGACGGCGTCGATGAATCCGCCGATAATGCGTTCTGCCACCGGTGCCAGAAGGCGCGGACGAAAACGCAGGTCATGAACAATTTCGACGAACACGCTTCCCCCCGGCTGCGGAGTGAAGGACCAGACGACTTCCATCCCCCGGGTGATTGCCCGAACGTGCGTGAAGCGGATTTCCATCGCTTCCCGGTCCACTTCGAGCCGCGACACCCACCGCACCGGGGAACCGTCGCGCGTCGCGGCCATTTCTACGACACCGCTTTCGCCGTCCGCGTCGCGTTCGAGAAAGCGTACATACCGGTAGTGCGGCAACAGAGCGGGCCAGCGCGCAAGGTCGGCAACCGTGTCGAAGATCAGCTCCCGCGGCGCATACATGACAATCGAGGCGGAGGTGGAAAGGCTCATAAGGATTCCCGCATGGAGCGCATACGATTCAGCGGACGATTTGGTAATGAAGAAAGCATTCGGATCCCTTCTCTTCGCAACTGAGCAGGCGGGCGGTTCGCCTTCGATGCAGAAAACTTCCCGGCAAGCCCGTAAGGGTCGGAGCACCTTGTCCGCCGAAAATCCGGGGCGCCAGCGTCACATAGAGTTCGTCGAGCGCGTCGGCCTCCAGGAACGATCGGAAAAGCGTCGGGCCGCCCTCACAGACGAGGGTCTTCACCCCGTGGTGCTCCCGCAGCGTTCTGAGCATGCGAGGGATTTCGACACCACCTTCGTGAACCACTACCTCGGCGACGTCGGCCAACCGTTGTCCAAGCTCGGCGGAAATCGGCGCTCCGGAGAAGAGCAGGCGGGGGCCACCTTCAGCTCGGAAAAACTTTGCGTCGGGATCGAACGTTCCCTTCTGGGAAACGACCACCCGGACGGGAAACTCCTCCTGACCCCTCGCCGTTCGCTGCCTGCGCAAGTCGTCGCGCGAAATGCCCATCCCCATGTTATCAGCCTCAAGCGTCCCGCGCCCCACCACGACGGCATCGCCCATCGCCCGGATTTCCTGGAAACGCTGTTTGTCGGCGTCCGAGGTAAAACCCGTCGCTTGATTCGAACGGGTCGTAATTTTGCCGTCGAACGTTACCGCGAAGTTGGCAACCACCCGGGGGCGGCGAGAGGGGCGGGGCACGGCGTCAGTCGAGTTTCGATTCGACGGATTCCTCGGCCTCGGCCATCTCCCGTTCGATTTCCTTCAGGCTGGTGTGGCCACCGTCCGGTGGGCGGTAAAAGAAGTAAATGATCCCGCCGGCAATGCTCCAAACGGTGATCATACAGAACGACGTGATCGAGATCAGGACCGCTTCGCCTCCCGGGACTCCGTAGATTTTTCCCAAGAGGATTTCGCTCAGGTTCTCGCGAACGCCCAGTCCTGCGATACTGAGCGGCAGCGCGGCGATCGTGACGATGATGGGAACGACAAGGAAGGCGTCGAAGAGGGAAATAAGCTGCGTGAATGCCCGCGCGGCGCAGTAGACGGACAGGATGATAAAGCTGTGCGCCATGAACGAAATCCCGAATGCGGCGATGGCGGCCTTTGGCGAACGCCCGTATAGATCAAATGCGCCCGCCAACTCCACGAGCTTCGTTCGAAGGGGCAGGCGAGCGGGGAGTTTGTGAACGAGACCCAATCGACTGATGACAAACGCAGGGACCACAACCGCCAGTGAGGCCAACATGATGAGCAAGAGCGTCCCCAGCAGCGTGGCGGTTGCCGGACTGCGCGTCAGCGTCTTCCAGCCAATGGCGCCGAAAACCAGCGCCATCAGGAACAAAGCAAGGAGGCCGACGACGCGGTCGATAACGACGCTCAGCAGCGCCGCCGTCTTCTTGTCCTTCGACGTCTCCCGCATTGTGTAGAAGATTTTCAGCAGGTCGCCTCCCGTGCCTCCCGGCAGGAACAGATTGAAGAACAACCCGATCATGAACAACTCATACACTCTGATCCGCCGAAGCACGATTCCCTGGACCTTCAGCAAAAGCCGCCATCGCTCCGCCCCGCCAATCACCATTCCGGAAATCGCCAGAGTCCCAAGTGCCATCCAACCGTAGTCCGCCTGGCGAAGGGCCTCGGCCATCAGCGCCCGCTTTTCAGGATTGCGGAAAATGAACCACAGGAGCGCCAGCGTGATGACGACCTGAAGCAGAGTAATGACGACACGCTTCATCGCGCGGGAGCAACAGGCATAAGCGCGGAGAGTCGATCAAAAGCCGCCGGGTGGGAAGCCCAAAACCAATACCTATGGCAATCGGGAATTTTGCGCAATTTCGTCACAACAAAATCGTTGCAGCTTAACAACACTTTTCGTGTCCTTCCCACCGCTAGCCGAAAAGCATCTACGCACCTTCACTCGACATGCCACACAACGACGCCCGCACCGTACAGGAATACATTGACGAAACTCCCAGCTGGGCGGACGGCACGGCGGTAAAAGACGTGGCGATGACGCCCATGCAGATCCGCATCTGGGGTCTTGCCTGCGCGGGGAAATTTTTCGAAGGCCTTGTGGTCTTCATGACCGGCGTGGCCCTGCCCCTGATGGTCGTCGAGTTCAACCTGCAATCCTCTGACAAGGGCTTGGTCGGCGCGGCAAGCCTCTTTGGTATCCTGATCGGCGCGACCGCACTCGGCGGACTGGCAGACATCTTTGGTAGAAAGCTCATGTTCATCGCCGAAATGGTGATCTTCACCATTTTCCTCATCTGCGTCGCTCTGAGCACTAGTTTCGCATGGCTCATCTTTTTCCTTTTCGCAATGGGGCTCGCACTGGGCTGCGATTACCCGACCGCACACTTGGTCATCTCCGAGAGCATTCCGAGTAAATGCCGCGGCAAGTTGGTTTTGAGTGCTTTCGGATTCCAAGCGGTGGGCGCGCTCGTCGGAACGCTCATCGGTTTCTTCATCCTCCGAGCATATGACTCGGTCATGGACTGGCGTATGATGTACGCGACCGCCATCGTCCCGGCGATCCTCGTGGTCATCGGGCGATTCTACGTCACCCAAAGCAGCCACTGGCTCGTTTCCAAGGGTCGCATGACCGAGGCAGAACGCGAGACCGAGAAGCTTCTGCGCCGCGACCCGGCCTATCCGAAAAAAGTCACCCTCGCCGTCCCGAAAGTCCCGGAAGGCGGCCATCCGAAGGCACATTATGGCAAGCTTTTTGACAAGCCGAAGAGCCGTCGCGCTACGATCTTCGCGTCGGTGCCTTGGTTTCTGCAGGATCTGGGAACATACGGTATCGGGATTTTCACCCCAACCATCCTTGCCTCCACAATCGGAAGCACAAACGAGCACGCCCGCAATCTGACGGAAATCATCCACAATGACGTCATGGCCGCCAAAGGCGCGGCATTCATCGACATCCTGCTCATCGTGGGAATCATCGCCGCCATTCTCCTCGCAGACAAGGTGGGTCGGATCAAACTACAAGTCTGGGGCTTCCTTGGCTGTGCATTCGGCCTCGTTCTCGCTGCCCTCTCCTTTCACTTCACGGGCACCATGCAGATGATCCTGATCTTCGGCGGATTCATGATCTTCAACTTCATGACCAACATGGGTCCGAACGCGATGACCTACCTCCTGGCCGGCGAAGTGTTCCCCACCCGCATCCGCGGTATGGGAGCGGGATTCGCAGCCTCCTTCGCGAAGATCGGCGCGGTAGCCACCGCATTCCTCTTCCCGATCATCCTTAAGGACATCGGCACCGCCAACCTCCTCTACATCCTCGTCGGAACATCCCTCCTAGGCGCATTTGTCACGTGGCGCTTCCAGATCGAGACCAAGGGCGTGAATCTCGAGGAAATTGGGGTCTGACGAGAACGCTTCACGGTAAAGAGCCGATCTCAAAACTCAACCGTGATGTCGGCGGAATCCTGCCGCATCCCGGGGTGTAGCGTAGCGTAACCCAGGGTAACGCCGGGCCCCACCAAGATTCCGCCCCATCGGGGCGAACGGGAGGCGTCGTCCGGCAAAACGGATCACCCCGACGCGAACCCTCCGTGCGCCCCGTTGGGGCGCTGGGGGTGCGTGATATCGGAGATCCCGGGGTTGCGCTCCGCCCCACCCCGGGCTGTCGACGTCGGCCCCGTTGGGGCCGCGAGCCGGGTTCCCATTGAGCCATGCCGAAGGCATGGACGTCGATAGCCCGGGGTGTAGCGTAGCGTAACCCCGGGTAACGCCGCGCCCCACCAAGATTCCGCCCCATCGGGGCGGACGGGGGCGTTGTTTGACGATCGGTTCGCCACGCCGCACGTCGTTACCTGTGAGATGACCCGTCCTGCAAAAAAGATAAAAAAGATATTGCCATCTACCATGTAGTAGGTCACATTCCTCCCATGAACTTGGACAGCAAGACCCGAATCCTCGACTCCGCTCAGCGGTTGGTTGGGTCGCGTGGTTACTCCGGGTTCAGTTTTCACGACATCAAGGATGAGGTGGGGATCACCACGGCGAGCATTCATTATCATTTTCCGACCAAGGCAAATCTCGGAGTGGCGTTACTTCGACGCTACCGGGACGGACTGCGGACGGCTCTGGGACGCCTCGCCCGATCGCCCGGTTCCTTCCGCGAGAAGATCGGAGGCGTGGTCGCGATTTACGAAGAGGTACGCGTGCAGAATGGCACCTGCTTCGGAAGCGCGCTGGGAGGCGAGTATGGAGTGCTGCCGGATGAGGTTCGAACGGAACTCCGCGCATTCATCGACGATGCCGTGAATGGATTGAAGAAAATCATAGAACCGTCGCAAAAGAGCGGCGGACTGCGGTCCGATATCCCCGCCGAAACGCTCGCCCGTACCTGGTACGCTCTCCTGCAAGGTTCTCTTACCGCTTCGCGAGCCTCGGACCCATCATTTCTCACTCAGGCAAGCGAGACGCTCCTCAAATTGTCCCATACTCCGTGAAGACTCTTTTTCAATGTTCAAACCTACCTTCTAGTAAGTTGTTTACATTCAGTACCAAACATTTCCCTCAACCGGTCGTCGACTGGCAGAGGAAAAGCAAAACCAACCACACATAGAAAGACACATCATGAAAATCGCCATCATTGTTATCGCCGACCCGAAATCCAACACCGACGAGGCCAACGGCCGCGTGTTCAATGCGCTCGCGCTCGCCGACGAATCGCTGCGAGCGGGGGACCAGGTCGAGGTCGCATTCATCGGGGCTGGTACCCGGTGGCCCGCGGAGTTGACGAAAGTCACGCATCCGTTCAACGGGCTTTACAACTCCGTACGGGAAGCCGTTTCCGGGGTCTCATGTGGCTGCGCGGCTGCATTCGGCGCCACCGAAGGAGCCGCCGCTTGCGGGATCAAGGAAGTGAAGGATAACCGTGCCGAAGGCACCCCCGGCTTGACCAGCGTCCGCCGTTACCTCGCCGAAGGCTGGAACACGCTTGTGTTCTAAATCGCATCCCACACTCATTCACCATCCCACAATTCCCAAGGCCGGTGGACGATCCTCCACCGGCCTCCCGGGAGGCCCACTCAGCCCTCGCGATGCGCAGTGTGAGTCTCATTTGGAAAAGGAAACGGAGTTGGGGCGCGGCGCCGCAGCGGACGCACGACCTGCACAACTGAGTGTGAACACCGAAACCTAATATTTTTATGGCTGCTAACTTTATGAAGATTGCCTCGACGGACTCGGTCCTTAAGGCTCAGGAGCACTATTTCGGGTCTGCAAGGCCTGCGACGGATACCGGGGGAAAGGACATACTAAGCCCGGACGAGGTTCTGTTTATCCAATCACGCGACAGTTTTTACATGGCCAGTGTCAATTCGGATGGGTGGCCGTATATTCAACACCGAGGAGGAAAACCCGGGTTCCTGCGGGTGAGCGGACCCGACTCGCTCGCTTTCGCGGATTACAAGGGGAATCGTCAACTACTCACCACAGGAAACATTTCGGACAATGACCGAGTGAGTCTGTTCCTAATGGATTATCCGCAACGATCCCGGTTGAAAATCATGGGCCATGCACGAGTTGTCGATGCTCGCAAGAATCCTGAACTCGTGCAGCAGGTCGCGGATATCGACGAACAAAAGCTCGTGGAGCGGGTGTTCGTCATCGATGTCATCGGCTACGATTGGAACTGTCCAAAATACATCACCCCGCGATATACCGCCGCAGAGGTCCAAGCCGCGATCGAGCCAATGAAGGACAGGATCGCGGACTTGGAGGCCCAGCTTAAGGCACTGAAGGCGGAAGGGAGCGTCAGCGAAGATCGAAGCGATCCAGGTTCATCACTTTGACCCAAGCCGAAACGAAGTCGTCGACAAACTTCTTTTGAGAGTCAGAACATCCGTAAACCTCGGCCAACGCACGAAGCTGGGAGTTTGATCCGAAAACCAGATCGACCCTTGTCGCGGTCCACTTGCGTTCGCCGGTTGCGCGGTCCCGACCTTCAAAGAATTCCTCGTCTTTCGACATCGCCCTCCACTCCGTCGCCATGTCCAAAAGATTCACAAAGAAATCGTTCGTCAGGGCTTCGGGCCGCTTGGTGAATACGCCGGTTTGCGCTTTGCCCACGTTGGCATTGAGCACCCGCAATCCACCTACTAACACCGTCATTTCGGGAGCGGTGAGGGTTAACAGTTGCGCCTTATCAACCAGCAGCTCCTCGGCGGATACCGAGTACTTCGCCTTCTGATAGCTACGGAAGCCGTCCGCAAATGGTTCCAACACGGCAAACGAGGCCACGTCCGTTTGCTCTTGGGTGGCATCCATTCGTCCGGGTGCAAAGGGAACGACAACTTCGTGCCCGGCATTTTTCGCAGCCTGCTCAACGCCCACACTGCCTGCGAGGACGATCAAATCCGCAAGCGACACCTTTTTCCCATCGGACTGCGCCGCATTAAATTCTGCCCGCACGTGTTCCAACACGTCGAGGACCTTTGCGAGTTGCCCGGGTTGATTCGCTTCCCAATCCTTCTGCGGCTCCAAACGGATGCGTGCGCCATTGGCACCACCGCGCTTGTCCGATCCGCGGAAAGTCGAAGCCGACGCCCATGCGGTGGAGACCAGTTCGGAAACGGTGAGTCCGGACTCCAAAATCCGGATCTTCAAGCCCGCGATGTCTTGTTCATCAACGAGGGGATGATCGACTGCCGGAATCGGGTCCTGCCAGATGAGTTCCTCCGCGGGCACTTCCGGCCCGAGGTACCGAGCGAGCGGACCCATGTCGCGGTGGGTCAATTTGAACCACGCCCGTGAAAACGCATCAGCGAGTTCCGCAGGATTCTCGTAGAAACGACGCGAAACCTTCTCGTACGCCGGATCCACCCGCAGCGCGATATCGGTCGTCAACATGCATGGCGTGTGACGCCGATCAGAATCATGCGCATCCGGGACGGTGCCCGCGCCTGCGCCATCCTTGGGGCGCCACTGATGCGCACCGGCAGGACTTTTGGTCAGTTCCCACTCATATTGAAACAGATTCTCGAAGTAATTGTTGCTCCACTGCGTGGGCGTGGTGGTCCAAGTGACCTCCAATCCGCTCGAAATCGTATCACCTCCCTTGCCTGAGCCGAACGAGCTTTTCCAGCCAAGACCCTGTTGTTCGATAGGGGCACCTTCGGGTTCAACTCCGACGAGCGCGGCATCGCCAGCACCGTGGGTCTTCCCGAACGTGTGGCCACCGGCGATGAGCGCGACCGTTTCTTCGTCGTTCATTGCCATGCGGGCGAATGTCTCGCGGATATCGCGGGCAGACGCGAGGGGATCCGGGTTGCTGTTTGGGCCCTCCGGATTGACGTAAATCAAGCCCATTTGGACCGCTGCGAGAGGATCCTCGAGCTCGCGGTCGCCCGAGTAGCGCTTGTCATCGAGCCAGGTCTTCTCCATTCCCCAGTAGATGTCCTCCTCGGGTTCCCAAATGTCCTCCCGACCGCCCGCAAAGCCGAATGTTTTGAAGCCCATCGTCTCCAGGGCGACATTGCCCGTGAGGATCATCAAGTCCGCCCACGAGATCTTGCGCCCGTACTTCTGCTTGACCGGCCAGAGCAGCCGGCGGGCCTTGTCCAGATTGACATTATCCGGCCAGCTATTGAGCGGAGCAAAACGCTGGCTTCCGTTCCCTGCCCCACCGCGACCATCGCCCGTCCGGTAGGTGCCTGCGCTGTGCCACGCCATGCGGATGAAAAATGGGCCGTAGTGACCAAAATCCGCCGGCCACCACTCCTGCGAGTCCGTCATAACCGCGGCGAGATCCCGCTTCACCGCAGCCAGGTCGAGCGTTTTGAACTCCTCCGCGTAGTTGAATTCGCCCCCCATGGGATCGGACTTCTCCGAGCGCTGGTGGAGGATCTTCAGATTGAGCTGATTCGGCCACCAGTCGCGGTTCGATGTTCCGCTGGTGGGAGAATGGTGGAAGGGACACTTGGCTTCGGATGACATGTGCTTGCTCTCGGTTAACGGGGTGAATCGTTGGTTGGTTCGATGTCAGCGTTACGCATCAAATCGAAGATGGGCGACATTTTAATCGCCGATTTCCACCTTTTGTCCACTCCCTTCCCGTCCCGATGAATCGGCGGCGAGTCACCAATTTCGGAAGCATTACTTCGCGGCATCGGACCCCACATTCGCGGAATCCGTCACTTGTCGGTATCGATGCGATTGTGATATGGTTATATGGTTTACCATATGAAAACAACAATCGACCTCCCGGACGACTTGCTTATGGAGGCAAAAACCGCAGCCATTTTGCGGAAGACGACGCTTCGCCAGCTCGTGGCACGCGGTCTGCGAAGGGAGCTTCAATCAGCATCCGAAGATGAGCCCAGTGCCATTCGCAGCCTGCGCCGACTTGATGCGGGACCGTGGAGGGGAGTCAGCGCGGATCACTATGTTGAGGACCTCCGCAGGAACTGGGCGTGAGAGTTTTCTGGGATACCAACATCTTTATCTATCTTTGGGAGAAGAAGGTGTTAACGAGCGAGATGGAAGCTCTCTCGGACTTTGTGGACCGCGAGGGTCATATACTTGTGACCTCGACACTCACCCTCGGAGAAATCCTTGTGCAACCCATGCAACAAGGGAAACCGGCCGTTGTCCGGGCTTATCAATCCGCCATGCACCAACTGGTTCTCATCCCCTATGATCGCGAGGCCGCAGCTTGTTTCGCCAGATTGCGGGCAACGAATCCCTCGCTGCGCCCACCAGATGCCATTCAACTCGCATGCGCGATCGTCGGAGAGTGCGAACTGTTCATTACCAACGATTGCAGACTCGCAAACGTGAAATCCATCCGTGGACTCCGCGTTGAATCGCTGTCTGAATGGCACAGCTCTCGAAAGAAGTGATGGGCGACCCGCGCAATTCGAAATCCCGTTTCGTCCGTCCTCCTGACCCTCAGGAAACGGAGCAATTGGCGGGTCGCTCCACGAGCCCAGACGACCAGCAATGACCTCTCCCGTGCATGTCTCAACCGGCGAACTGCCCCCGGCGGATCGCGTTCAGGCCTTGGTGGCCGAAGCGCACGCCCGTTTCCGTTCGGAATCCGGGGGATCAAATTCGACCGTTTACCCGGCACTCACCCGCGTTCGCCCCGACCTGTTTGGCGTCTGTGTCGTGGGAACCAACGGTCGGGTCTTTAGCGCCGGGGATTGCGATCACCCGTTCACCATCATGAGCGTTTCAAAGCCATTCGTCTTCGCTCTCGTGTGCCAAGCGATCGGAGCCGAGGCCGTTCGGCGACACGTCGGCGTCAATTCCACCGGCCGACCGTTCAACTCGATGGAAGCCGTCGAGCATTCGCCGGATGGACGGACGAATCCCATGGTCAATTCCGGTGCGATCGCCACAACGGGACTCGTTCCGGGGGTGAACGACGCCAAAAAATGGCAGTTCATCCACTCGGGGCTATCCCGCTTCGCCGGGCGACCGCTCGAAGTCCATGAGGAGTTGTACGCCTCGGCGTCAGCAACGAACCTCCGAAATCAGGACATCGCCCGACTCCTGCACTCGCGCGGACGAATGACCACGGATCCCGCCGAGGCCGTCGCACTTTACACGAAACAATGCTGCCTCGAGGTCACCGCAAAGGATCTGGCCGTCATGGGCGCGACGCTGGCGGATGGAGGGGTCAATCCCCTCACCCGCGAGGCCGTGGTGGACCCGACCGTTTGCCACCATACCCTCGCCGTCATGGCCACCGCCGGGCTCTACGAAAACTCCGGAGACTGGCTGTTCGATGTTGGCCTTCCCGGAAAAAGCGGGATCGCCGGGGGCATCGTCACCGTTGCGCCAGGAAAAGGCGGTCTTGGGACCTTCGCGCCTCCCCTCGATGCCGCGGGCAATAGCGTAAAGGGACAATTCGTCGCTCGATTCCTCTCCGAGCACCTCGGCATGGACCTCTTTGCATCACGTCCGGCAGCAGCCCCATAAGATTTCATCGTTCAATCACTAACCCCTTTTCCGCCGCCCTCGCCCGATGATCGGGTTGTGGGCTTCCTCGTTTGACCCCGAAAAGGAAAGCGCGTATTCCATGGATTATGCTCAGCGACAAACTCGAAATCGATCCGGAGGTCTGCAACGGGAAAGCTGTCATCCGCGGAACCCGCATCACTGTTGAGACGGTTCTCGGCTACTTGAGTGCCGGAGATACCGTGACCGATGTGATCGCCGGATACCCCAACCTCACCCGGGAGGACGTTCTTGCCTGCCTTGACTACGCCCGTCGCGTTGGTGCTGCCCGTTCCGTGACTCTTGCCGCAGCGTGAACCTGCTGATTGATGAAAACCTGCCCGTAAATCTCGGCATGGGCTGTGCCGAAAGTGTTTTGCACGCCACTCAACTCGGTGTCCGCCTCTCCGATTCTCAACTCTGGCAGGAAGCCATCAGGCGGGACTGTGTTCTTGTCACGAAAGACACCGATTTCTTCGAGAGGCTGCTTCTTCATGGCAGCCCTCCCAAGGTCATCTGGATCAGGACGGGAAACCTCCGCCGGAAAGATCTCGAGGGACTCTTCCTCAGCTGCTGGCCGAAAATCCTATTCCTCATCCAAACCGCCGATTTGGTGGAAGTCTTCCAAGACCGGGTAGAGTCGCTGACATTTTGCTGACAGACCCACAGGGTGCAGCAACCCATGTCACCTCTTATCAAAATCATCGGTTTACCTCCTTATCGAAACAAGCGTTGCCCCTGAGGCCGCCCCCGCCTTAATACGCTTGATCTCGCCAACCCTCCTGTACGACGCTCACCGCCTGCTGAACCTCCCGCCCCGCGCGGACCCTCGAAGGTTGTTGCCCACCCACTCCATGAATTCAAAGTTCCTCCGCTTTCCCTCAGCAGCCGCTTGTTCCCTTCTCATTCTCGGAACCGGCTGCTCGCGACCCACCCCTCCCGCGGTCGATGTGGTCCGACCCGTGAAAACGCTCTTGGTGACCGCCGGTGGAGATGAACGGGTGCGCACGTTTCCCGGCCGGGTGGAGGCTTCGAAGAAGGTCGAACTCACATTCCAGGTCGGCGGTCTGCTCGTTAACCTGCCGGTACGGGAAGGTCAGAAAGTGGCTAAGGGCGACCTGATTGCCCAGCTCCGTCAGGACGAATTCCAGGCCCGGTTGAAGGCGTTGCAAAGCCAACTCGACCGCTCGCGTGCCGACCTTCAGGCTTTACGCGCCGGCGTTCGACCCGAGGAGCGCCTGCGCCTGGAAGCGCAACTCCGCGCGGCGGATGCCCAGCTCGTCAACGCCCGCGCCGAGTTTACCAGATCCGCTCAACTCCTGCGCAATCGGGTGATTTCCCCTGCGGAAAACGATCGTGCCCAATCCACCTACAGCGTCGCGCAGGAGAATCAGCAGGCCGCCCGTCAAGTACTTGAACAAAGCGTGATCGCCCGCGAGGAGGACATCGCCGCGAAGGAAGCGGAGGTTCGCGGACTGGAAAGCCGCGTCGTCGAGGCCAATCTTCAACTCCGCGATTCCACGCTCCTCGCACCGTACGACGGCGTGATCGCCCAGCGTTTTGTCGAGCAGGGGCAAACGATCCGACCTCAACAACCGGTCGTCAAATTCCAGGACGTGGACGAAATCGACATCGCGGTGGATATTCCCGAGACCGTGATGGTCGCGGAGATTCTGGGTTCCGACATGGTCCAGATGGTGGCGGAGTTCAGCGCCGCGCCGGGGCTTCGGTTCACGGTGCAGATCCGCGAGATTGCCCAGCGGGCGGACCCCGTCACGCAGACCTTTTCGGTACGCGTCGCGATGCAGGCACCTCCGGATTTGAATCTCCTCCCGGGAATGACCGCCACGGTGAGCCTCACCTACCGCCGTGCCGCGATCCTCGGAAACAGGGTCCTCGTCCCACTCGGCGCGCTTGTTGAAATCAAGCCCGGGGAGCAGGTGGCGTGGGTCATTGGAGCTGACCAAATCGTGTCGAGGCGAGCGGTGAAGACCGGGGAGGCCTCAGGCGGGCAGATCGAAATCGTCGAGGGTCTGCAGCCCGGCGATCGCATTGTCGTAGCCGGAGTCCATTCGCTGCGCGACGGGATGGCGGTACGGGATCTCGGGGACGCCCTCGGGGGCGGCCAGCCATGAATCCCGGCGAGTTTTCGGTTAAGAATAACCGGATGGTGCTGGTCGCCATGGCCATGGCCATCGCGGGCGGAATCGTTGCCTACCTGAATATCGGGCGTCTCGAGGATCCCGAGTTCACGATCAAACAGGCGCTCATCATCACCCCGTACGCCGGGGCAAGCGCGGAGGAGGTCGCCCAGGAAGTGACCAACCCGATCGAGATCGCCTGCCAGCAACTCGGACAACTCGATCGCGTCGAATCGGAGTCCACCCGCGGAAGATCCGTGGTCACTGTCACGATCAAGGATCGCTACGACAAACACCGGATCCCGCAGGTTTGGGACGAATTGCGGCGCAAGATCGCGGATGTTCAGCCGCAGCTTCCGCCCGAAGTGCGCGGACAATCCATCGTCGTTGATGATTTTGGCGACGTGTACGGCATTTTCCTTGCGGTCACAGGAGAGGGTTACTCGTTCCCGGAGATGCGGCGCTACGTCGAATTTCTCCGGCGCGAGCTTTTGCAGGTCCCCGGAGTGAAGAGCATTGCCCTCTTCGGCGAACAGCGGGAAGTGGTGTTCCTCGAAATCTCCCGCCAGCGTCTTGCGCAGTTGGGGCTGAACGAGGAAGCCATCTACGCAAAGCTGCAGGAACGCAATATTGCAGCCGACGGCGGTCGCGTTCAGGTGGGCGATCAGCACGTCCCGCTGGATCCGACCGGTTCGTTCGAATCCGCGCAGGAAATGTTGGAGTTGGTCATCGGCTCCAATCAGAGCGGGCGTCAATTCCGCCTCGGGGACATCGCGACCATCCAGCGCGGAGATCAGGATCCACCCCGCCGCATTCTTCGCTACGACGGCAACCCTGCGATCGGCCTGGGAATTTCCACCGTCCCCGGCGGCAACGTCGTGAAGATGGGCGAGGCGATTCGCAAGAAACTTGCCGAACTCAAGGGTAACCAACCGATCGGCATCGAGATCGGAGAGATCAATTTTCAACCGGAGGCCGTCTCCGATGCCGTGGGGGAATTCATGTTCAACCTGGCGAAAGCCGTGACGATCGTCTTCGTCGTCCTGATCTTCGCGATGGGACGTCAAACCGGCTTCATCATCGGCGTGGTCCTCTTCCTT
>Ga0247834_1005145_pt1 | contig 15740 bp, 8 predicted proteins | sample LaCruzMarch2015__8_FD_187118 | JGI IMG/M metagenome (GOLD analysis project Ga0247834, IMG submission 187118) | Freshwater microbial communities from meromictic Lake La Cruz, Castile-La Mancha, Spain - LaCruzMarch2015_12m | ecosystem: Environmental > Aquatic > Freshwater > Lake | place: Spain... | reverse complement strand
TACGGGTAAAATTACAGCTATACCTGTTGGCGGCACCTTACCTTATTCATACAGGTGGAGTACAGGGGCTGTGGGCGCAGAATTAAATAATGTTCTTGCCGGTTCTTACGCTGTTACTGTTACCGATGCATTAAACAGGACAGCAACGGGTACTTATATTTTAACTCAACCTACTAAATTAAGTGTAAAAATGGAAAGGATTGTTTGTGGCAATCCTACAACAGTAAAAGCTATCGTCACAGGAGGGGTAGGTCCATATACTTATGCATGGGATACAGGTTCAACCTTTGATACAACCATTATCAACACAGAGAATAAATATTGTGTTTCAGTCACAGATAGTAGATTGTGTGGTAATATAACTTGTGAGCCTATTATTATTACACCAATGGTGATTGCTGTAGATACTAGGAATATTTCATGTAACAGTTTTCAAGATGGTCAACTTACAGCAACGGCTGGGGGAGGAACTCAGCCATATACCTACAAGTGGAGTAACGGTCAAACCACCAGAGATATAAGAAATTTAGCTGGTGGCGCTTATACCGTGACTATTACAGAAAAGGGAGGTTGTTCGATATCTGCCAGAGCGACGGTTGCAGAACCTGCCAGACTAACTATTCCATTAACTATAACTCAACCAGACTGTTCTGGGGAAGCCAGTGGTAGAATTGTGGCTCAACCCGTTGGCGGCAATGCACCTTACCGTTATTCATGGAGTACAGGTAGTTCCTCGTCTTCATTAAACTTTTTATCGTCTGGTACTTATTCACTTACTGTTGTTGATGCTAAAGGTTGTAATGCGTCTTCAGTAACCAATTTGCAAAGTCAGTCTGCCATTAATCTTTTTACTACAAGTAAAGCAGAGACTTGTCTTGGGATGGGTGATGGTGAATTGAGAGTAAGTGCTATTGGTGGTGTTGGTCCTTATCGCTATAAATGGAATTCGGGAGAATCTGATAGTTTAATAAAACTTAAAGTTACAGGTAATTATATAGTGACAGTAACCGATGCAATAGGATGTGTAAAATCGGCTAATGTTTTAATGACTGCTGCAGCACCTTCACTTATAATAGACGTGTCAAATAGCGGCTTAGGTTGTAACGCTTCCTCTAATGGGCGTTTACAAATAAATATCCGGGGAGGGCAAGCTCCATTTAGCATTCAATGGAATACAGGCGCCACCACCTCAGAAATTATAAATTTAAAAGCTGGTAATTATTTAGCTACGATTACAGATGCTATCGGTTGCAAGCAGGTCATTCAAGAGTCCATAATAGAATCTCCACCTATTCTTTTAGATATAAGTGGTGATGATCGGGTTTGTGGCAATGAAACCAAAGCGCGCCTGAGAACTACCGTTACAGGAGGGGTAGTTCCATATACCTATAAATGGTCTAATGGTAGAACGGGGCCAAATCCTGATAATATGGGTGCGGGCATGCATTATTTGACGCTTACAGATGCTAATAAATGTTCCGTTGTAGATAGCTTTTTTATTGCAAAACTTTCTGTTCCACTTATCTCTCTGGTAGGAAACAAAATTGTTTGTAATAACGGTAGGGGAGCTCTAACTGCCCAGGTATCTGGTTCGCCCGGACCTTACCTTTATGCGTGGAGCAATGGACAAACGGGTGCTGCAGTTGGGAACTTAGGGACAGGTTTTTATGCTCTTACGGTGGAAGATGCCAATGCCTGTTCTACCATTGAGTTTTTTCAAATAGAGGTGGTAGATTCCCTAAGACCAAATCTAACCGTTCAACCTCCCCGATGTAAAGGTGAATTAAATGGAAGTATTTTAGTAAATAATGTATCTGGTGGTGTCGCACCTTACTCTTACCTTTGGAATAATGGTAGTACTTTAAATTCAAGGACTAACCTCGGTTCAGGAAATTATTCCTTAACTATTTCCGATAAGAATGGTTGCCAGTTTATAAGGAATTTTCCTTTGATTGAAGCTGATTTCCCTCTTGAAGTCATTCCACAAATAACGGATGTTCTTTGTGGTGTTCAGGGCACAGGGGCTGTAACTCTTCAAGTTAAAGGTGGAATTCTTCCTTATCAACAGCGATGGTCTGATGGATCATTAACAAGCAATAGGTCAAATCTAAGAAGTGGTCTATATATTGTTACCGTTACCGATGCTTATGGTTGTCCGGTAACAAATAATATTAGTATAAACGATCCAGGGAATCCTGTTTGTAATCTGGCCGTTACCAAACCAGTGAGTTATCCAAGTTTAAATAATGGAGAGGCTCAAGTAGCCCCTAGTGGAGGTGTTTTTCCTTATACTGTTCAATGGAGTAACGGACAGGTGGGGTATAAAGCTGTTAATCTTGAAAATAAAAATTATCAAATTACTTTAACTGATGCCAAAGGTTGTGTGACTAATTGTACAGTAAATCCTGAAATATCTAATTCCCTGGTTGGTGATTATGTTTGGTTCGATAGTAATCTTGATGGACTTCAAACCGCTGGTGAGCAAGGAGTTCCAAATGTTGAAGTCATTATTACCAGACTCGATACCTTGGTTGAAAGATTTGCAGTAACACGAACCGATGCATCGGGTAGATATTTTTTCCCAGTACCACCAGGTCAGTTTAAAATTACCTTTCAAGTGCCTGCAGGAATGGTTTTAACCAAACCAAATGAGTTTTCTTTGAACGATTCTCTGGATAGTGACGTAGATAGGAAATCAAGAATGACAGAACCATTTACCGTATTAAAAGGTACAGCAAATTTCACCTTTGATGCTGGATTAATTCCGTCGCCTCAAGCACTGACCACCAATACAATATGTTTAAATAATGCGACGAAAACCGGAAATGGTCAATTTCAGTCAACCCTGGAAATTAGAAATGAGGTTGAAGGTCAGACATGGAGAATATTGAATCCCGTGGGTGTCTTTGATCAATTTAGCTTGCCTACCCCAAATTTACCTCGCTTAATTGCCAATAATACGTTGGTTCCCGAAGTTCAGTCTGGTGTGTATCAATATAAATTCAGACACATCGATGGAGTTAATTATTCAGCTTTAGTAACAAATGGTGTGGATACCCTGCTTTTTCAAGGAGGTACTTCTTATCCTGAAATACCCATTACCAATCTTCCTCTTTCCCAGTTAAGTTTGTGTGAAAATGGCGGTTCTTTTAAATTTAATCTGGATACTTCCGCCATTGGTAATCTGAATATCACCTTGAACGGAAAATTAATCACTGAGATTAATCCGGCAGAACTTGGAAATGGTTCCTACAGCCTTGAAATAAATTATAATACTGGTTTACTTCAAGAGTGTATCACCATTTTAGATTTAAACGTAGTGGTACAAAAAGATAGCTGTTTGGCAAAATTAGGCGATCGGGTTTGGCACGATTTAAATCAAAATGGCATTCAAAATCTAGGGGAACCGGGCTTAGTAAATGTTCAGGTTATTCTCTCTGTCATTGAGGGGAACAAAATTCGTGAAATGGATACTACTTATACTGATAGTACAGGTATGTATATGTTTAATGTTCCCGCAGGTAAGTACAAGTTAACTTTCGCAAAACCTAATCCCGATTATGCCCCAACGCCTTGGTTAAGAGGATCTGATAGGAATGTAGATAGCGATATGAGTCCGTTCAATATGATGACAGAGTTTATTACGGTGGATACAGGGGTAAACAGAATGGATATTGACGCGGGTTTCTATCTTGAATGTAAAAATGTTACTTCCGGAGGTGAAATCGGATATAATCAACTCATTTGTGGTCCTGGAAATGATCCTGTGAAAATAGTTAACTTGATCAGTCCCTCTGGTGCCGTCGGAGATCTTGAATATCTGTGGATGTACACTACAGATAGAGCACTTACCTTTGATATGAATTTATTTAGCCCAATACCAAATTCTGATACTCCTGAATTTGATCCAGGGCCATTATATCAAACCACTTATTATGCTCGTTGCGTAAGAAAGAGAGGTTGTTATGGGTTTATGGAATCTAATGTGGTTAAAGTGGAAGTTGGAAACAGAGCCACTGTAAAGGTGGTTAGTTCTCCAACAATGTGTATTAATGCCAATAATTTTTTAGAGGTTCAAACCAGCACGTCAGCGGCACAAATTACCTGGGAATTAGGCCCAGGTTTCCAATCATCGCTGGCTTATGGTTCAAAACCCAATGTTCGTTTTTCAAGTGTTGGTACTTTTTCCTATAAAGTTATTGTAGTTGAACGTGAGTGCACCGTTTCTTTTAATGGTTCTGTAACGGTAACAAATAATCCTACTTACTGCCCATCTGTAAATGATCTGGAAACCATGTCTATTGAGGCAGAAGTTATGCCAGGTTTTGATGTAAAATTATCTTGGCGTAGTAAAGCATCGGCCTTTATTCCTACCTATACGATAGAAAGGTCAATGGATGGTATTAATTTCAAGCGATTAACTGATAAGAAATTACCCGTCATGGAGGTTCAAAGTATGAAATATTTTGAATTTGTTGATAAGCCTGACAAAATGGGTTTACATTATTATAGGGTTAGAATGAAACAGGAAGACGGAACGATGTTACCCTCTAATGTAGAAAAGGTAATGTTAATGGATAAGCCTGACATGAAAATGATGGTTTTCCCAAATCCTGTTACAGATATTTTAAACGTTGAGTATTATTTTGTAACACAGGATAACATTGAAATATCTATTTTCGATGCCAACGGACTAAAGGTGAGGGACTGGTTTTTTCCTCCCGGCCCCGCAGCCTCCAGAGCTTTAAATATCAAAGATCTGGCACCTGGCGTATATGCCATACGTATTATTTCTGGTTATGGAAATCCTATTACCGAGCGAATTATTAAACATTAATCCTTTTTTTTTCTTTAATAATATTGATAGCAAGAGATTGGTTTAGCCGTCTCTTGCTATTTATTATTAAAAAACAGGGTAATTCGTTTCTTTCTAAGCTAATTGCCCTTATTTTTGCGCTCAATTAAAAAAAAACAGATGATTCAGACTGATTTACTCATTATTGGAGCTGGTCCCGTTGGCCTATTCACCGTTTTTGAAGCTGGTTTATTAAAAATGAGGTGTCATCTGATAGATGCTTTACCAATGGCGGGCGGACAATTGACGGAAATCTATCCCAAAAAACCAATCTATGATATCCCTGGTTATCCCTCTGTTTTAGCGGGTGATTTGATTGATAAATTATTGGAGCAAATTGCTCCTTTCAATCCTGGATTTACGCTAGGTGAAAGAGCAGAAAGTCTGGAAAAACAAGACGACGGCTCGTTCATATTGACCACAAATAAAGGGACTCAAATAAAAGCTCCCGTTATTGCTATCGCTGGTGGTTTAGGTTGTTTTGAACCAAGAAAACCACCATTGGAGAATCTTGAATCGTATGAAGATAAAGGGGTTGAGTATATTATTAGAGATCCTGAATTTTATAGAGATAAAAGAGTGGTTATCGCGGGTGGTGGAGATTCTGCCCTGGATTGGAGTATTTTCCTTACCGATGTAGCCAGGGAGGTTTCTTTAATTCATAGGAGAAATGATTTTAGAGGTGCACTCGATTCTGTTGAAAAAGTTTTTCATTTGGCTCAAACGGGGAAATTAAATTTATTGACCGATGCGCAGATTGTAGGATTAAGGGGTAACGGTGCACTTGATGCTGTCCAGATTGAAAGTAAATCAAAAGGAGTGTTTCATCAGGAAACTGATCATTTCATACCTCTATTTGGATTGTCGCCCAAATTGGGTCCTATGGCCGATTGGGGTCTTCAGATTGACAAAAATGCGATAGAAGTAAATACTTTTGATTATTCTACTAATATTCCAGGCATCTTTGCCATTGGCGATATAAATGTTTATCCTGGTAAACTAAAGCTTATTTTATGTGGTTTTCATGAAGCTACTTTAATGTGCCAATCTGCTTTTAAAATAGTTTTTCCCGATAAAAAAATTAGTTTTAAATATACCACAGTGAATGGGGTAGAATCATTTTAATCTGTAAAACAATTAGTCTATGTTGGGTTCCGAATTTGAGGAGATTGTAAAATTGCGAAGGTCAAATAGAAGTTTTGACCCTGAGGTGGAAGTACCTGATGAGGTGATTAAAAGGAGTTTGGAAAGAGCTATTTTGTCTCCTAATTCCAGTAATATGCAATTATGGTCTTTTTTTTGGATTCGTTCTGAAGAGGAAAAAAAGAGGTTTCAACCCTTATGTCTTGATCAATATGCTGCAAAATCAGCTAAACATTTAGTGGTTTTTGTTACAAGAAGAGATTTGTGGAAGGAAAGAGCAAAATGGAATGCAGACCAGATTAAAAGACAGGTGGTTGGCGAACCTGATAAGTATCAGAAACGAATGATTCAATATTATGAAAAGTTGCTTCCCATTGCTTATGGCTACGATTTTCTTGGTATCTATTCCTTTTTAAGAAAGAGCATTTCTTTTTTTATGAGCATAACTAAGCCCTTCGTTAGAATGGGAGGTTCAGCACAACAACGCATCATTGTACAAAAATCATGCGCGCTTGCCGCCCAAACTTTTATGTTATCCATAGCTGCAGAGGGGTATCATACCTGTCCAATGGAAGGTTTCGACGAAGTCCGGGTTCGAAAAGCGCTTAATTTACCTCGAATAGCGGAAATTAATATGGTTATTGCTGTTGGAAAAGGCACTGAAAAAGGTATCTGGGGTGAGCGCAATAGAGTACCCTTTGATGAGGTTGTATTTGTAAAATAATCCTTTAGTTGGGCTTATTTCTGTTTTAAATTTCTTTGCTTTTTTGTATATTAACGTTTTTAACGTAATATATCAAAATGATAAGACGAGATTTTTTAAAAAAAAGCGGTGGAGCCCTCACCGTTGTTTCTGGATTATCCATTATTCCATCTTTTCTTTTATTGAAAAAATGGGGTCATATTCCCCCCAGTGAGAAAATAAATTTGGCTTGTATTGGTATTGGAAATAGGGGTGCAGATATTATTAAAAAATTACATGGAACAGGCCTGGTAAATATAGTTGCCCTTTGTGACACTGACATGGGGGCACCACACACTCTGCCCATCATTAAACTTTTTCCTGATGTTCCGCAATTTCAAGATTTCAGGGTCCTATTTGATAAGATGGGAAATAAGTTCGATGCCATAACTGCCGGTGTTCCTGATTTCTCACATTTTCCTATCTCAATGCTCGCCATATCAGAGGGTAAACATGTTTATGTAGAGAAACCAATGGCTCATACTTTTCAGGAAGTAGAGCTTATGATGAGGGCTGAAAAAAAATATAAGGTAGCTTGTCAAATGGGTAATCAGGGGCATTCCGATGAAAATTATTTCCAATTTAAGGCATGGACAGATGCTGGCATCATTAAGGATGTCACTCGTATAACTGCTTTTATGAATAATGGAAGAAGATGGCACGGTATGAAAGTTTCAGATTTTTTGCCTGAACAGCCTGTTCCTGAATCACTAGATTGGGATTCATGGCTTGCTACCTCTTCTTTTAAATCTTATAATAAGGGGTACATTAATGGCGATTGGAGGTCGTGGTTTGAATTTGGTAATGGCGCATTAGGTGATTGGGGCGCTCACTTGATTGATACTGCCCATGAATTTTTAAAATTAGGATTGCCTAATGAGGTAAATCCTTCCTTTATGCAAGGACACTCTCCTTTTATTTTTCCTCAGGAATCAACCTTGGTTTTTAAATTTCCAAAAAGGAATAATTTGCCAGCGCTCGAATTAAGTTGGTATGAAGGTTTTAACAATCAGCCTACGCATCCCGATTATTACGGTGAACCTGTTAGAGCGAAAGATATTCCTCCACCAACAGCTGGAAATGTAAACACAAAAAGATATCCGGGTAAGGTTATTTATGGTAAAGATCTAGTATTCAAAGGGGGATCTCACAGTGCTCCTTTAGTAATTATTCCAGAAGATAAAGCTAAAGATTTGGCATCAAGCCTGCCCGAAGTTCCGGTTAGTCCATCTAATCATTTTTTGAATTTTGTCAGGGCATGTAAGGGCGAAGAGTCTTGTAGGTCATCTTTTAAAATAGCTGGTCCCTTGTGTCAGGTGATGGCCTTAGGGGTCGTTGCCCAAAGGGTTAATGCCAGGCTTGAATTTGACATTAACAAAAAAGTGATTACGAATCATGCTTTAGCTAACCATTTACTCACTGGACCCCCTCCCCGGAAAAATTGGGAACAATACTATAAATTATAGTAAAACTATTAAACCTGTAAAGGGTTACTATGTAAAGAAAATTAAATATAGTAAATATGAAATGTCCAGCATGCGACGAATTACTAGTGATGTCCGATCGACTAGGTGTTGAGATTGATTATTGTCCCAAATGCCGAGGTGTTTGGTTAGATAGGGGAGAACTTGATAAAATTATCGAAAGATCTTCCATGTCAAATCAAAGTCAAGGAAGTAGAATACCAGACGAAAAAAGTAGGTATAGGGAGAATGAGCAAAGAGATTACAAAGACCCATATTATGGGAAGAAGAAAAAGGAAAGTTTCCTGGAAGACTTATTTGATTTTTAATAAAAAAAGCGACTGTTTGATAAAAACAGCCGCTTTTTTGTTTGTAGCCCGTACGGGAATCGAACCCGTGTTACAGGAATGAAAATCCTGCGTCCTAACCCCTAGACGAACGGGCCGTTCGTGTTGGATTTTATTGTCTGTAGCCCGTACGGGAATCGAACCCGTGTTACAGGAATGAAAATCCTGCGTCCTAACCCCTAGACGAACGGGCCTTTGTGAAAAACTTTCTATAAAGTCTTTTTCTAAAGGAATGCAAATGTAATAACCTATTCTTACTCTTCCAATTTTTTTGGCCATTTTTTATAAAATAAATAATCATTGGTTTATTAACTATCTAACCTTATCTCTTTTCATGGTTAATTATTTATAATTCATACTTATTTGGACAAAAAAATATCCTGTAAGTAGTTTTTATGTATTTTTGCAGCGATTTAAAAATTATAGTTAATGTCATTTTTACACTAAGTATATATTTCGTAAACCTTCACAAATCAATAACATCATGGCTAAAAGAATAGCTATTAACGGCTTTGGTCGAATCGGTCGTCTAACATTTCGTAATCTCATTCAGATGGAAGGGATTGAAGTAGTTGCCATCAATGATTTAACAGATAATGCTACGTTGGCGCATTTATTAAAATATGATTCTGTACACGGTAAGTTCCCTGGAACGGTAAGTGCGGATGAACATTTTTTATATGTTAATAATAAAAAAATTCATGCCATCGCTGAGAGAGACCCCAAAGCGCTACCTTGGAAAGACATGGGAATTGACATTGTTATTGAGAGTACAGGTAGATTTACGGATCGTGAAACAGCTGGTTTACATCTCAGTGCAGGTGCCAAAAAGGTTATTATCTCTGCCCCAGCTAAAGGTGATATTCCAACCATCGTTTTAGGTGTAAATGATGAGGTTATTCATGCAGATCATAATATTTATTCTAATGCCTCTTGTACGACTAATTGCTTAGCGCCAATGGTTAAAGTATTAGATGATGCATTTGGCGTTGAATCTGGCTTTATGACTACCATCCATGCTTATACCGCAGACCAAAGAATTCAAGATTCTCCACATGAAGATTTAAGAAGAGCCAGAGCAGCTGCTATTTCTATCGTTCCAACCTCAACGGGTGCTGCAAAAGCCGTGGGATTAGTTTTACCTCATTTAAAAGGTAAACTTAACGGAAATGCTATGCGCGTTCCTGTTCCCGATGGTTCTGTAACTGATTTTACGGCTACCTTAAAAAAACCAGCTACCGTGGCGGAAATTAATGCCGCTTTCAAGGCCGCTTCCGAAACTTATCTAAAGGGTATTCTTGAATATTGTGAAGAACCTATCGTCTCTTCTGATATATTAGGTAATCCACACTCATGTATTTATGATGTCGATTTGACTATGGTTCAAGGAAATACTGCAAAAATTGTTGGTTGGTACGATAATGAAGCTGGTTATTCTGCAAGATTAGCCCAATTAGCAGATCGTATCTAATTTTTTGGAGTTCTTATGGAAAATATAGATTTTAATAATAAAAAAGTACTGGTAAGAGTGGACTTTAATGTCCCTCTTTCCAGTACTTTCCAAATCACTGATGATAATAGAATCAAAGCTTCGCTGCTGACCCTAAATTATATTTTAGAACACGGCGGGGCCTTGATTTTATGTTCTCATTTAGGTCGTCCTCAACAAAAAAAATTGGAAAATGGGGATTTGAATGTTACAAAGTTCACACTTAATCATTTAACGGCCTACTTGTCAGCAACTTTAAACAGACCCGTTACTTTTATATCTGATTGTATAGGATCGGAAGCGGTTCATGCTTGCAATGCGCTAAAACCAGGAGAGGTAATACTATTGGAGAATACCCGTTTTCATCCAGGTGAGGAAAAAGGTGATAAAGAAATGGCTGGTATATTAGCTTCGTTAGCTGATGTTTATATCAATGACGCCTTTGGTACTGCACATAGAGCGCATGCATCAACTACGTTGGTAGCTAATTTTTTTACTGCCGGCAATAAGGGTTTTGGTTTTTTAATGAAGGCTGAAATTGAAAATGCCCGCCATATTATTGAAAGTCCTGAAAAACCATTTACCGCCATTATTGGTGGAGCAAAGGTTTCTGATAAAATGTTGCTTCTTGATAAAATGTTGGACCAGGTGGATAACTTAATTATCGGCGGTGGTATGGCTTTTACTTTCATAAAGGCCAAAGGGGGGCAAATTGGAAATTCACTCGTTGAATTAGATAGACTCGATCTTGCTCTTCAATTAATGGAGAAGGCAAAATCAAAAGGTGTGAATTTACTTCTGCCTGTTGATGTTATCGCTGCCAATACATTTAGTAACGATGCTGAAAAATCAGAAGTATCTTCTGATAATATTCCGGAGGGATGGCTAGGATTAGATATAGGTCCAAAAGCAGTGGAAACTTTTGTTTCAACCATCAAATCAGCAAAAACTATTCTTTGGAATGGTCCTATGGGTGTTTTTGAAATGCCTTCTTTCGCTAAAGGTACTTTAGCCATAGCGGAATCTGTCGCTGAAGCAACGCAAAATGGAGCCTACTCTTTAGTGGGTGGTGGAGATTCTGTCGCTGCAGTTACTCAAGTTGGCCTTTCTGATTCAGTAAGTTATGTTTCAACCGGTGGTGGTGCTTTGCTTGAAATGCTGGAAGGAAAAGTTTTACCAGGCGTTAAAGCCATTAGTGAATAAAGTTGTTATCCAGTCTGCCCTGTAGCACTGGCAATAGCATTGACAGTTAGCAATAGAGAAACAAGTGTTTTATCTGATTGCTGACTGTCATCTCTTTTTACAAGGATTCTCCATTCTTTTAAAAGCCTTATTTGACTTCGGTGTAAGTCCTCTATTAGAGAATTCCGCAATAAATTAGAATAGTAGTGCCTTGGCCTTCTTTCCTCTAATGTTTTATCAAGTAGAAAAGACAAATGTGCCTCCGTTAAAGAGAGTTCCTTCTCAAATAATTGCGAAAATTTATTTCTGATATTCTTGTTATCTACCAATTCTGCATAATCTTTCATAATATGAATGGAAGAACGTGCGAGACTGGTATCTACATTGGTTATAAAATATCGAATGAATGGATCATCCTTTAATGCGATTTGGAATTTTTCATAATCTTTCGGACGTTCTGCTCTCAGTTTTTCTAGGGTTGATCCTATCCCATACCATGAAGTCATGTTATATCTGGCTTGTGACCAGGCAAATACCCAGGGAATGGCTCTTAAATCAGCTAAAGAGTAAGCACCTGTTCTTCTGGATGGACGGGAACCAATTCTACTTTGTTCTAAGGCGTCAATGGGTGTTGCCTGCCTGAAAAATGCTATGAATCCTTGTTCATTCAACAGTTGGGTATATACGTTCTGACTTTCCTGTGCCATCCATTCCAATATATCAGCTAAAGGATGACCAGAGGGTTCTTTTAATGAGCCAAGAAGGCTGTGAGAAAGCGAACTGGCTGTTAAAACTTCTAAATTATATACCGCATTTACTCTATTTGCATATTTTTGTTCTATGGTTTCTCCTTGTTCCGTTAACCGTATATCGCCATTAAACGAATGCCCTGGAAGAGCCTGTACAAAATAATGGGTCGGACCAGCACCCCGGCTTATGGTTCCTCCCTTTCCATGAAAAAATCTAATTTTTATACCAAATTTGTTTGCAGCATTTGAAAGATTAATTTGGGCCTTATGTAAATTCCATTGGCTGCATAATAAGCCGCCATCTTTATTACTATCACTGTATCCAATCATTACTTGCTGGGAAATGGTAAGTATTTCTTGTTGTTGAGCCTGATATTTCAGACTTCTTAAGGTAACAGGGTGGGATAAAAAGGCTGCTAATATTGCCGGTCCGTTGGATAAATCTTCTATGGTTTCCAAGAGTGGCACGACAGGTAACATGCAGACCATTCCATCAGGTGTGTATCGGGTGAGTCCTGCTTCTCTTGCCAAAATATATACAACCAGTAAATCAGAAACATTTCTGGTCATGCTGACTATTAATGAGCCTATACCTTCCGTTCCATATTGCTGAACGTGCTCAGAAATAACCGCATAAACTTCCATTACATTTCTGGCTTCATCTGCTAAATCATTTAAATTTCTAACGAAAGGCCTGCCAGAAGACAGCTCCTCCTCAATAAATGCAAGCCTATCTTCCTCCGACGCATGAACAAACCAATCACCGGATTTACCCGTGGCATTAATTAATTGAGAAATAGCCTTATCGTGAAAAGCACTATTTTGTCTTACATCTAGTTTGGCAAGGTGAAATCCAAAAGTTTCCACCATGCGAATACTTTCATGAATTTCAGTTTCCGCAATCGTAATAGCTCCATAATCTTTAAGAGCAGATTGTAATAATTCTAAATCTTTTTTTAACTCAAAGGAATATCTGTAGCTGATACTCCTTTCATATAATGCAGTAGCATGCCCCCTTGCCGTAGCCAGAGGCAGTTTTTCAATGATTAAACTTATAAATTGTCTGAAAGCTTCTCCTTTATTCCTGTTATAAACTTCATAGGCATTTTCACCCAGTTCCAATAATAATTCTCCTACTCTCCATTGTAAATGATCGGGTGCATCCTCAATGTTTAAAGCAAAACTTAGTTGTTTCACTAATTGTGTCAACTTTCTTCTAAGCACAACAAAGGCATTGAGCCGCAGTTGTTTTAACGTTTCGACGGTTACTTTTGAGGTAACTAATGGATGCCCATCTCTGTCCCCACCTACCCAATTGCCAAAAGTGACCTGAGGAAAAGCTCTGTGCTCAAATAAATCTTTTTTGTTGTATCCCAGAAACTCCCAGGCCTGAATAAGTCGTCTGTCGAGAATAGGTAATACCTCCGGGAAAACGTTGGTAAAATAATGAAGAACATTTCTTATTTCAGACGGAACGTCAGGTTTCTCTAAATATATCTCTCCTGTTTTCCATAATCTATATAAGGATGACTTGATTTTCTCCTTATTTGTCATCAACTCCTGACTGGAAAACATAGTATTTTCTCTCTCTACAAGTAAAAGGTACAATTCTCTGTGGTGTTCTAATACCGTGGCTCGTTTTGCTTCGGTTGGATGTGCAGTCAAAACGGGTTCAACCCTGGTGTTTTTTAAAGCCGATGCAATAGCAATAGCATCAATTCCCGCTTGTTTAACTTTTTTAATTTGGTAAGCCCATAATCCTCTGACTTGACTTAAATCTTGATTTTCTTCTTTTCGACGTTGTTGAACTGCACCATTAACTTCTACAATATGAACTAGTTGAAACAATATAGAGTAAAGTTGAACCCCCCTGTCGTCAAGAAATGTACTAACATCTATTTTGTTTTGTAGCAAAGGTATTGTACTTGCTACTTCGATTTCACCATTTTCAATGAGGACATCTTTAAATGCCTGCAATAAAAAAGATAAATCTTTATATGGTTTACCTAGTTTATCAATGACTAGGTCAAGAATGTTTTCTGGTTGATTCCGCATAAAATTTAAATATTGCGGTTAAGGCATGTACAAATGTAGGTCTTTTAACTTTCTTTTCTTTTATTATTGAGAAATTACATTTTTTTCAAACTGTTAATTTTTTGTTAAAATAATAAAGTTTATCTTTGTCGAAATTCTTAGAATAAATTCATGAAAGGAATATATCTGTTCATTTTTTTAATTATCTCAATATCATTGAACAGCCAGGCTATTTATGAAAATTCTGTTGTTTATCCTGTTTATGACGGAGATGATTTAGGGGTTATCTGGAAGGGTAATGAGGTTAATATCAATGTTTGGGCACCTACCGCTTCTGATGTTTCTTTTCAACTATATAAGGATGGTCATGGAGGTAATCCATTGAAAGTTGTTTCTTTAAAAAAACAGGTAAAGGGTAATTGGACGCACAAGCTTGCCGGTGATTGGGAGGGGTACTATTATACCTTTAAAATTAAATACAAGAATACCTGGTTAAATGAAGTACCTGATCCTTACGCGAAAGCAGTTGGGGTGAATGGCAATAGAGGGATGATTGTGAATCTGGAGAAAACGAATCCAGACCTTTGGGCATTTGATAAAAGTCCTGTATTAAAATATCAGACCGATGCCATAATTTATGAACTGCATGTCAGAGATGCCTCTATTCATCCTCAGAGTGGTATAGTAAATAAAGGGAAATTCTTAGGATTAACAGAAATAGGCACAAAATCTCCAATGGGATTACCTACCGGTCTCGATCACATAAAAAATTTGGGCGTAACGCATGTTCACCTATTGCCTTCTTTTGATTTTAAGTCTTTAGATGAATCTAAATCCACCCCTCAATATAATTGGGGGTATGATCCTAAAAACTATAATGTACCAGAGGGTTCTTATGCTACTAATCCTTATGACGGTAAGGTTAGGATAAATGAGTTTAAAAAATTAATTCAATCCTTTCATAGCAATAATATTGGTGTCATACTAGATGTTGTTTATAACCATACTGGAGATACCGAAAATTCTATTTTTAATCAGTTGGTTCCCAATTATTATTATCGACAAAATAGCGAGGGTGGTTTTTCTAACGCCTCTGCTTGCGGTAATGAAACGGCTTCGGAAAGACCTATGTTTAGAAAATTTATGATTGAATCTTTGCTCTACTGGGTAAATGAATATCATATTGATGGTTTTCGGTTCGATTTAATGGGTATTCATGATTTAAAAACCATGGAACTTATTAGAGACACACTCATAAAAGTTAAACCAGATATTCTTTTATACGGAGAGGGATGGACGGCAGGTGGAAGCCCTTTACCTGATAATAAAAGAGCCATCAAATCAAATATTAAAGGTTTAACTGGCATTGCTGCTTTTTCTGACGAAATAAGAGATGGGCTGAAAGGTCATGTCTTTACCCCTACGGAGAAAGGTTTCATCAGTGGAAAGAATGATTTGGCAGAGTCCGTTCGTTTTGGTATCGTTGGGTGCGTATTTCACCCACAAATCAATTATGAAAAGGTAAATTATACTAAAGCTCCCTGGGCTGTGGAACCTAATCAAACGATCGTTTACACGTCCTGTCACGATAATCATACCTTATGGGATAGACTGGAAATAGCTAATCCGACGATTTCAGTCCAAGATAGAACCTCTATGCAAAAACTAGCTCTTGGCATTGTGCTTACGTCTCAGGGGATTTCCTTTTTGCATGCAGGTTCTGAATTTTTAAGAAC
>Ga0247834_1005144_pt1 | contig 15741 bp, 17 predicted proteins | sample LaCruzMarch2015__8_FD_187118 | JGI IMG/M metagenome (GOLD analysis project Ga0247834, IMG submission 187118) | Freshwater microbial communities from meromictic Lake La Cruz, Castile-La Mancha, Spain - LaCruzMarch2015_12m | ecosystem: Environmental > Aquatic > Freshwater > Lake | place: Spain... | reverse complement strand
CCTTGGGGAAGATGTGCGCAGCGGAGCACTTTTTGTGTTCAGCAACCGGAGGCGAACCCGGCTCAAGATTTTGTATTTCGACGGCAGCGGAATGTGGGTAATGGGCAAGCGCTTGGAGAAGGGTACGTTTTCATGGCCGAAGCTCACTGAGGGAGGATCGCCCAAAGTGATGCTGCGAGCGGAGGCTCTGGCCATGCTCACCGATGGGATTGACCTGCGCGGAGCGAAGATGAGGCCGTGGTATGAAAGGGACTGAAAAATAGCTAAACAAATTCGCATCCTGCGCAAACTTTGGCATGTGATCTGCTATGCTAATAGACGATGGCAGAGCCCACCATAAGAGAGCTTCTCAAGAAGCTTGAAGAGCGTGATAAGGTCATTGCAGAACTGCGAGCCGAGATCACCCACCTGCGCAACGAGAACGCGCGATTGAGAGCTGAGAACATGCTCCTGCGTCAAAAAGTCGACAAGCTCTCGCGTATGATCTACGGGACCAAAAGCGAGCCCTTCAATCCCAACCAGCCCGATTTTTTTCAATTGGTCCCCGCCACCGGGCAAGAGGCGGGGACCTTCCAGGAAAAGCCCGACCATGACCGCAAACAGAAAGCCCGTCGCACTCCCGGGATCCCCGATAATCTTCCGGTTGAGGAAACCATCATAGATCCGCTGGAAGTGCAGGCCGAGCCGTCGGCCTACAAGCACATCGGGGACGAAGTCAGTGAGCAACTGGATTACACCCCGGGAGCCTTCCGCAAAGTGCGCACCGTGCGGCGCAAGTATGTGCGCAAAAACACCGAGGATGCCAAACCGGTGATCGCGCCTCTTCCAGCAAAACTCCAGGACGGCTGCATGGCGGCTCCCGGTTTGCTGGCCAGCATCGTGGTGTCCCGTTATGTGGATCATCTCCCGTTCTACCGCCAGGAAAGCATCTTCAAGAGCCGCCACGGGGTCAGCATCCCCCGGCAAAACATGGTGCGCTGGGTGGACATGGTGGCCGACCGCTTGGAGCCCATCTACAAAATCCTCCAACACGGAGTGCTTGGTGGGGATTACATCCAGATGGACGAAACGCCGGTTCGCTATCTGGAGCCCGGAGAAGGGAAGGCTTCCCTGGGCTATATGTGGGTGACCTCGCGCCCCGGTGGCGACGCGATTTTCCACTGGGAGACAAGCCGCTCTGCCCAATGCGTGAAGGAGATCCTGCGTGAGGACTTTGCCGGCATCCTTCAGACCGATGCCTATGCCGCCTATGGCAGCTTTGCCAAGGAACACCCGGAGGTTGTGATGGCCGGATGCCTGGCTCATGTGAGGCGCAAATTTTACGAGGCCCTTGAACAAGCTCCCGTCTTGGGAAACTTCATTCTCAGCCACATCGGGGAACTTTACATTTTGGAGCGTTCTCTGCGAAAGCGAAGAGCCGGACCTGCTCTGCGGGAGGCCGAGCGCAACTCGGCTTCCCGCCCGATCTTCGCACGCATGGAAAAAGCCCTCAAAATCATGAAACCCAAGTTCCTGCCCCAGAGCAATGCAGGTCGGGCTATCAGCTATGCGCTTTCCATCTGGGACTCCCTGCTCGTTTATCTCGATGCAGGCCGCGTGGAGATCGACAACAATCTCATTGAGAATGCCATCCGCCCCACCGCCGTGGGCAAGAAAAACTGGCTCTTCATCGGAGCGGCCGAGGCGGGAAAGAAAACGGCAATCCTCTACACCATCGTGGAATCCTGCCGCCGCCTGGGCATTGATCCCTACGCCTACCTTCACGACGTTCTCACCCGCTTGCCACGCACCACCAACCACACGATTGCCGCTCTCACCCCGGAAAACTGGGCCAAGAACCGTTCCTCCTCCCGGTCCAATCAAGCAGCCGCTGCGTAGCGGGTTGTAGATGTGTCAGATCTCTGCGATCTGACGGTTATGGAAAATCTACCGTCGGTTATAGCGGCCTGTGCTATAAGTTACGCTTACGCTCCTTTGGCAAAGCCATCGATTACGCCCTCTCCAACTGGAGCCTCCTGGGTGTCTACCTCCAGGATGGATGCGTAGAAATCGACAACAACCTGGTGGAAAATGCCATTCGCCCCACAGCACTGGGCAAGAAAAACTGGCTCTTTTTTGGCGATGCTGACTCCGGAGAGCGCAGTGCCATCCTCTACACCATCATTGAATGCTGCCGCCGCAGGGGCATCAATCCTTTTGAGTATCTCCGAGACGTTCTCGCCCGGCTGCCCTACGCCACGAACTGGACCGTCGCCCAACTCACTCCGGAAAACTGGCAGAAGAACCTCGACCCTTCCCGGCTCGCGGCCTGATTATCATATTTATCGTAGCGTAGTGCTACGACATCTACGATCCAGAGCTGTCAATGTGGTCCGCTGCGTAACGCTTACGCTAAAAGTTACGCTTACTTACCTCCATCCCTCTCCATACTTGCGCTTCCATGCATGGTAGGTCGCCGCGCTGATGTTATGTGCCGCGCACACCGCTTTCACGGCGCTCCCGGCCTGCGCTTCCCTCAATATCCCGATTACTTGCTCTTCACTGAATCGACTTCTTTTCATGGTTTTCTACTCCTGTTTTCTTTGAGCAGATCTCCAGTTTTGTCACGTCCACTTTTCGGGGGTCAGGTCAACCCCGGAGTATTGCGCAAACTGACGCCCGTGCTAAATCAGAAACTTGTGGGTAATTGAAAGCCCCAGGTGACGCTTACCATCCATGTATCACTATACACATAAACACTTTGTACAAGTGCTATTTATGAGATACCTTCTAGAAGGTACACTTACCATCTAATCACGGAATACATAAAAAGAAACTCGTTTATCACTAGGGTTGTTAGTATTAATAATTACTTGAATTGCACCATTAATTCCCGGCTCCTGAACTCGAACTTTACACACAATATTCGCAATATGCATTTTTTTACCAGCGACTGCAATTTCAGCAGGCGGCATCACATTAAAGGCAGTGACAGAATCCGAAATATCAGCACTTAGGATCTTAGCACTATTCGCGTCTAGTCCAGATGATCCGATAGAAAGGGTAGCAGAACCTTCTTCAGGGGAAATACCATCGCAAACGAGCCTCACGAACTTTTTTATTTGGAATATTTTGCCTGGATAATCATTAAGGACACGGAACGTAAATAGTTGATTGGAATCCTTTAATTGATTCGATTTAAGAATAACACGCACCTGCTTGCTTTCAACCAATTGCTTTTCATTAAATTTAAAACCAAGAATAGAAAACTTTTTTGGTTCAAGTTCAAGCGAACCATTGATCCCTAAAAAGCATCCACACTCGCCTTGCGGATCAGAAAGCCGTATTTTGTTATCTGAGGTATTAAAGATTTTAACTGGAACTTCAACGCTATCATTGGCTAGCCCTGCTATAGCCACATCAATGACCTCGGGGTATTGAATAGAGCCATCGGCAGGAGAAATGATTTTCGAAGGAATTTGTTTTGGGATGTGCACATCCTGAACCATGCTATACATTGGGTCACTTGATTGGTTCGCAACAAGTTCGACTTTCATATTCGAACCAGTGATTACAATTCCTGCAGAATATTTTGCAAGGAATTGAATTAACCTCTCGCGACTTAGCTCAACTTGATTCCTAGGAAAATCTAACAGCCTATAGGTCTTTCCGTTATGTGAGGGTAAAATTACGACGAAATGATTAATCTCTGACTTTAAACTGCAGATTACCGCGTTTTTAGAATCAACGAGCTTACAGATGCTCAAAGGAGAAACGTTCTTGAAGGCGTCTACATAGAGACCAAGATTCGATAACAGCTCCTTAATTTCAAAAACACTAGCCGCGAGATGGAGTCGTTCTCCAAATGTCCGATGGACATCCGAAGTCGCAATCTGTTCTGAGACCCCAAAGAAACTAGCCAATGTCAAGACAGAGTTCAAGCCACAATTGTTTGATACGAAAGATTGCAGTAAAATCGAGTCGGATGGTTCGGAGGCAGAGCCTAAGCACAAAGCTGCATTCAGTAGAAAAATAATGGCAACAGTGAGATGAATGAACGACCGAATCTTTTTATGGTTAAAATCAGGGGTTTCCGATTTATTGGCAGATGATGTTTTGTAACATGAATAAATTGAGGTGTTTGCGTATACAAAAGCGTGTGATAGATTTAAACTTTTCCGGCTGCTTGGGCAATCTTTTTGGCCATGAACTCCGACCGCATTGTTCTCTTGCATCTTCTCGACCTTATGCATTGGCAGACACTCTCTCGCTTGGGCAGCGCGCTACGACGCATAGTCGCATGACTGGCATTTTGGATTTCGCCAACTGCTCTACATGGCATTTGCCCAACCGACTTGGCGGGAGGGACTGTGAGATATAGCGAGGTGTTTGAATGCCAAGCCCACGGCCCTTTATCATTTTTGCTTTACCGAACCGGTGGTCAGATCGACTTTGGCCAATGCGAACGAGCAGCGGGACTGGCGACTTTGGAAGAACCTTGCCAAAACAATTATGCGCAACGCCAGAGCCCACTATCTGCGGTTCTCGCGGCAACGTTGTCTGCCCATAAATTTCTCTGTGGGTGTGCACAGCGATCGCATTGGAAAACCCACACTGGCCAAAGCAAGAATGGACTTTCCTTCTCTTTTGCGAAAGGGGCGATACTTCGAGGAGGAAATTCATCGTGGTCTTATCTTTCTGACCAATCACCTCGAAATTCCGGCCCTTACTGTGGCGATGACCTACTGATGGTCTGCAACTTAGAACCGGACAATTGTGTGTTAACATATAGATGTATCAATATTCGCAAACACTACATCCAACATCTTAATTCCTGATGGGGGGATGATCTGCTTCTCGTGACACGGCATCGTTTATTGATTGCCGAAGGTCACCCAAAGGTTTCCCGACCTGAAAGAAAACATTAAGTCTCGTGTCATGAATAGTGGTGCCCTCTTTGAAGGCAACAAGAAAATCACCAATATTTATAGAACTTTTTTCTAATGAAAACGAATTCACCTCTGTCTTGGTTCGTCTTTCTAATTTACCTGAAAGTGAAAACCATTCAGCTTGCATTTGCCTTGGATAAAAAATTCCGGACTCAGCATCATGCCAAAATGAATCAACAGTTAATCTTTGGCTAATAGAGCCTCTGACCACGCGGGGTGTAGTTGACTTAATTCCTTCAACTGTTAACCCATAGATGTCAGCGCGTCGCAAAGCCCAGCTTTTGTTACTGTCAAGCCATAAATCTGCGGAAAAATGTTTTTTATTGGTAATTTCGATTTTGATTAAATCTTTATCCTCTTTGCTTATTTCACAAGATACAATTTTTACAATTCCTTTTTCCAAATCTCGAAGTACTAAGCAATTGTTTATTGATAGGTTAGCTATAAGGAAAGCTAAACCTGTGCTATATTGGTCAAGAGAATCAGGATTCGCGTTCTCAATAGTGCCTCGCTGTGGATTGTATGCTTCACCCTTCCCATCAACCAGTTGCTCAGTCAAAGTGGTGAGGGTTTCTCCATCCGTACCAATGGTTCGGTTTTCAAGAAGGAACTGTAATTTTCCATCCTCCTGCATGACTATAACTTTTGGATGATATGCTATTCTGTATGCTGTTGGAACGACTCCATTCAGCATCGCAGTGATTTTCATCGGAACCGGACAAGAGACCGTGCTATTTCCAACCGACAACTCGTCAAACGATGTGCTCGCGGTGATGCGACAGATATATCCAGTAAGTCTTTCAGAGAATAGCTTTGAGAAGATGCTCTCACCACTAATCGGCACTTCGCTCATAGCCAAGCATCGGATTGTCCAAGACAAGCAAAATGCGAGAATGAGAACCGTTCGCATTGGGAAGAACATAATGAACACATCTTTAAGCATCCAGAATATCAGGGGTTTGCGGCGCAAGGAATCCCTATGGCATCATTATATTTTCCATACCCCCATTCATTTGGAGTTGTGCTACCATGAATACAGTCCACTTGTATGCCAGTTAGAACTCCATTATGGTAGAAGTCAGTGATTTCAATCGCACATTTATTTTTGAAATAATACACACACGAAGAGATCTCGCGATAATCTACGCAGAATGAGAGCGGGGCCGAAGAGGCTTCGCAGTATTTATCTATGTTGCGCCGAGAAAAAGATTCCCAGTAGTTGTTCTCGAGAACGCAGGTTTTACTGCCTGCAATTATTAGTGGCCCCGTTATTGGAATCCAACTACAATCGTGTGGTATATGAATAGAAAGACACGGGCCAATTGTTCTGACACAAGAGCAGCCGGAGCTCATTCCATAGATAGATTTAGCCTCACTGTCGGTTAACCTTTCTATTTTAGCTGCTTGAACAACTAGCGTGAGTGCTAGAAGACTGATTATTGTCAATATCGGATTAGTGTTCATGCGTCTACTATGTTATTATTTATTTAACCTCCAACCCTTGTCAGATGAAACAAGGCTATAACTAAGTTTATTTGATTTGTAAACAGATACTTTATTTGTGGCTAGGACAACTTTTGTTGTTCGTATATCTGATTCTTGCTGCAAGTTATCCGTAATCAGCAAACTGCGAAGCAACTCACCATTTTCATTATAACTGAACTTTGTGGTTCGAATGCTCTTTCCATGTGCCAAGCTTTGGATACTTCGAGTTTTTCCATTTAGACAACCACCAACAAACCATTTCCGCACAGTCAGAAGGCCATCTTTTCTCAAAACCCGCTCTTCGCCTTTAGCACTACTGTGGTACCAGAGCTCCTTTTTTTCTCCATCCGTTCTTCCAATCTCGGCATTCTCATTCGGCGTTTCGCCCCACTTGATATCATAAACCCACTCTCCATCCAACAGGACATGCCGCGAGGTGGGACTCCATGCAATTTTGCGGTCACCGATGGTCATTGTCGGATTGAGTTTCTCATCCACCGCGTATTCCCAGGTCCGCGCAGTTTCGCCATTGGCAAGGCTGCCGAGACTTTTCACTTGCTGCCGCACTACAGGCTGTCCGCCGATGACCTCGATAACTGGACGGTCTGCGTAGCTGATTTCTACTGTTTCGCCGCTGCCAATTTTGAGCGCGATTCCGTCCCTTGAAAGGGTCTTTTGCCCCTCCAGCAGGGTCGATGCGCCTTCCTTCAAGGACGCGGTGCCGTCAAGGGAGCGCAGAACATCCAACTTATGCCCCTTCAGGTGCAAGGAAGTGATTCTTCCATCCCGGAAATCCAATCTGTCCCCGCAATCCGCCATCACGGAAATGCTGTTCCCGCGAATGACGCCTTTCCAGTTGCCTTGGCCGTGTAGGATGGTCGGGTCTTTCTCGTCTCTCCAAAAAAGCCGATACCACCCGGTTGGCTCCACCACTCGAAACCATCGCTCGTCCATCTGCACAATGTGACTTTCTAGAATCGGTAGTTCCCACCCGTGGCCGAGAAACGGTGAGGTTGCATTGCTCTCGGAGCGGAAAATGGCCCGAACCGGGAGCTTCCTGCCGTCCCGCAATTCAATTTGTCCGAGAGGTTCCACCAAGAACACGTATCCCTGAAAGCTCACGCCTTCAAAATGGCTTTTGGGTTCTGACCAGTTCAGGCCACAGGCCTTTGCTTGTGTGCACATGCTCGCGATAATCCACATCGCCATGAGGGCGATGGCAGTTGTCGTGGATCTCGGAACTTTCATGGCAGGGAGACCGCTACCGCCTGAATTACTCTTGGTGCGGGGTTGGTGTGGGTGTTGGCGTGCAGTCAGGCTGGGATTGCATCACCGAAGCGGATTCAGATGGCTTGCCGGGGTTTGCACGCTCTTCCTTGTTGAATGCCCCGAGTGCAACTGGCAACACACAGAGGACGCACAATACGACCACTGCCACAGACAAAAATTTATTCGAATTTTGCGAAGTTGATGCGGTTTTCATGACGACATCTGAATGATTTAACTAGTGGCTACGATAAAATGTCGCCGGGCCCCATGCATGAGCTTTCTCTGTAGGGATAGTAGGTTGGAGGCACAATCTGCATCCACTGACGTGGCGGCTGGTAAGCCCACCAGTTTTGGCTTGCCTGGCACTCAGGAGTATCTCGAGGCGCGCATCGTGAGTTCATATGAATAACCTGATCAATCTCCCACTGAATTTCGTAAATGTATTGGCGAATTTTGTATTCATCCTCCTCACATCCAGCGTAAATTCCGTAAAGTATTGTCTGTTTCCACACTTCAAGACCTGTTTTTCTCGGGGTTGCACCGGGCTTATCTATGGGACCCGATGGGTGGGGAGTGTCAACTTGCGGACAGCATTCTGGACAACCTAGATCGGGAGGGCCGGATGTTTCAACAGCTATGACTGTAAGTGGCGGCAAGACCATGATCAACGTAGCAAATAAGGATGCTGTCAAGGGTTGAAAAAGCACGCGATATTTCATTGTTTTTGAATGTGGAGTTGTATTTCTTTATTGGTTTCGTGATTCAGAAACGTGAAAGATGCCGATTGGCTTGAGATTAATAGGTCCCGCAATTCATTTACACTCAGTTTTGCAACAGGGGTTTCACTCACAGAGAGCAACTGCATGCCGACTTCAACTCCAGCGGTATGAGCAGGGCCGCTGAATACTTTTGTAACGACATACTTATCGTTTATTCGGCTAATTATCATTCCATATCTTGGCTCGACATCAAATTTTAGCATTGGCTCAGTTGAATCGGAACACCGACCAATCTCTTTCCATTTTTCAGGGAGCGTGGTGATGGTTTGCACAACGCGGTCATCAATAATAAAATCCACTCGGTTTATCAGACCGGAGCTTTCCACAAAATAAGATGCATGGCCTTCTGGGATTGAAATTTTGAATTCTTTACGCCCATCCATCAAGTTCATCCGCCTCGCAATCTCACGCCCCACTCTCGCGGCGGTCTGTTTTCCCTCATCGGTAGATTGATCAAGATCGCTTATCTGCGCAGCAGCAGCTTTCACGTATCCTCCCAATTCGCGGTCTGTTTGGATGTGCGCAAAGGATGCGAGAAGGGCTGCCCGTTTGAAATGCTGTTCTGGATTTCCGGCGAAGATTGCCCATTCGTCGCTATCCTTATTCACAGAATAACAAAATCCATCCGGCGTAGCCTGAATGGCGAAGTAAAGGGAGGGGCTTTCAGAATGCAATTCACTTTTATATCTGAAAAATCCAGTCGCTAGATTTAAAATCAATTTCTCTTCCCACACGACCTTGCCGCTTTCTGGATCGAATGTCTCAGAGGTGACGGAATAAACACCATTCCCAAGGTATTTTTGGTGCGCAAGAACATGGTCCCCAATTCGTTCTATCGAATTGGATCCTGTAGCAAACGCTGAGCGATCCGCAAAAATCAATGCTGCAGCAAAGATGAATAAAAACTGTGAAAAGTATTTAGTAACGCTCATTCTTCCACAACACTTGGTCGTTTAGTGTGATTGTTTGCAGGAATCCTTTCGCGGAGAACTCCACGGAACCATTTCCCATCTCTATCTTCTGAATGCCCCCATCCTCTCCATAAGACCATTTCTCAGCGCCAAAACCGCTTTCGCTGTGACTCAATAGTCTGCCTTTTTCGTCGAAGCTCTTTTGAACCATCGCAACAATCGAGCCTTCATGCCATGCCTCAATTCTCCGAAGTTTTCCTTGCAGCAATCCAGAAGTAAAAGAAATCTTTCGCTGTTTCAACCCATTCGAATCGACGGTTACTTCTTCTCCCTTGAGTTTGTTATACTCCCATTCCTCCTTGTTTCCTGACGCGCTCACTCTTTGAATTGATAGATGTGAATATGCATCGTCGTGAATCTGAACCGCGTAAATCCAGTTCTCGTCGGAGACAATATGCCGCGTGGCGGGATCCCAAGCGATTTTGAGCTCACCGATGGTCATCGTAGGATTCAGTTTCTCATCCACTGCGTATTCCCACGCCTGGCCTGTTTCGCCGTTGGCAAGGCTGCCGAGGCTTTTCACCTGTTGGCGCACCACAGGTTGTCCGGCGATAACCTCGATAACCGGACGGTCGGCGTAGCCGATTTCTGCTGTTTCGCCGCTGCCAATTTTGAGCGCGATTCCATCCCTCGATAGGCTCTTTTGCACCTCCAGCAGCGTCGAGGGACCTTCCTTCAGGGATGCTGTGCCGTCAGGGGACCGCTGCACATCCAACTTCTGCCCCTTCAGGTGCAAGGAAGTGATTCTTCCATCCCGGAAATCCAGTCTATCCCCGCAATCCGCCATCACCGAAATGCTGTTCCCGTGAATGACGCCTTTCCAGTTGCCTTGGCCGTGCAACACAGTCGGGTCTTTCTCGTCTCTCCAGAAGAGCCGATACCAGCCGGTCGGCTCCACCACTCGAAACCATCGTTCGTCCAACTGCACGATGTGACTTTCCAACATGGGAAGTTCCCAGCCGTGCCCGAGGTAGGGTGAAGTTGCGTTGCTCTCGGAGCGGAAAATGGCCCGAACCGGGAGCTTCCTGCCGTCCCGCAATTCAATTTGTCCGAGAGGTTCCACCAAGAACACGTATCCCTGAAAGCTCACGCCTTCAAAATGGCTTTTGGGTTCTGACCAGTTCAGGCCACAGGCCTTTGCTTGTGTGCCCATGCTCGCGATAATCCACATCGCCATGAGGGAGATGGCTGTTGTCGTGGATCTCAGAATTTTCATGGCAGGGTGACCGCTACCGCCCCGGTTACTCTTGGTGCGGGGTGGGTGTGGGAGTTGGCGTGCAGTCGGGCTGGGATTGCATCACTGAGGCGGATTCAGATGGCTCGCCAGCGTTGGCAGTTTGTTCCTTGTTGAATGCCCCGAATGCAACAGGCAACACACAGAGGGCGCACAATGCGACTACTGCAACTGACAGTGATTTATTTGGATTTTGTGAAGTTGATGCGGTTTTCATTGATGATGGACAGAGGGTAAATTTTGTAACTCGCCTCCCAAGTGACAAGATTTTTCTCGCACGAAATCGTAACTCGGTCCGGCTTGCTTGGGTCATTTGTGATTTTGCTTGGGATTGTATGCCGAGTGGGTTATTCGGCGTGGCCTGGACTCCGAGGAGCAACTCTCACCGGTCAGCGGGCTCAGTGCTGTGAAGTTGGCCCCGTCCTAATGACGTGGCTGGCGTAGCTAACAACCACCACCCAAAGCGACACCACAGAGATGCCGAGTCCGAAGAGACCGCGCGAACTCTTGATTAATTTGCTCATAACACAAATGGTTATGTCAGACGTTCTGTGAAATGTCAATTCATATCTCCAATTAGCCATGTTCAGAAATCGACACAAAAAGCCTTGTTATGCGATGCTTGGCGAATCGAAAGCCTGCATTTTTCTTGGAAGGTCATTGCTTCAGGCAGGAGCGCCCTCTTTATCTCTCCCAAACAATCAAAGCGAAACCATTGCTATTTGATTCCTGTTTCCTACGCACTCTCCGAAAATGCTTCTCTGCTCAAACCCTCACGCCGACGGCATCGGGTACGCTTCGATTGCCCCGGATTTTCCCACCCAACTCATGAGGGTCGGATACTTCACCCGGAGATATTGAGCAAATTGCCGCCCCGTCACCCGTAAGCGGAACTTATAGCACAGGCCGCTATAACCAACGGTAGATCGTGCATAATCGTCAGCTCGCAGGGATTTCCGGGATACCAAACGTCACGGGCCATAGTGCAACGATGGAATAGGTTCGTTTTGTGCCGTTGCCGCAGCACTATGCGGCAATAATGGAGCGTCGTGAAATTCGCCACAGCCACAAGCAACCAGCGATTAAAAACAGATTCCGACCAAATGAGATCCATGCAGACCACACAGTAGGCGCTGCTGATCCGAAGCACCCGCAATCGACCTCCAGCCCCCGCACAATTGCCTGAAGAAGGAATACAGCAAACAGGGCTACCAAGAGGAAAAGGGCAAAGGCCGCCTGACGTTGAAAAACTCCAAAGATCAGCAACGCCCCCACCAACACCTCGAATGGAGGCAGACCCAGTGCGACCAGGTTAATAAGTTCGGGAGGCAGTACTTGAAATGTTGAGATACTATCGGCAAAATCCAACGGACTGCCAATCTTTTGGGCTCCAGCATAGACAAAAATTCCTCCTATGAGGATACGGAGCGCCAAGAGAAACCAGCGGTTGGTGGGAAACGTTATCATTGTCCACTTTTCTCCGGTTTACCCGCCGCTTGCCACTCCGACCAGCCGCCTTTGAAAACCGCCACCCGGGTGTATCCGAGTTCCATGAGGGATTTCTTGACCAATTCGCTGTCCTCGCAGGAGGAGCTGGCACAGTAGAGGACAAGGGGCTGAGCTTTGTCGGCCTCCAGCTTTTCTCTCAATGCCGTGAAGGCTCTCTCAAAATCGTCGCGTGGCAGGCTGATTGCTCCGGGCACATGGCCAAGTCGGTGAAAAATTTCCGGCCTCGCGTCCAGAACAAGGCCACCCTTGTCAACAAACTCGGCAAACTCCTCCAGGGTCAGAAATTCCGGCAGGTTTTCAGCCACCGGAGCTGGAGATGCAGCTGGGATGGCTGGGGTGGTGAGACTCTCCACCGCAACCTGAAGCCGTTCTTCTTTACCCTTGTAGATGAGTGGCAAGGGCTCATCACGGAACTGGTTAATCAGCAACCCGAAGCATAGAGCTGTGGTGGCAGCCAACCAAAGGAAGAGCATGTCTTGTTTGAAAAATGCGTGGCGGTGGGATGTCATGGTTGCGTGTTTATCTCCTGCAGGAGTTTGACTGGCCAGTCGGGAATAAAATCACCGACCCCTGCAATTCGATGTGCTTTTAGATCTCTCGTCCAGGCAATGCTGGCCGGGGATTGTGCGAAATCTCCGATGGCGACCGTCAACTTGCCGTCCAAATCCTCAAGATTGCCGAATTCTTGCGGAAAGACGGCGGGATTGACGACCAAGATGGAAGCAGCACCGGCCAGCTTTTCGCGGTCCGTCTCGGAGGGTGCGGACGTGAACATGCCTGTAAGGATGAGGGTGGCATCCTCCAAGCTTGGCAATTCCTTTGCGTCACTAACGATACCCACACAGATGCTGTTCATTCCCATCCAGTGTGCCCTCAGCGTGCGCGCGTAACCGGAACCTAGAACCTTTTCGTCTGCCACAACCCATACGGAGGGGGTACCTTCGCCGACGACTACCGCCGACTTAGTTCGCTGTATTTCTGTGCCCTGCCAGAGAATCGGCACCAAGAGCAGAAGCGAGGCCGCAGCAACAGGAGGAAAAATCCAAGTTGCAGGTTGTGGCCAGCAGGCGGTTTTTATTCGCCACCCCACCGCAGACAGCAATGCCAAGACGGGCACGACCCAAATCCAGGGTTCTTCGGCGACCGAGCTGAAAATCGCGCTGACAAAAAAGGTGAGCCATATTCCAAAGGGGATCGCAAGCCAGTGTGAGCGCCGATCCGGTAGGCAGATAGCGAAGACAAACAACCATCCCACAAGGTAGAGAAACCTGCCCAACCACCCGAACTCGACCAGCCATGTAAGGTGGCTGTTCACCATCGTTCGGTAGGGCTCGTTCCGGTCAAGGGGCTGATACCATTCCATGAAGGCTTTGCCGGATTTTCCGATCCCCCACCCTGCAGGCGCATCAACCATCATGGTCGGGGCATACTTCCAAAGGTCCAGCCGATTCGAAATCGAACGATCTTCCTGAACGACCCCCTGGCCGAAGCGTTGGTGTGCCTGCAGGTAGATCGATGCACCAATAATGACCCAGAACGCCACAATGACTCCAACAATTCTGCCCCGTGGCCATGGGGTCTTGATGAAGATCAGCAAAGGTAGCAAGCCGCAAAATGCTGCAAGAATTCCGCCCCGGGAGAAGGTATGCACAAGGCAAACTCCGAGACCGGAGAACAACACGAGAGCTACCCAGAATAGACGCTTCTGAAGATAGGCGAACGACCACACGGCAACCATCAAGATAGCGATGAGCGCAGCTGTTTTGTTAGGGTTTCCCAACCCCCAGTCCATCCGCCAGAATCCTTGGAAAAATATTTCGCTCATGAAAACGAGGCGGGAGGAGACAAAAAGTCAACCGCGGATCGCGCAGATTGCACGGATAGGAGGCAGGTTTTACCGTAAATCATCCGCTGTATCCGTCTTATCCGCGGTGCCTCTTTGTACATTCTTGTGCCTTTTCGTGGCTGAAATCGCATTCTGCTTGGTAGGTGGGAAAAGGCCACGAGAAGGCGCGAAAAGACACGAAAAAATGGGAGTTAACCGCGGATGGCGTGGATTGGGGCTGATAGGAAGCAGGGTTGCTGTTCGTCATCCGCTACATCCGTTAAATCTGCGGTCCTTCTTTAAATTTTTTCGCGCAGCCATGGTGTGCACCGGGCGGTCAAAAAAATGGCACCTATTTCCCGAGGGCGACTTCGAGGACTTCAAACGCGGACTCCTGAATGTCGCGAGGGAGTTGATGGAGGGCTGTAGCCAGCTTGTCTTTGGCACGTTCCTTTTGCTGGGCAGGGGCCTTTTCCCATCCCTTGAAGCTGTCAGGAAGTTTCTTGAGATGCGTTTCAATGATTTGAATCGGCAGCCTCGGTGACGGTGGCTCCTCTTCAAATGCCGATCCGGCTTTGTGCAATGCGAGATTTCCAGTCAGGATGCCCGGTTCTTGCTTTGCCCGTGCGTCAGGATTTTTGGAGAAAAATTGATGAACTTTTTTAGCCTGATCCACTAGTTTTTCCGAGATACCAAGCCGATTCGCAATCTCATTCGCAGAAATCAACGAGAATTCATTTCCCTTTGATTTGCGGTCACCTCCCTTTTTGCAGGCGCAGGCCGCAAATAGCGGCCACATACGGTAGGCTAAAGCGCTTTTCGTCCAGTCCGCTCTGACAAGCGATGAGAACAGAACGACCAAAGCATCTTTTGGCTCCACCTCGCGGTAAGGAAGGCTGGAGATTCCGAGTTCATTCGCAACCGCAAGTCGATGCAAGCCATCAACAACATGAAGACGCTCGCCCTTAGCCACACACTTCAAGGGTTCAAGCACCCCATGAATTTGAATCGAGCGGAAAATGTCGCGGTAGGCCTCTGAATCTCGAGGAAGGATTGGAACAGATTCCAAAAGCGGATGACGGTCAAAGCGAATGAGTTCGGCAGTCGGAAATTCACCGGAAACTGCAAACTCATCCTTCACTGTGGCCCATGTGCCCATCTCGCGGTCTGGTGTCTTCGAAAGCACAGTGTGATCTGTGTAGAGTGTCACGCATAAAATGCAAGAATATATTTCCTCTGCTTTCACTAAGGCAAACCTCATTTGCTGCGCGGGCTTGGTGAACTGCATCCGTCACACTCCATGTTCGCGATGGATGCGCTTCAAGCGATACAACTCGCACTAAGTAACTTAGACAAAGCTCGCGCAGCTTTCGACAAACTTTGTATTAGTTCGATTTTAGTTCTGGGTATTCTGCGTATCATTTTTGGAATGCTTGTAACAATCTATTGCCCATAAACGCCTTGTGACTGCACTTTTTAATTAGCATTCCCTATTATGCGAAGCAAAATTTTCTAATCCGGCGGCGAGGGTGGCAGTTTCTCACCGGGTCCCCTTGCCAACAACTCCACCCTTGGCACCGGCTCCCGCCAGAGTCAGAGACCCCCGGCAGAGCCGAGGGCTTGAAGACTGGAGCCGCTCAAAGCGGCTTGCCCCCTTGCATCCTCACCACAACAACATCACGCCGCCCCGTTGATTCTCGGAGCCCATGATCTGCAAGCGCAACGCTTCATGCTCGGAGGG
>Ga0247834_1005131_pt1 | contig 15779 bp, 25 predicted proteins | sample LaCruzMarch2015__8_FD_187118 | JGI IMG/M metagenome (GOLD analysis project Ga0247834, IMG submission 187118) | Freshwater microbial communities from meromictic Lake La Cruz, Castile-La Mancha, Spain - LaCruzMarch2015_12m | ecosystem: Environmental > Aquatic > Freshwater > Lake | place: Spain... | reverse complement strand
GCTGTATCCCAAGATACGTTAGTACCATTAGTTTTTAGGTACTTGCTTGCCTGCCCGGTTTGCGAGGGTAGTAAGTTGTTGATTGCTTGCGTTGCAGAGGTCGCACCGGTACCGCCATTAGTCACTGCAAGAGTGCCACCAATAGTGATGGTGCCGGAAGACGTAATAGGCGAACCGCTGACCGTTAACCCCGTAGTACCCCCCGAAAGAGCCACAGAACTGACCGTTCCGGTAACGACTGAACTGGGGCCAAGCGCAAAGTCAGTTGTAACCGTATCGTAGAAAATGAACCTAGAATCCCCAACTGCAACCGCTACCCCAGTGCTAGTTGATGTTTTGATGGTGATTGGTTGGTCAGAAGCGTTCTTAACAAAGTAGAGCTTGCTAGTCGCTGGAGCTACGATACTAATTGGGCTAGCGTTTGTCCCTGTAATACGAAGTATTGCTGTGCGGGATTGGTCAGAAGCACCATTGGCTACTGTAAGCGTAATTGGGCTAGAAGCACCAGTAATTGAAATTTCTACGGTACCAGCAATTGCTTGCTCAAGGATAGTGGACAGGTTGGTGTTAGTTACGTTGCCCCAAAGCCCGCTTTTCTCGCCTGTAGCCATTAACTCCAGACGGAGTAACGGGGAGTATGAACTTGCCATTACGCTTGCCCCTTATTGATTTGTTCCTTGAGCCTACTTACTTCCGCGCTTAGTTCTTGTACAGCCTTGATAAGTGGGGCAATAAACTGGTCATACCGAAGTCCGTGAACATCAGCCCCCTTGTCATAAACGTGCCCGCCAAACGAGTTACCGTCTAATACTGATTCAACTTCTTGGGCTAGAAGGCCGTAGTTAACAACATTAGTAGTGTCAGAAGTCCACTTAAACGATACCGGGCGCAGCGCGTTAACAAATTCGAGGCCCAAATCCGAATCTTGCACGCCGCTCTTTTGTCTGGCGTCAGACGTATTGATTGTACCGGTGGCCGCGTAAACAACAGCCCAGCGATTCCCCGCAGTACCTAAAGTACTAAAGTTGTCTGTATCGGGGTAGAACGAGTTTGCAGTTGCAGTTGCTCCAGCTAGTACATCTTCCCAAGCAATATTTGCGCCGTTTGTAGTTAAGTATTTACCGGCTTGAGAAGCCTGTGAAGGAAGCAAATTGTTAATGGCGCCGTTTTGCGTTGCAGAACCAGTACCGCCATTTGCAATTGCTAAAGTACCCCCAACAAGAAACGTACCCGAAGTTGTGATAGGACCACCACTAAACGTAAGGCCCGTGGATTGGGGATTGATTGCTACTGAAGTTACTGTGCCTGTTACGTTAGAACTAGGGCCAAGAATGAAATCTGAAATGCTAGTGTCGTAAAAAACAAACTTAGACGTACCTGCCGCCACTTCAACCCCAGTGCTAGCCGAAGTCTTGATAGTGATTGTTTGGTTAGAAGAATTTTTGACAAAGTAGCTCTTGCTACTTGCTGGGGCTACAATTTCTACAGGGCTAGCATTTGTACCCGTGATAATAAGAATTGCTGCTCGGGCTTGGTCAGACGCTCCATTATTAGTTGAAAGCGTAATAATTGCCCCAGCCCCGGTAATAGAAACCGTAGTTGTGCCCGCAACCGCTTGCTCAAGAATTGAAGATAGGTTGGTGTTGGTAATGGTCCCCCACTGACCATCCTTTTCACCAGTGGTCATCAACTCCAAGCGGAGTAGGGGTGAGTATGTACTAGCCATTACGTGTGCCTTTCCTAGTTATGCTGCTATTGGTACAAAATTAGAGTTCTGAGTGTCATCTACTGGCACTAGGTTGGGGGTCTGTGCATCGTTTACCGGAGTGTAATTTGGGTTCTGTGCATCGTCAATTAAGCCCCACTCCAGCAGCCGCCCAAGCACGCCGGTAGCCTGCACCCCGGTAACAAACACGAAGGTGCCCCCCGTGAATGATACAGTACCAACTTGGCCGGTTCCGGCTACTCCAGCTACTTCTACAATTTTTTCAGTAACTACAGAAACACTTCCAATTTGCCCGGTACTTGATACCCCCGTGACGTTTGTAGTTGCCCCAGAATTTACTTGTACTTCATTTACAAAACCAAACGCAACAACTCCGGCTACATTTATTTGAACTACATCTACTTGTACCGTGCCGATGTTTCCCGTTGCTTCTACGCCGGTTACATTTACGTTTGTATTTAGTTCAGTTTCTACAGAAACACTTCCAATTTGTCCGGTGCTTGTTACACCCGTGACGTTTGTAATTGCTTCAGAATTTACTTGTAAAAAGCCTACTGAACCAAACGCAACAACCCCGGCTACATTTATTTGAACTACATCTACTTGTACCGTGCCGATGTTTCCCGTTGCTTCTACGCCGGTTACATTGACATCTTGAGAAGGCACCGCAATTGCAGTGCCTAGTTGGGTAGTACCGGCTACGCCTGTGACTAAGACATCAATACCAAACGCTACAGTAACCGAACCTAGTAACCCGCTAAGTTGTTGCCCAGTTACGTCTACGTTTGCGTCTGTGGTTACGTTGGCCGTACCTACTTCCCCGGTCCCGACTACGCCGGTTGGGTATACGTTTGCTTCGGCTTCTACGGCAACAGTGCCGGTCTGCCCGGTACCTTCTACACCTGTAACTAAGACATCAATGCCAATCGCTACGCTAACTACACCAACTGCACCGGTTGCTTCTAGTCCAGATACCCCGAACGCAATGTTGCCTTGGGTTATGACCGTGGGCGTTGTTATCTGCCCTTCCATGTTGTTGCCGGAGGGGAAGACGTTGGCAGCGGCAGAAACCGCAAGTGTTCCGGTCTGCCCGGTGGCTTCAACCCCAGTTACGGGAACAAGTGTGGCTAGGTCAACTACAACTGTGCCGGTCTGTCCTGTGGCTTCTACGCCTGTGGTGGAGACGTTCGCGCTTCCAGATACAGCAACCGACCCAACAGCACCAGTGGCTTCTACGCCCGTGATGTTTTCAACAATTGCGTTGGCCTCAACCGCAACGGTGCCGGTTTGACCGGTAGCTTCTACGCCCGTGGGGTATACGTTGGCAATGCCGGATACGGCGACAGTGCCTGTTTGTCCTGTGCCCTCGACCCCTGTTACATCTACAACAGCAGTGCCGGATACGGCTACAGTGCCCACCGCACCGGTGGCTTCAACCCCGGTGACGTTTACAGTTACGTCACCTTGGGTTTGTACTTCTACAGTGCCTACAGCACCGGTAGCCTCGACGCCCGTTACATTGACGGATACATTCGGGCTAACCTGCCCGGCTAGCGCAGAGAATGGTGCTTCTGAAAACGCGCTATAGCCGAGCATTTAGGGGCCTTTTTAGGGGATGGGGCCTACTGGTGTATCTGTGGTTGTGTCGGTGACGGGTTCTTCGGGTGCAGGTGGGGTGCGGGGGTATTCGACCCATTTTACTTCCGTTTGGGACCACTTCCAAACAGTTGTTTCTGTGTCCGGTGGTTGGTGCGTACGCACAATCCAGCCCGGTGGGTACCACCATACTACTTCAAGGCCGACGCCTTCTTGGATACTCGGAGGGTCACCAACTTCAATCCACCCTTCGGTACCATCGGTCTGCGGCTGTGGAATAGAACCGTTTTTGGAATAGAGCATGGCTAATCCTTACAGATTCGGGAATGCATCGGTGGGCGGCGCGAAGTTGGCGGTGTAGCGGGCAACGCCCTTGGTGATACGAAACTCATCTAGGTATCCCCAAGTGCCGCTGGGTCCAGAAGCCCCAAAAATTAGTTTATTCTGGCTACTTATGTTAGAGGTCTGTGAAGAACTATAAACAGACGTACCATTTACGTAATAGGTAAACGTGCCATTTGCCTGACGAACAACGGCAAAATGCTTCCATGTGTTTAAGTAAACACTTTGTGCTCCGGCGCTTGTTACTGTATCTATAAGATTGTTGTTGCTACCCACGTAAAATAGTGTGCGTCTCCCAAAACCTGCGTCCCCAAATAACATCGTGAGAACATTCTGATTATCAGCACTTTTTAACTGCCAAATAACAGGGTAATCAAGACTCGAAGAGGTAAGTTGTAGAAAACCTTCTACGGTGAATGCGCCAGTACCAAGTACAAAATTGCTCGAAAAATCATCCGAACGAAGACAATTTTGCTGGTCCGAGGCGGTTCCGTTAAGAATCAGCGAAGAAGTACCAAACTGGAACTGGGTAGTAGAAAGTTGCGAACTGCCTACTGTCTCGTAATCTTCAATGGCCGCATTATCAAATGCCCCAGCGTTGGTGAAGTTGCAGAGCAGGCTGGTGCCGGAGATAGCAGTGAGTGGCGCCGTAGGCGGGGTAAATGCCGCTGTGTAGACGGCGGTGCCTTTGACGACGCGAAGGCTAGACATGTACCCAAAGAAGAAATCAGTCGAGGTATAGGCACGTCTTCCAATCTCTTGTGTTCCACCGGCATTTAGCGGATTAGTCAGGGTTCCAGTAGTGCTGCAAAGTGCACCGTTAACAAAGAATCTGTTAGTTCCTGACGCTCGCGTAAAAGCAACATGGGTCCACTCATTAGGGCGCACATTGTTGGTGGTTGTATAGATTTGTTGATACCCACCCTCAAAGGTCTGAACACCAATTGATATTGTTCCAGCGGCACCGTACGGATACATGTAGAACTCGTACCCACCGTTAAGGTTGCCAAAAATGCCCTGTGCAATAGCAGACGAAATGTTTGTTACGTATATCCACGCCTCAATAGTTACGTTCCCCGTGCCCATATCAAACGCCGCGTTGTCAGGCACGGCGAGGTAATCACCGTTACCATCAAAGTACCCCGAGCCGCCGTTAGATGCAGCAGAGTAGGCAGTCGTGGGATTGAACGGACTGAAGCCTTGGACGGATGTGTTGCCCACAGGAGTAATAGTAGAAGCGGTTGTGCTGTTGTCCTTGAAGCGGTTGGACTGACACGTCAGGAGAGACGTGTTAGCGATGGCTGTAAGTGGAGTGGTGGGCGGGGTAAAAGACGATGTGTACAGTGCGGTGTCCTTAATAAAACGAACTCCGCTCACATATCCCTGAAAAGTGGTACCAGCAATCTCACAAGCAGAACTTGTGCCTAGTGACCGGGTGTCCGTAAAATCTGTCAACGGGTAGATTGAGGGGTTGACTCCAGTCCCTAAGTTTTGTTGCTGTCCGTCCACAAAAAAGCGAACCACCCCAGATTGTCTGGTCATGGCAACGTGGTGCCATTGATTACTAAAAGAACTCTGCGTATATGCAGTGCTATATACATTCCCAATGCTATCTAAATGAAGCCCAACTTGAAGTTTGGTACCAAATCCACTGTCACCAAAGCGCATACCCGTAGTTTGCGAGGCTTGGGTGTATGACATTAGGGTTACGTATGCGCCGGGAGCCGAGGTCATGTAAAACCAACCTTCTATGGTGAAATTACCAGCGCCTACGTTTAGGGTATTGGTAGCCCCCACCGATAAGTAGTCGCCACTCCCATCAAAATAGTTACTCCACCCCCCATCCGCACGGCTGAAAGGACTGAACGCGCCTTGGGTGGTGTTACCGTTACGGGTGATGCTGAAGGCGTTAGTAGACGAGTCTAGGAACGTGTTGTTCTGAGCGCCGTTGGTGCCGTCGAAGTGCATCAAGGCAACCACGTTTCCAAAATACGGGTCAGAGAGGATAGCAGGGGCAGCAGGGGCAGAAAACAGGCCAAACCCCCGCGCAGATGCGGCACCAAATGTAATTGGAAGCGGAGGAGCCATCAGTACCCCTTAAGCGAACTTGGTTTGGGAAGCAAACACCGTGAACGTAGCGTTAGCGGTCTTGACGATAGTGTAGGTGTACCCATCAATCGAAGATGCATTACCTGCCGTCCAAGCCGTGCCGCCTTGATACTTTGGGGTGACGGAAGAACCATCAACCTGAACGACGTTGTTGTAGTAAGCCGTGCCACCTTGAGTGACAAGGAACGCTACAGTAATCGACTGCCCCGTAGACATAAGAGTGTTCAGGGACGTACCGCTTGAACCACGGAAATTTACCGTCCAGTTGGCCGATGCGTTGCTAGTGTAGTACAGCACCGATTGAGTGGTCACGTCATAGTTGATGGTGCCGGTAGCCGCCGTGGCCGAGATAGTCGTGGTCTCAGCAATGTCATTTACCACCGCACCAAGCGCACTCGATGAGCCAGTAAACGTCTGGGTGCCAGTAAACGTCTGTGCAACCCCAAGCGAAGCTAGCGTATCCGCCGAAGACACATCAGGCAGCGTAATAGTTGCCGAAGTTGACGTGTTGGGAGATTGGAGAGTCGTGGTCCCCGCGCCGCTAGCATTACCTTGAACTTTTAAGTTGCTCATGTTGATACCTTTTTAACTGAATACCAGCCAAGACTGACCAGTAGGCACCGAGACAAACTTGCTGCTAGAGATTGTAATGGGTCCGATGCTCTGCGCGTTGAACCCCGACTGAATCGGTGTGCTTGTGTTGATTACCGTGTTGTTGGTGATAATTGCTTGACCACCAGCGCCGAACAAGGCGTAACTCGCGGGGTACGTTACGAATACATCTTTAGTACCAGCACTGAAGTTGACCGCCGACCCAGAATTGCTGGAAGCAAGAATCATGTCCCGAGAGAGAGTAGTTCCCGACGCCGTATAGGTGCCCATGCCCACCTCCCACTCAGAGCCGCTTTGTGCAGCAATGGTGTAGAACGTGGTATTGCCATTACCAACCGCAGCAAAAGACTGAAACCCCGTAGAGGCACCGGCAAGCGTAATCGTGCCCGTACCTGTAGTGGTCGTTGTTTCCTTTACGCGGTCAGCAATGACAAGTGCCATACGTCACCTTAAGCGATGCGGATGATTGCGTTGCTAGCGTCAGCAGTCGGGAACACGATGGTGAAGTTACCCGCCGTCGAGGTCTTATCCGAACCAAAGTCCAGAACAGCGACCGCCTTATTCGACTCCGTGCTGTTGTAAATCAAAGCGCCGCGAGCCGTGATAGTTGCGGTACTCCAAGTCGTATCAGCAAAGTCAGTAAAAGCGGTAGTGCCCGAAGAGGTAGGGGTCACGTTGGTCAGCGTGTTACCGCCAGCCGTGTAGCCCGTACCGCTAACTTCGTTGGTAGTGGTGTAGACAGTGGTGCTAGCACCAAGAGTGGCCGACGAGGTGTAAAGCGCAATTTTAAAAGTGTCGCCGGTAGAGGTGGTGAAGTTGTGCACGCCTTGCAGGAGTTCCACCTTGAAGGAAGTGCACATTGCTTGAGTGATTGCCATGATTGGCTCCTTAGTCTAAAAGTTTAACTAACTCAGGGTGGCCCGCTTGAGTTAGACGATTTGCGATGGTCACGTTATGACACGAGACCGCTTCTTTCATGTAGGCAAGAACCACCCCCTTAATTGATTCCCTGAACGCTTCTGCTTGTGCGCGTACAGCAGGGTGGGAGTTGCTGCCTACATAAATAATCTTCTCAATAGCACGCTCGGTAAGTTCTTCGGGCGTAAAGCCACGATTGTTTGTGGTATGCACAACTACCCCTCCCAACAGAACTGGAACTTCTACGCTGATTCCCATTTAAGAAGCCTTAATTTTAGGTTGACCAGAACGATACATGTCTTGACGGAGTTTACCGTCGCTAACATTCTTCAGCAACGCGGTTGCTTGTATATACAACTTCTCGTACATCTGCACCAAATCAGGCTCACCCTTCATAAATCGGATGGCTTCTACAAGTGCGCCGTTGAGAAGCGCAGAGTCAAACTCATCACCAAGATACGAGGTGCCTGTATCAACAATAGAAGACGGGTAAGCCGAGTAGTTGAACTCGATTGCGTACACTGCATCGGGAGTAGGACCAAGAATAAATGCGTTATTTTGGTAGATGCCGTAGTGCTGAGGGCGACCAGTATCCGAGGGGTCCGGATATGCTTCAAAGATAAAGTTTGGGTCTTTGTTCAGCAGGTAGTGGTACGTGTCATTGGAAATGACCGCAATAGAGTATGCATACAAGAAATCTGAAGGCAGGCCCAAGAAGCGGTTGTTAGTCGTTGTTACACCGGACGTATTCTTACGCTGTACAGGCAAATCCACCATCAGGTAGATTTTTTGCTCCGCTTGTTGCGTAAACATCGCAAGCTCGCTCTCCGTGAACTCGTTTTCACAGATGCTCTTGATGTTCGCTTTCAAGTCGGTGTAGTTCATGACTACTTACCTCAACCTAACTTCTTACTCGACTTAGTACCGCGAACCGCAGCGCCAGTGCCGCGAGTCTTGACTGTTTGAGTATTAGGGACGTTGTTAGGGTAGCCCGAAGTATTCGGCACGGGTACCTTTTGCGGTTGCTTGTATTGCATGGCTCACCTCTAAGTTGTTGTTACGGTAACAGTACCGACTGCACCAGATGCTAAAAGGTTATCAGGTATTGGTAAGTTTAGCGTGTTGTTAAATCCTACCGGGTCCCACCCCCACTGTATATCCCGAGAACCTAAGTTGTTGGGTACAAGGGACAAATCTGGACGTGGTTTGCGTAATGCTTGTGGGTCTTCGACAGGGTACATACCCTGCATGTTCTGCGGGTGGTCGGGGTCCCAGCACTCTGGACAGACCAGAATGTTAGTGTTCTTGGTCCGGATAATAAGTTCTTTTAGCTGCTTTAACTTATAGCGCTGCCCGCAGCGGTCACACTCCGCAATTGCTTTCTTGCCGGAAGCAAACCTATTAGTCATTTAAGTGGGCCTATACATGCGAGGCACAAATCGTACCGGTGCCTTCTCGCGGTCCTCCGCAGCAGCCAAGTCAAACTGCTCGTCGTACATCTGTTTGAGCATGGGTATCCGCTCGGCTAATTCCGGCACTTTCATAGCGATGTAGTAAGCAAGGCCAGCAACAAGACACGGTAAGAACCTAAAGTTCATGTCTGGCGTTTGGAGACCAGTTCCAGCGTCTTGGATACGGCGTAGGCGGTAGTACACTAAGGTGTAATACGATGATTGATTGGGGATAGGCCACACCGTAATGGTCGGGTTGTCGCGCAGGCGCTCAATGAACACCTGAATCGGACGGCCTTGAACTTCTTTGTTTGGAATTGTTGCGTACGTGCTGACACTGATACGGGACACAGAAAGGTCTTGTTGGTTCTGACCACTACCGGTTCGTATAACATGTTCTAGTAAGTCGATAGTGTCAGCAGGTAGATTATATGTAGCAGTGCCTTGCACCATCGGAATGGTGCCTTCGTCAATCGTCCACATGTTGATGCCCCGGTTTGCCCACTCGATAGTAAGCAGATTCATACTGCGCCGGGCGGTACGTAAGTCGTAGCCGGAGCGCATCTCACGGCCAGCACGCTCCCATGCTTCCTCCGCAATCTCGGTGAAGTCCATGTTAAAAAGAGCGGTGCCGGATGTAGTCATCTATGTCTCGCGGTTTTCTTAGCAATGCCTTTAGGTTGGGCTACGAACTGCTTTCCTGCTCTTTTGCCCTCTCTCTTCGCTCTAGTCGTTGCAGCATATTCTGACGAAGATAGCGACTTAATCGCCGCTTCTGGTAGGTACCGTTCTCCTGTAGCTTTGGGTCCCTGCGTTGACGGCTTACCACTCTTCGTCCTCCACTTCTGCGCGGTCCAATCTTTCAGGCTTTGCTGAGGCTTTTTCATTTCAGTCTCTGTACCCGCCGCCGCGCTTCTTGTATTGCATGGCTAACATTTGCGCTTTGCGTGCCGACCACTGCCCCGGTGCGCCGCCCTTGCCACCAGCCTTAATGCTGTTAAACAAAGACTTACGCATACCGGGCTTTGTGTAATTACCAGCCTCGTTAACCTTGGATTCTCCGCCTTCCTTGAAGCCCTTTACTTTAGGCATCTTGGCTTTGCTGATGCACCCCATTCCTCGGCTAGCACGCATAATTACACCATTTTGCCTTTCGTGTGGCCCTTCTTGCAGCAGCCGTCACCGCGAGAAACCGAACCGCCCTTGGCGTATTTCTTAACCTTACCGCCCTTCTTCATCGGGCGCTCAAGGCCGTATTGCTCCCCTTCGGGAAGTTCGACACTACCACCATCAATCGGGAGGGTACGCATCTTGGGCTTGCCCTTCTTCATGGGAGCAGGCATGCCCTTCTTCTTCATCTTCATGTCCTTCGGAGTCATCTTCTTCTTGGAAAGGTCCATAGTTTCCAATGGCCCGGTCTCGTCACCTAATCCTGCTACGCCGTAGTCTTTCATGATTACACCATTCGTCCTTTGGTTTTACCGCGTTGGGCGCAACCATCACCGCGCCTAGAGACAGACCCACCACTTGCGTACTTTTTAGCAGAACTGTTGTTTTTCTTGACCTTACCACCTTTTTTAAAGCGGTCCCAAAACGGGGTCGATGATGGGTCTTCAAACTTATCGGATTGCTTCTTTGCTGCGGGCGTTTCTTCTAGTGGTACACGGGTGCTTTCAAACCTAATTTTACTACCTAGACTGTTAATTTCGTCTTCTTCAGTATTCCTAGGTTCGGTGTTCTTAGTGGGGATGTACCGCTTTGTATCAATATTTGCGGCACTTCCACCGCCAGCGGATACGTTATCTCGATTGCGCCCCGAAACAGCCGGAAAATCTTCCTTAGATTTAGTGCCCCCCGCCATTTCGGTAGTGTACTTTTTACCGTTCCAAGTAAATTGACCCTTACCGGCCTTACGAGCATCGGCAAACGCTTGCTTAAACGTCTTATCACCACCAAAAGTAGTGGTGCCGCGCCCCGTACCCACATCAACATTTTTACTACTACCCAATACTAAAGGCTTATCGGCCTTTCTAATGTTTGCTCGTTGTTTTTCCCGCGTTACCACTTCGGTGTTTTTATCACCAATCCTACGTTCTTCTTCCTCTTCGTAGGCTTTAAGGGCGTTACTCCCTACCGGGGTGCGCCGTAAATTTTTATCGTTTGCCATGATTACTTGCACCCCTTCTTCATCATGCCGCCCTTAGCCATGCCATGCATGCGCTTTTCGTGGCCCTTGACCGCCTTATTAGCGACCTTTTCCATACCTACACCACCACCCTTAGCCATCTTCTTAACCTTACCGCCACAAGCCATCTTGCCCTTACCGTCAGCAGCAAAAGCCGGAACCTTCTGGCCGTTCTTCTCAACCATCGGCATACCACCCGAAGCGTACTTCTTCATCTTGCCGCCACAAGCCATGCCACCCTTCTTCATTTCCTTGCCTACCATCTTCTTTGCTTCAGCCATTTTTAATTCTCCCGACCCAGTTTTGGACGGTTTGGGTTTCCCAAATTCGGATAGCCGTCCATACAATTGTGAATATCGCAGCGATAGCAGGTAATACTTCCATAAGCGTTCCTACCACAGTTATCACGGATGCTGCGTCGATTGCGGTTTTTACGGATTCTTGATGGTATGTCATGTCAGCACTTCCATGCCCGCAGGCTCTTGTTAATCCGAGAGTTTGGGTCGTTGGCAGTTTTTGCGCTTGTTAACTTCTTCTTCATGCCTGACATACGCGCACAAAAAGATTTCTTACGAGCGCCACCCTCCGGTTGCGGGGCCTTAAGCCCCGGCTTCCCCGGATTGGCTGCGTTATAAGATGCGCGACCCTTGGCATTCAACCCACCCTTGGGGTTTTTGCCTTCCTTGCGTTGCCACGCCGGGGTCTTAGCCATAAATCACCGTCACGCCGGTAACGTTGGTAATATCTACGTATACGCCCGTGCGAAAGAGAATACCTTCACCCGGAATCAGGACGTAGAAATTATTACCGGTACCGGCTGGGGTATCCATATCGAGAAGAAGCTCGCCAGTATTGTCAGTACCGTCATAAAACTTAACAGAACCAGCACTTGCGCCAGCAAGACCGTAAACTGCCTTAACCCGCGTACGATATCCAACCGCCTGTCCATCAGCACTTAGTCGTACTGATTTAACATCATATTGCATCGAGGCCATGTGAGCCTCCTATTAGGCAGGGGTAACAGCAGTGGTACCGTCAGCATTTACCCAAGTGCTAGTAGCAGTAGCGCCGGTAGCAATCTTCAGGGTGCCCAAAGTGGTATTAAAAACAATCGTGCCAGCGGCCTTGCCAGACGTATTTACCGAATCAGTAGCATCGGCAATTTGCGTTGTGGTAGCAGTGCGAAGTTGAATGTAGCCAGCAGTTGCATCAACGTTGCCAGTCACGGTACCAGTTACGTTGCCGGTGATGTCACCAGTAAGGTTGCCAGTAAGGTTGCCAATAAAACCGTTAGTCGAAGTTACTGGACCAGAAAAAGTTGTCGAAGCCATGATATATCCTTGTGTTGTAGCACTACGCCCGTAAGTCTCTACAAAGTCTGCTAGGTCAGTCGTACGGGCTAGGTTCCCTAGATAGTTGTTTTATAACACCACGCAGGAAAACAAGCAACAAGGAAAAGAAACACCCCCACGAGGGGGGTGTCGGCCAAGGGATACTATCCCAAGGGAAGTACAACAAATATATCACTTCTTCCAGAACGCAAGCCAGTCGTGCTTGGTGCTATCGTGGATTTGCTTTTCGGCGTTCTTCCATGCATCCATGAAATAGCCAAACTGAGTAGCAGTGATATCGCGGTAAGCCGACGACCAGTGAGCAATAACTTCTTGATAGTTCATAGGGTTCTCCTTGGGTTAAATATGTTGCAGTGCAACATTATACGGCAAAAGAAAGGGGGCGCAAGCCCCCTCTCCCTACAACTTTACTTCTTACGACGCACCCGGCGAACCGAACATACCCAACGGGTCCGAAACACCGAACGAATAACGCTCGCGAGCCTTGTAGCGGACATTGCCCGTATCGAAGTCACCGTCCATACCAGTGCTCATCGGAGTACGAACAAAATGCTTCAGGCCGTTCGGAACGTCAGTGGTCAGGAACCATGCGTTCGTGTCGGTCAGGTAGTGGTTGACCGTGTAGCCTTCCGGAATCGAACCGTTGTTACGCAGCGCGTTGATATCGTTATCAGCGGTTGCGACACGTTGGTCGGTTTCCAGCAGGCGGGTGGCAACGAATTGCAGGGCGGGCGGCACAATCAGCTTGCGCGGCTTAGCAGCAATCAGCAGACCACGTTCGTCGGTCCACGCAGCGATTTGAATCACAGCGGCTTCCAGCGAGGTTTCGTTCAGGTCAGCGCCCGTCGTGGGACGGTTGCTGTTGGTACCGCCCGAGACCAGCGGGTGAACGGTCGAGAACAACACTTGACCGTCGCCGTAGGTCGGGTTGCCCGCACCGGTGAAACCCTTGTTGAGAATGAAAGCAGCCTTGACTTGCTTGGTGTAGGCCATAGCGCGGGCGAGGGCCTTCGTGTAACGCGACGAGAGCGAGTCGTACAGGTTGTCTTCCATCGCTTCTTCAGTGATAGAGAAACCCATAGCGACAGTCTCGTGGGTGTAACGAGCGGTCCATGCTTCTTGCGCGTTGTCGTAGGCGATTGCGGCACCTTCCGACTTGACCGGGGCAGCACCAAAACCCGACAGCTTGGTTTCTTCTTCAAAGCTACGGTCCGAAGATTCGGTTTCGTAGATTTCCTTGTGCTCTTCGCCGTAACGCTTGTACTCCATACCGAACAGGGCGTTTAACCCCGGCAGGAGTTCCTTAAGTAGTTGTGAGCGTGAAATTGCCATGATTTAGCTCCTTAGACACCAAGCGGGTTAGTGTACGAATGCACACCGACGTTGAACTTGACGATGAGGTCGGGGTAAGTATCGGTAGCAGTTTCAGCAACCACATCGACAATACGCATTGCAAGGGTCGTGGTAGCGGCCAACGAAGCGCCGTTAGCGCCGACAACCAGATTGACACCCGACAGACCAGTGGTGGCGTTACCCGCGCTGAAGTTGCCCAGAGCGGCGTTCTTACCGACAGCACCAGCAGCGCCGTTGGTCAGCGAGCCGAAAGCAGCCGAGCCTTGGATTTGGAACAGTTGGTCCGGGTCATCACAGACGCGGATGTACACGTCGGTGTAGTTACCGGAAATAGCGTTAGCCGGAAGCGTTTGTCCGTAGACAACATACTTCAGGTTCGGGTCAACGTAGCGAACACCAACGCAGACACCAACAATACCTGCCGTAGCATCAGCCGACGTAGCCGGAATCTTGATAGCGGTAGGGGTTGCGGTCAGCGCTTGCGGGTTGCCAGCGGAAGTAAGTTGGATAACGTCGCCCGTGAAGAAAGCACCACTGTTGTTAGTGGATAACTTGTATTCACGAATGACGCCACCGTTAAAAGCCTGTCCACCGATTAGGTTAATCGGCTTCAGACCGTACGGGCTAGAAGTAGCGGCCATTTTGAATCTCCAAAAGTTTAAGAACCTTTACCGAAAGTGACCTTGGTTTTGCGTTCTGCGAACAGAGGCATACGGGGGTCATTTTCGCGCATGAAATTATTATCGACAGACTTAATCTGGGCTTCGGCTTGCTCGTTATAATAAGCATTCCGGTCCTCAACAAAGTCTACGGGGGCTTTGCAAAGCATCAAACCACCGATAATCACGTTGTCCTTGAATCGCTCGTCTTCGACGGTAGCAACGAAAATCTCGGGGTGGTCAGCAGCCTTGACGGGTTCCCAACCTTCACGAAGTTTTGCGGAAACATTCATGGGGTCAGCCTCGCCACGGGTAGATACGCGCACCCAATGAAACGTATAGCCTTCCTCCGGCTTCGGAGTCGGCAGTAAATCGGGCGGTGCCCAGCTACGCTTACGCTCGGTACGCGTGCGGGTGGAAAGTTCGCGGTCCAGTCTGCTCTCAGCCATTATTGTTCCTCTGCAATTTAGCAACCTCTAGGGCGTATTTTTCAAGCGGGATGTTGTACTTTTTCGCATACGCTACTTGTACTTCAGTCAGCTTGACTTTCTTTGGTGCAGTACTGCGGGTTGCAGGTGCCACCACGTTTGCTCGGCGTTGTTTTGCCGGTTGTTTTACTTCTTCCTCTTCTACCGTATCAGCGAACTGGTCCGGAAAGAGTTTTCGCATACGAGAATTAATGGTCTCGTAGTACTCATTGGAGCGGGGGTCCACTCCTTGTTTGACAAGCTTGTTGTGCAACCCCAGCGCATAGCTTGTCATTTCATCGTCAGAGCCAAACCAAGGGTTTTCTTCTGCCCAATCTCTAGCTCTTTCGTCCACCGGTGCTGGGGCGGATTGCTGCTGTTGTGGGATTTGTACTTCATTCTTTTCTTCTTGTAAAGAGGGAAGTTTAATCGAGTTTAGGCGCTCGATTTTCATTTTTGCAGTAGTAAGATGTTCCTGAGCGGTTATTACTCCGTCAGTATCTCCTGCATCGTATGCTTCCTTGTACTTACGCTTAGCCCAAGCTAACTCGCCAGCCGCAGTTTTCTTAGCTTGTTCAAGAAGTTCTTGTTGGCTTTGAGATACGTTGGTCTTTAACTTCTTGTTCTCTTCTGCGAGATGCCGTGCGACTCGTTCCAGTTCTTCCCGTTCACGCAGGGCTTGTTCCTTGGCACGGCGCTCGTCGTGATATCCCTTGCTGAAATGCTGAAGGCGCTTACGCACCTTTTCCGAATAGTTCTCAAGTTCGTCGTCGGTGACTTCTTCGGGCGGTTCTGACTTTTTGCGATTCCTATCTTCTTTAGTAACACTGCTTACAACCTCAACTTCAATATCAGAATCGTCCCCACCTACTTCTGTAACTAATTCTTCAGCTTCTTGAAGCTTCTTTACCTCGGGACTTTCAGCATCATTTCCTTCACCGTCAGGGAACTGATACTCCGTTTTGTCCATATTATTTTCAGACATTTACATCTCCTTATGCACGCGATA
>Ga0247834_1005124_pt1 | contig 15796 bp, 16 predicted proteins | sample LaCruzMarch2015__8_FD_187118 | JGI IMG/M metagenome (GOLD analysis project Ga0247834, IMG submission 187118) | Freshwater microbial communities from meromictic Lake La Cruz, Castile-La Mancha, Spain - LaCruzMarch2015_12m | ecosystem: Environmental > Aquatic > Freshwater > Lake | place: Spain... | reverse complement strand
ACCTGACGCAGCAGCTGAACTTGAATCACCTCCGGCTGCATCACCTGTATCTCCTCCACCTGAGGCAGCGGCTGAACTTTAATCACCTCCGGCTGCACTACCGGAATCTCCCTCACCTGAGGCAGCGGCTGAACTTGAATCTCCTCCGTTTGCTACGCCGCCAACTCCTTTTTTTTTCAAACCCTCAAGGTTCGCCAAAAGCTTACCCGCTTGATTCACTTGATTAGCCCGCTTTTGATCAACCCCAAGCAAGCTCATCGTCGATTGAGTTAGCGCTTCTTGATCACCACTTGCCAATGCTTTGACCGCGCTTAAAGCATTTTGACTTTCTGGTGGCAATACACTTTCTAAGCCATTTTGCTGAATATTATCTAATGTATTAAGAACATCAGCCTGAGAATCTGGCTGTGGATCTTCTTTTTTTGAATCATCTTGACTAGAAGCGCCATTATCTGCTTCTTGTGCCTGACCCTCTACAGAATCTACCTGTGATTGCTCCTCTTCCTCAGGAATTTTATCTTCTGGTTTTGTCAAATCAGCATCATCAGGACTATCTGCTTCATGTTCATCCTGTTCGAAATGATCTTCGTCATCTTCAGAAGGGCGATTGCTATATATATGCACATCGATTTTTGGATTAAGGGTATAATCCATTGTCGCCATATCCTTACCTTCTAAACGGCCGTCTGTACCATATTTGTAAAGAGTATTGCTGTATTTAGTGATTTTTAATTCAACTAAAAGCCAATCTAACATTGGCTCTAGCTGTTGCACATAGCATTGTTCGTATTCAATTTCTTGAAGTTTACCAATCACCCCATTCATTTCAGCAATATTAACAATTGTTATTTTACTAATCGGCATTGATTTGAAGATATGACTTTCCAATTTGGTTTGCAGGTTACCTCTTGGAATATATAAAATAACGTGACTATGACGTAGAGTATTCGACGATAAAATGTCGGTCTTCGCTGCCATATTTGTACCACGAGAAGTTCGCGCATAAAATCCACGAAGCGCACAGTAATCCTCAAAACCATGTATGGCTGATTCTGTGTATTCAAGAATTTTTACTGCCCACGTAGGGATTTGATTGGGAGAGGAAACACCTGATGAGTTGGCGCCAGAATCCATAGGAACCAAGCGATCAAAGGCTTGCATGAATTCTATAAGGTTTGATTTAGAGTCTGCCAAAATTTTTGAATTACATTTTTCTTAAATTGTAAGGAATATCTACCAAAACTCAAAGCAATTAACGCATAAAATTTATGAAACCACTTCCGTCTAGTATTCCTATAGCTTATAGACAATAAGAAACTAGAGTAGCGGTCCATCCATATTATGCTGTATTATGCAGTACGTTTTTTCAAAACGTTCGTAATTCGTAATTCTATGTAATTATCTACATGACCAATCATTTCTTCCAAGCTTTCGCTATAAAAATGATCTGTATTTTTTAATACTTGGTAATCAATAGCAATGCCTTTTTGGCTACGTAATTTTTGTACCAAGGCATCAGTATACTGGTATGGCACTACGGCATCTTGCTCACCGTGAATAATCTGACCAGAAACAGGGCATGGTGCCAAAAAGTTAAAGTCGTACATGTTTGTTGGTGGACTAAGGGCAATAAAGCCATCAAGCTCAGGGCGACGCATTAATAACTGCATAGCGATCCAAGCACCAAAAGAAAAGCCAGCAACCCAAAAACTATTTACTTGTGGATGAGTTGATTGCAACCAATCCATAGCTGCTGCTGCGTCAGCTAATTCGCCTTCTCCATTATCATATGCACCTTCTGAGCGCCCCACCCCACGAAAATTAAAACGAAGAGTTGAAAATCCTTTTTTAGCGAATGTTTGACACAAAGAATAAACAACTCGATTATTCATAGTCCCACCATGCTTTGGATGAGGATGTAGTATCAGCGCAACAGGGGATGAAGCCAATGGACCGGCAGTATATCGACCTTCAACACGTCCCGCAGGACCAGTAAAAATTACTTCAGGCATCTTAAAATAAATTCCTTTCTATATTTTACAAAACGTCAATAAAACAAAATATCCCTAGAAATAAAGCCTTTTAAAAGTTGACTTTTTTAATCAGGTATCTTAAGTTCGACACACAATATCAAAACATCTCGGCTCAAGGTAACATACCAACGGAAATATTGCTATGAAATTAAGCACAAAATCCAGATATGCCATTATGGCCATGGTTGATCTTGCTCAGCAAGATAATGGTTCTTGTGTACCTTTATCTTTAATAGCTGAGCGCCAAAGTCTACCTTTGCAATATCTAGAGCAGCTATTTTCCAAGCTAAGGCGTGGTAATCTTGTTAAAAGTGCACGAGGCATAAATGGTGGGTATGAATTAGCTCGCAAAGCTAGCAGCATACGAATATATGATATTATTTTGTGCTCTGATGCGCCAGTTAAAGTGACCAGATGTAATTCTCATGAAGCAAATGGCTGTCATACAAGTGGAAAGCGTTGTAATTCCCATCATCTGTGGTACGAGCTAGAGCATGTTATGCATGACTATCTTATTCAAGTGAGTTTGGCTGATGTAGCTAGCGGCAATCATCATCACCCTATTGTTGTACTAAACCGTGCAAAAACAGATAACGTGGTCGCCGCATGATCTACCTTGATTATAATGCAACGACGCCAATTACATCTCATGCACGACATGCAATGATTGAAACTTTCGATTGCTTGGGCAATCCATCATCTGTTCATGGCCATGGCAGAAATGCGCGAAAAATTTTAGAAAATGCCCGTACTAAAGTCGCTAATTATTTTGCAGTTCCCGCACGTAACGTTACGTTTACTAGTGGCGCAACTGAAGCGAATAATATGATTTTAAAAGGCTTTGGGGGGAATATTTTTGTGTCAGCTGTTGAACATGACAGCGTATTGAATATACGGAAAGACGCAACAATTATTCCAGTAGATGGAAATGGAATTGTTAGGCTTGAAGCGCTTGATAACCTTTTAAAAAATTCACCTTCAGCATTAGTTTGCATTCTTGCTGTGAACAATGAAACCGGTGTTGTTCAACCAATTGATGAAATTTTACAAATATGTAAAAAGTATAATGCGCATTTACATGTAGATGCTGCCCAAGCTGTTGGTAAGGTTTCTCTTGACTGGAACAGCCTGCCAAGCTTTAGTATTTCCGCTCATAAATTTGGTGGCCCTAAAGGAATTGGCGCTATTATTATTAATGGATCACTTCATTTGAAAATTCTTATTGAAGGTGGCGGTCAAGAACGCAGTTTACGTAGCGGCACTGAAAATATTATAGGCGTTGTCGGCATGGGCGCAGCTTTAGCTGCCCCTCAGTTTAATTGGAAAAAACTACTTCCCTTTCAAGAAAAGCTTGAAAGAAATATTCTTGAAATATGCCCCGAAGCAACAATTTTTGCAAACACAGCAACACGCGTTTCTAATACAACATCTGTTACCATGCCTGGTGTTCAAAGCGAAGTGCAGCTTATGCACTTTGACCTTAATAATATATCGGTTAGTTCTGGTGCTGCGTGCTCATCAGGGAAAGTAAAGGCTTCCCATGTATTAAAGGCCATGGGCGTGAGTGATGAACTATCGAAATGTGCACTACGCATTAGTTATGGATGGAACACAACGGAAGAAGATATTAAGCAATGTATTTCTGTTTGGGCATCTTTATATGATATCCAAACCAAAAAACACAACGAGGCAAATTATGGCTAAACAAATTTACCTGGATTATCAGGCAACCACCCCATGTGATGAACGCGTTGTTGCAAAAATGATTCCCTACTTTACGCAAAATTTTGGCAATCCGCATTCGCGCAATCATTCTTACGGATGGGAAGCGGAAGCTGCTGTTGAACATGCTCGCGAACAAATCGCTAATTTAATTAATGCCGATCCTCGCGAAATTATTTTCACAAGTGGCGCTACAGAATCAAATAACTTGGCCATAAAAGGCGTTGCTGATTTTAACAAAGATAAAAAAAATCACATTATTACCTGTGTTACCGAGCATAAATGCGTGCTTGATAGCTGTCGTCATTTGGAAGAAAAAGGATTCAAGGTTACCTACTTACCCGTGCAACAAAACGGATTAGTTGACTTGGATGTATTAAAAAATGCCATTACAGATCAAACTATTTTGGTTTCGATTATGATGGTAAATAATGAAATTGGGGTCATTCAGCCAATTGCTGAAATAGGAAAAATCTGTCGTGAGCATGGCCTTTATTTTCACACCGATGCAGCACAAGCAACTGGCAAAATTGCTATTGATGTTGAAGTTATGAACATTGATCTTTTAAGCATTTCTGGGCACAAAATTTATGGTCCCAAGGGAATTGGTGCGTTATTTGTACGCCGTAAACCACGCGTTCGTTTGAACGCTATGATTACCGGTGGCGGTCAAGAACGGGGAATGCGCTCAGGCACCCTGCCCACTCCTTTGTGTGTAGGACTAGGTGAAGCATGCGCTATTGCCAAAACTGAAATGAAAAGTGAAGAAGAACGAATCAAAAAATTATTCGATCGTTTATACAGCGGACTTCAGAAAAACCTTGATCAAATATATTTAAACGGTGACCCTACGCAGCGTATTCCTGGAAATTTGAATATCAGCTTTGCGTATGTTGAAGGCGAAGGTTTAATGATGGGCATTAAAGATTTAGCGGTTTCATCTGGCTCCGCTTGCACTTCTGCTTCTCTAGAACCATCTTATGTACTGCGCGCTTTAGGCGTTGAAGAAGAATTAGCCCATACATCGCTTCGCCTTGGTATTGGACGTTTTACAACCGAAGCTGAAATTGATCAAGCAATTGATTCAATTACCGTATCAGTTAATAAACTACGCGCCATGAGCCCACTTTGGGATATGGCACAAGAAGGCATTGATATAAAATCCATCCAATGGGCAGCACATTAAGGAGAAATTTATGGCGTACAGTGAAAAAGTTATTGAACATTTTGAAAATCCTAAGAACGTAGGTTCAATGGATAAAACCAGTAAAAATGTTGGAACAGGCCTTGTGGGCGCACCTGCATGTGGAGACGTCATGCAACTTCAAATTGCTGTAAACGATGATGGCACAATTTCTGATGCAAAGTTTAAAACCTTCGGATGCGGTTCAGCCATTGCATCGTCATCTCTTGTCACTGAATGGATCAAAGGTAAATCAATTGATGAAGCATCCACTATAAAAAATACGCAAATTGCTTCCCATTTAGCATTGCCTCCTGTAAAAATTCATTGCTCAATTTTGGCTGAAGATGCAATTAAAGCAGCAATTGCAGATTTTAAAGCAAAACAGAAATAATAAGTCTATGCGCCAAGCAATCACCATCTCTGAGGCAGCACTTGAACAAGTTCGTGCTCTTTTGCAAAAACGCGAGAAACCTAGCGTTGGCATTCGTGTAGGCTTAAAGACTAAAGGGTGCAATGGTCTAGCTTACAGTATTGAATACGCTGATGATAAACATGCATTGGATGAATGTATTGTGGTTGACGACGTTACAATTCTCATTGATCCTAGGCGATTATGTTTTTGATAGGAACAGAAATGGACTTTGTGACCGATAAATTTCAATCAGGATTTGTGTTTAATAACCCCAATGAAAAAGGCCGATGTGGTTGCGGAAAATCGTTTCATGTATAAAAATCCCTTCGAACTTTTTGGACTGCCCATTAGCATTTATGTTCACCAAGCAACCCTTGATGAACGTTATGTTGAAATGATGAAAGATCTGCATCCAGATAAATTTAATGGCGAAGATGCATTCATGAAAAAAAGCGCTGAACAAATTTCTGCATACGCTAATGAAGCGTATCAAATTCTAAGATCACCCTTAAAATGTGCCGATACCGCCATAAAAGCTAAGGACTGGAAATTACCAAATGAAGAAACAACGAATGACTCAATTCTTCTAATGGAAATGATGGAACTTCAAGACATGGCAAAATCTGGTCATGACCTTAGACCATTTTATCAAGATGCACTTGTTCAGTTTGAATCAGCGCTGCAGGAAGATTCTGAAACAAAAACGCTGGCAGCTTATGCCAGGCTTAAATTTTTAGCACGACTATTAGGAAGCATCGATGCTACTGCAAATTAGCGAACCTAACGCAGGCGTCATAAAGCCAGAAATCACATCATGTGCCATTGGTATTGATTTGGGCACAACCAATTCTGTTGTGGCCATTTGGAAAGATGGAAAGCCACAAGTTTTAGTAGATGACCTGGGTCCGTTATTTATGCCATCGGTGATTAGCACCCCAACAGGTGATTTACATTCTACCAAACGAATGATGCATGAACCTACATCCATAATTTCTGGCGAACATACTGCCTTAACTGCCGCCCAAGACATTTTAAAAACTTTAAAAAAACGTGCGGAAAACGCGCTAGGTCATAAAGTACAACAAGCTGTTATTACTGTTCCTGCGTACTTTGACGATACAGCGCGTCAAGCCACAAAAGATGCAGCTTCTTTGGCTGGCCTTGAAATTTTGCGTTTAATTAATGAACCAACTGCAGCGGCACTAGCCTATGGTCTTGATACAGGAAAAGAAGGAATTTTTGCCGTTTATGACCTAGGCGGTGGTACTTTTGATGTATCGATTTTAGCCATGCGCAAAGGCGTTTTTCAAGTGCTTTCAACAGGAGGTCACACACAATTGGGTGGTGACGATATAGACATCATAATTACAAAACATTTTGGTTGGGATGATCACCTAAAAGCGCGTAGCGCCAAAGAAACTCTTGCTCATGGATTAAACGAAAAAGTACTGAGTGACCTGTGTCAGCCGCTTATCAAACAAACGCTATCTATTTGCGACCAAGCTATTAAAGATGCAGGCATTACTAAGGATCAAATTGATGGAGTGATTTTAGTTGGCGGATCAACTAAACTAAATGCCGTTAGAACATCTGTTAAAGAATTCTTTGGACAAGAGCCGCTTACCAACCTTGACCCAGATTGTGTCGTTGCATATGGAGCAGCGCTGCAAGCTCATCAATTAACTTTTGGCACCAACACCCTACTTCTGGATGTTATTCCCATTTCATTAGGTATTGAAACCATGGGAGGCATTGTCGAAGTGATCATTCCTCGGAATAGTCCTATTCCCATTCGCATGGCTCAAGATTTCACAACATACGAAAATGGGCAAACAGCTATAAGCATTCATGTGGTCCAAGGAGAGAGAGAATTTGTAAAAGATTGTCGCTCTTTAGCACAGTTCACCTTAACAGGCATCCCCCCTATGTTAGCTGGGGCTGCACGTATTAGATTAACCTTTAGCGTAGATGCCGATGGCCTGCTGACTGTAAGTGCTAAAGAGCAAGAAACTGGCATTATTCAACAAGTAGAAGTGAAACCTTCTTATGGATTAAGCGCTGAAGATTATGCAGCTATGCTAAGACAAAGTTATGAACATGGAGAAGAAGATCTTAATAACAGATTATTGATTGCAGCTAAAATAAAAGCCGAGCAACTGATCGCTCAGCTTGAAAGTGCTCTAAATTTAGATGCTCACCTTCTTGACGAAGACCAGATAAATGCTTTAAAAGTTTGTGTTCGGGATGTAAAACAAAAGCTTAGCATTCAGGATTGTTCGTCAATCCAAAAAGCATGTGATGATCTAGCTTTATTAGCGCAACCGTTTGCTGAAAAGCGTATTGCACATGCCATAAAACAAAAATTTCAACACCAAACTATATAGTTAAGGAACTTTATGCCATCCATTCATTTTATCAAGCCAGACGGTGAAAAAATAACTGTTGATGCTCCTCTTGGTCTTTCTGTTTTGGAAATTGCCCACCGCAATAGTATTGATTTAGAAGGAGCATGCGAAGGCTCATTAGCTTGTTCAACCTGCCATGTAGTGGTAGATGAACCATGGTTTGAAGTTTTACCTGCAGCCACTGAAGATGAAGAAGACATGCTAGATCTAGCATTTGGCTTAACCCACACTTCTCGCCTTGGTTGTCAGATTATTATAACGGAAGAACTAGACGGTCTAACCCTTAAGCTACCAACAGCAACGCGCAACATGATGGTTTAAAATGAAAAATTTGCTAAATTTTTAAGCACTTCCCCCTGTGGATAAATTTTGATTTAGGGGTTGTATTTTTAGATTTGCTCTTCTATTTTAGTGATTACATTATTCGTTTTCATTTTAATAGGTACACAATAAATGGCCCAACCTCAGTTGGTCGATCAGGGAGCTGTTGTCGCTTCAGTAGACCGCTTAAGCCCTACTGCTATGCTAAAAGACCAGTGGAACATGGTCAAAGAGCTAGTAGCAACTGATATTGGTGTGAGCCATAGCAAAAGCTGGATAGAACCGCTTGAACTATTAGGCCTCGATGGCATGATGCTTGTGCTTGGATCTCCAAATAGCTTTGCAAAAGACTGGGTTGAAAATCATTACTTAGAATCAATGGAAAAATCTTGGAAACAAATTAATATGGTTATCCAAGGCGTGAAAATTATTATTCATGAAGCACCTGTCACCATTGCGAACACTAACTCTAGCACGATTCCAGCTCAAGTAAGGACTCAAGAAAGTTTTGATTCATTTGAAAAAGAAGAAGCTGGCACATACACAGGCGCCCCTTTAGACAATCGTTTCACTTTTGAAAATTTTGTGGTTGGAAAACCAAATGAATTAGCTTATGCAGCAGCGTTACGCGTTGCAGAATCTTCCACACCACAATTCAATCCACTGTTTTTGTATGGCGGAGTTGGGCTTGGTAAAACACATCTTATGCATGCAATTGCTTGGAAGATTCGTCAATGTCACCCTGCTCGTAAAGTTATTTATCTATCAGCTGAAAAATTCATGTACCAGTTTGTACGTGCATTACGCTACAAAGACATGGTTTCTTTCAAAGACCAATTTAGAGCGGTTGATGTCTTAATGATTGACGATGTGCAATTCATTAGCGGTAAAGATACTACTCAAGAGGAATTTTTTCACACATTCAATGCTCTAGTTGATAAAAATCATCAAGTCATTGTGTCTGCTGATAAATCACCATCAGACCTTGAAAATATGGAAGAACGGCTTAAGTCACGTTTAGGTTGGGGACTTGTTGCTGATATTCACCCTACAACGTATGAATTACGTTTGGGAATTTTACAAGCAAAGTCTGCAGCCTTAGGTGTTAAAATGCCCAAAGAAGTTTTGGAATTTTTAGCATTTAAAATAACATCCAACATTCGCGAATTAGAAGGTGCTTTGAATCGTATTTTAGCCCATGCAAGCCTTGTGGGCAGGTCAATTTCTTTAGACACAACACAAGAAGTTTTACGTGATCTACTTCGCTCTAATGACCAACGCCTAACAGTTGAAGAAATTCAGCGCAAAGTAGCTGAATACTTTAACATTAAAATGTCAGACATGGTTTCGAATCGTCGCATGCAAAACATTGCCAGACCTCGTCAAATTGCCATGTACATAGCAAAACAATTAACCAGCAAATCACTACCTGAAATCGGACGTAAATTTGGTGGACGCGACCATACAACAATTTTACATGCTGTTAGAAAAATTCAAGAATTGTGCGCAGATGATTTTGATTTTGCTAATGATGTTGAAATTCTAAAACGCAGCTTACAAACATAAAAATTTACAAAATATAACCTTCGACCAATTTTTGGAGCAATCATGGAACTCACAGTTCAAAAAAACTCATTTTTAAAAGCGTTGTCACACGGACAAAGTATCGTTGAAAAACGTACAACGATTCCAGTTTTAAGTCATGTTTTGCTTAGCGCAACTCATGCAGGCCTCACATTAACATCAACAGATCTTGATATGGCTTTGGTTGAGACTGTCCCTGCGCAAGTTCGTATCGCAGGACGCATATGCGTCCCTGCGCATCTGCTTCACGACATTATTAAGAAACTTCCAGACCTTCCGATTGATATTGAAATCAACCAAGAAACTCAGCAATTGAGTGTTAAGGCTGGCCGTTCTCATTTCAACCTTCCAGGACTTGCACCTGAAGATTTTCCTGAAATTACTAGCTCTGTGCTTACTCATCATTTCGACATCGGCACTAGCGATTTCCGCTACATGATTGACCACACTAGGTTTGCTATGTCGACAGATGAAACCCGCTATCACCTAAATGGCATTCATTTTCATCTTTTTGAAGAAGACGGCATGAAACTACGCGCTGTTGCTAGTGATTTGCATCGCTTAGCCTGCGTAAGCATCAATGCTCCTGAAGGATCAGCAGACATGCCTTCAATGATTATTGGCCGTAAAGCCATTGCTGAGATAAGAAAACTATTGGAAGAAGCACCTGAACAAGTAAAAGCTGGACTTTCGGATAGTCGATTCGAACTTAGTATACAAGGCGGTCAAAACCGTATGAGTTTTAGCACGCGCCTTGTTGACGGAGAATTTCCAGAATACCAACAAACATTGACTGCAGACATTGAACGAACCGTAAAAGTAAACACACGCGCACTAGCAGATGCTGCTGACCGAGTCAGTACAGTTATCACTGACCGGGACAAAATTCTACGCATTAACTTAGAAAATCAGCACGCAAAGCTTTCAGCAATCAGCCAAGAACTAGGCGCTGCTCAAGAAGAAGTTGATGTAGAATCATCATGCAGTGACCCCATTCAAATTTGTTTTAACGTTCGCTACGTGCTTGACGTTGCTGGATTAATTAAAGATGAAGAAATGAATATGCATTTAACTTCTCCAGACACACCAATTATTATACGTCCCGCAAACACTAACAACGAAGCGTACGTCATTATGCCTTTGTTTGCGTAAGAAAAACTACCATCATATAGTTCGGGGGCATAACTCCCCCGAATATCTTTTTATACATTCAAATAAGATGATTACAATTTTCCTATAATTACTCTGCATATACCTTGCTCTTAATATTTAATTAAACAATATAATATATATTTATATTATGAATTGTCTTAAATATATTAAAAATTATGAATAAAAATACTTTTGTCAAACTATTTTTCTTCATGTTATTCCATGACCTAGGTGGAAGCACACAAACATACTATGAATTTTTTGACCCACCATTTTCACATATAAATGGAAATCATGAAAAAGTTGGGATCGTATTTTTACATGGTCTAGGTGGAAGCGCAGAAAGTTGTAATGAATGGATTGATTTCGCAAGAAACGAAGGCATACGACCCTCCTCTTCACAATGTGCAGTATACATTCCCGAAGCAAAAGACCATTCTTGGTTTGATGTGAATGCATTGTTGCCAGATTTAATGCATATATCAAATCCAGAAAATCAAACACCAGCAAATATTAAAGCGCTTTTAGAAAAAATAAAAAATATTGCTCCACAACTTCAAAGCTTAAAAGCAGGCATTAAAGATTTTATGAAACGTGAAGGAATCACAATGAAGAATTTGCATTTCGTTGGCTATTCTCAAGGTGGAATATTAGCGCAAATGCTTGCTTATTCTTTACCAGACTCTTGTGGAAGTGTGTGCTTTGCTGGTTGCCCATGGGTATGGACTCCTGGTGAAGACATTAAGCTTCCCCATTCAATTTTGATGGCAATTAATAATGATGATCCAATCTTTGGAAATATCTATCATTTTTCACGAGATATTTTCAAAAAAAAGGTAGGATCAAAAAAATTTAATACAGCTGTAAAAGAAGTGATTGAACAAGAAGGCGGTCATAGCATTTCTAAAACCGCAAAAATTGTATGCGCAAAACATTTCAAAGAAATTTTAGGCGTTATTTCATAAAATTGATTTATCCAACAAAAATTAAATAACCGCATCTCGCAATTCCCCCTAACATGCTGCTATACTGGTGGGTATAAAAGCGCATCATCAAAAGTAATATGCACGTTCAAAGTGTTCAACTCCGGGTAAGCTTAACGGGACGTTATGCAACTGCCCTATATAAGGAAGCTTCCTCTACAAAGAGTACTGAAGCCATTTTGAGTGATATAAATACATTCAATGAGCTTCTAAAAAGCAGTAAAGAACTAGAGCACATTTTAAAGAGTAACTTTTTGCGCGTAAAAGATGCGCTTCATATTTTAGGTGAAGTTGAAAAGCTTATGAATTTTTCCGAATTATTTGTGAATTTTTTAAAGATAATTGTGACTAACAGACGCGGCACTTTTCTACAAAATATTTTTAATGATTTTTTAGCTCTTATTGACATTCAAACTAATACAACACCCATTCGTATAGAAGTTGCACAAATTGAAAAAAGCAATATTAGTGCAATAGAAAAACTATTGAAAAAAATGTATCCAGACCAAGCTTACAGATTTGAACATCACCGCGCTCCTGAACTTTTAGGTGGGTTCAGAGTCTTTATTCGTGAACGTTGTTTAGACTATAGTTTAAAAAGTCGCCTAAATCGTCTATCTTACCAACTAAAAGAGGCCTAAATTTTATGCAGCATCGCGCCACAGAAATCAGCGATATCATCAGAAATACTCTACATCATGCTGATAAGGCTTTTGACAGTTATGAAGTCGGCACAGTCCTTTCTGTTGGTGATGGCATTGCTCGCATCTATGGCTTAGACAATGTTCAAGCTGGAGAATGGGTTGATATTATTACCAGCGACGGCACACCTATACGGGGCATTGCAGAAAACCTTGAAGTTGATCATGTAGGCGTGGTGATTGTTGGTAATGATCAGTTAGTTAAGGAAGGTGACCAAGCACGCAGAACCCACCAGATTGTCAACGTAAGTGTTGGCAAAGGGTTACTCGGTCGTGTGGTCGATGCATTAGGCAATCCTATTGATGATCTTGGCCCATTAGAAGATGTCACAACTACTCCTATTGAACGTAAAGCCCCTGGAATTATCGCCAGAAAATCAGTACATGAACCAATGTTAACAGGCATTACTGCCATTGATGCTTTGGTGCCAATTGGGCGTGGACAACGTGAATTAATTATTGGTGACCGACAAACAGGAAAAACCACTATTGCTGTTGACGCGATTTTAAATCAAAGAGAAATTAATAAAGGCCCTGACCCTAAAAAACATTTGTATTGCATTTACGTAGCTATTGGTCAAAAACGTTCATCAGTCGCGCAATTAGTCAAAACTCTGCAAGACCAAGGTGCTATGGATTACACTATTGTTGTTGCAGCAACGGCTTCTGACCCTGCTCCTTTACAATATCTTGCTCCATACACTGCTTGTGCCATGGGGGAATATTTTCGCGACAACGGTATGCATGCACTTATTATTTACGATGATCTTTCCAAGCATGCTGTAGCTTATCGTCAAATGTCTCTGCTGTTACGTCGTCCTCCTGGACGCGAAGCCTATCCAGGTGATGTCTTTTATTTGCATTCACGTCTTTTAGAACGCGCAGCGAAATTAAGTAATGAATTGGGCGGAGGTTCACTAACAGCATTGCCAATTATTGAAACACAAGCCGGTGACGTATCTGCATACATTCCTACAAACGTGATTTCAATCACCGACGGGCAAATATTTTTAGAAACAGAACTATTTTATCAAGGCATACGCCCAGCAATTAACGTTGGACTTTCCGTTAGCCGTGTTGGATCTGCTGCACAAACTAAAGCTATGAAAAATGTTGCTGGTAAAATTAAACTAGAGCTTGCTCAGTACCGAGAAATGTTAGCGTTCTCCCAATTCGCTAGCGATCTTGATGCAAATACCCAAGCGCTTTTAGCACGCGGCGCAAAACTTACTGAACTGTTAAAGCAAGACCAAAGAAAACCTTATTCTCTAGCACAAGAAGTTGTTGTGCTGTTTGCAGCTGTTCGTGGCTTTCTTGATAAAGTTCAAGTGGAACGTATTAAAGAATTTCAAAAAGATTATCTGCACCTTCTTGAAACTCAAGAACCAGAAATGATGTACGCTATAAATCATACTGGTATTTTAAGCAATGAACACGAAGAAAAATTAAAAACCTTTTTAGATGAATTCCTAAGCCGTTTTGCCCATGAGCCTAAAAGAACTACGTAGAAGAATTTCAAGCGTTAAATCAACGCAAAAAATTACAGCTGCCATGAAAATGGTGGCTTCGGCAAAACTACGTCGTTTGCAGGAACGCGTCCATTTTGGTCATGATTACATTGAACGCTTGAATCTTATTGGTAGTCATTTAGGAAAAGTCAGCCAAGATATTGAAACTGCGTCTCCTTGGTTAAATGCAGAAGGCGATCAGGATTTAATAATCATTTTTGGTGCAGAAAAAGGCTTATGCGGGAGCTTTCACAGCAACCTTGTGCGTAAAATAAACCAAGTATTAGAAGAACATTCTAACCCTGAACTGTTAATATTCGGTCCAAAGGCCGCGGATGCATTAAAAGACAAACAAACACAAAATTCAAGTTTTAATATCGATTTCACAAAACCGAGTGCGCAAACTTTTTTGAATCTTGCAAAAGCCATTGAGCCATTGAAAAAATCTAAAAAAATTGGCCGAATTCACCTTATTGGGTCAATTTTTAAAAATATTTTGACGCAACAGACATATTCAAAAATTCTTTGTCCTTTTGTATTTGAATCTACACAAATTAACAGTGATACAAATATTTTTGAGCCATCAGCAGACGTATTCTTGCCTCACTTTTTTACACAATATTTGAGTGCGAATCTTCATCAAGCTTGGCTTGAAACTTTAACAGGGGAAATGGCTTCACGCATGACTGCTATGGATAATGCGACCAGAAATGCAAAAGATATGCTTAGTGACCTAAGCCTTGAATACAATCGCACGCGTCAAGCACAAATAACCACAGAACTAACCGAAATTATCGCAGGATCAGAGGGAGCACAATAATGACCACCCAACACAAAGGATATATCTCACAAATCATGGGGGCTGTTATTGACGTCTATTTTGAAGGTTATCTTCCTCCTATTTTAAATGCTCTAGAAATACCCAGAGAAGACAGTGAAACTAAAGGAAAATTAATACTAGAAGTCGCTCAACACCTTGGTGAAGGAACTGTGCGTACCATTGCTATGGATGCCACTGCAGGACTACATCGCGGTCAAGAAGTTATCGACACAGGCTCTCCCATTTGTGTGCCTGTTGGCCCAGAAACTTTAGGGCGCATTATGAACGTTATTGGTGAACCAATTGATGAGCGTGGCCCTATAAAAACTAAGCAAGTATCGTCGATCCACCGCAGCGCCCCTGAATTTATAGAACAGTCACCTGCCACTGAAATTTTAACCACAGGGATTAAGGTTATTGACCTATTAACCCCCTACCCTAAAGGTGGAAAAATTGGCCTTTTCGGGGGCGCAGGCGTTGGTAAAACTGTTTTAATTATGGAACTTATTAATAACGTTGCAAAAGCACATGGTGGTTATTCTGTGTTTGCAGGCGTCGGCGAGCGTACTCGTGAAGGTAATGACCTCTACCATGAAATGATTGATTCTGGCGTGGTTAAACTTGATGAAGAAGGATCAAAAGCAGCGCTTATTTATGGACAGATGAATGAACCACCAGGAGCACGTGCTCGTGTAGCATTATCAGGACTAACAGTCGCTGAATATTTTCGCGATGTTGAAGGAAAAGATGTTTTATTTTTTATTGATAATATTTTCCGCTTTACCCAAGCTGGTGCTGAAGTTTCAGCTCTATTAGGGCGTATGCCATCAGCAGTAGGATATCAACCGACATTATCTAGTGAAATGGGTAATTTGCAAGAACGAATAACTTCAACGACCAAAGGATCTATTACATCAGTTCAGGCAATATATGTTCCCGCCGATGACTTAACCGACCCTGCCCCTGCTG
>Ga0247834_1005115_pt1 | contig 15819 bp, 10 predicted proteins | sample LaCruzMarch2015__8_FD_187118 | JGI IMG/M metagenome (GOLD analysis project Ga0247834, IMG submission 187118) | Freshwater microbial communities from meromictic Lake La Cruz, Castile-La Mancha, Spain - LaCruzMarch2015_12m | ecosystem: Environmental > Aquatic > Freshwater > Lake | place: Spain... | reverse complement strand
TGCGGCAACAGCTTAGGCTGCAGCTAACGCTGAATGCTGCAAGGCATCGCACTGCTTGCGCGATCAATGACAAAACGTCCTCTGGTTCTGCCAGAGGACGCATTGAGCAAGGGAAACGCTGAGCGATCGCCGTCAGCGAATTCATGCGTTTGACTCAACGCAATTCAAAACGGCTGAAGATGGACTGCGTCTACCAAACACCGGCCGCTTCAAGCTGCTTGGTGGCTTGTCCCGCCCAACCGCGATTAGCAGCTGGGGATGCAGGGCTGGGATGCAAAATCCTACTAATTGCGATGGCTCCCAATTTCTTATCGAGCTTGCAAACACGTTTCAAGCAATCTTCTGCGTAAGCACCGACCCCGACTGCGTATTCCGGTTGGACCAGCAACAAACACGCTTTCAAATGCGCATCGCACAATGCATCCAGAGGTTGCGATTCCGCCACCGGAAGCTTGTCCGGGGTAATGTTACGAGCCCCCGCATCCATAAAGACCAACGGGCAGTAGTTGGACACGAAGTGCGAATCAAAAAATTGGTTCACATCTTCATACTTGGATGAAAATAGCCCCCATAAGCGCTTCCCAGAAACCTCGCTGCGTGTGCACGCAAATCCTTCGATGGGGCGTTTCGGATGTTCGAGAACAGGCTTGCCAACATGGGTATCGATCTGCAAGTAGGATTTCACAGAATCGATTTCTCCGAAAGGAACTCCGGTTTGTGCCATCCCCCAGGGGCCGGGATTCATTCCCATGAAAAAAACGCGAGCTTTGGGCCTCGCGAACTTCTGCAGATACATTTCGTGGGCAGGCCATGCGTACTGCAAGGGATTGTAAACCCAATCCACAGGCGACGAGAACGGCAATCCGTCCAAAGTCGTTCTCAGTTGTTTTGCCAGCTTGATCAATCCCGTCGCGGTTTTATTCATTTGGCCATTGTAGGAAAACAAAAACACCCTGCCAATTGGCAGGGTGTTTGTATTGTTTCTAGCAATTCGATCGAATCGACTAGAACGTGAACAGCATGTCGCCACCGATCGAGGTTTGGCTCGATGCGTTGTTTTCGTTGAAACCGAATCGCTCGCGGTCCCAAACCCAACGTGCTTCTGGACGGAACATCAAGTTCGAGTTGACCTTGTAGTTCAAACCAAGTGTGTAGTTGTACAGGTCGTCATTTCGAACGTTGTTGAAACCAGCACCACTGATATTAAACCATTCGAAGCGGTTTCCGATGGATACACAATCGTTGACCTTGTAGATCAGATAGTTGATGTTTCCGAAGGTATTTCGCTGAGTTGTACCACCGACATTGTTGGTGTACAGAACGTCGGTTTGCGAAATGAATGTCCACTTTTCCGAAAGGTTGGCTGTCAAAATCACGTTCTGAACAGCGCCCTTTTCTTGAACGGCACCAACTGCATCGCCGAATCGGCCAAGAACAGTTGTGTACAAGAAAGTAAAGGTGTCGTTCAACTTACGTTTGATACCGCCGATGTACGCATCACCGTTATCGTCGAAAGCACTGTCCCAACCCATAACGTAACCGTTATACAATTGAGTGTCAGCATCGAGGTTGTAGGTGGTCAACGCACCGCTGTGTGTGAACGGCTCAGCGTTGTAGAACGTGAACTGACGGCTGTAGAAGAAGTTTCCGGTCGATTGAACAACTTCGTTGCCAACGATCGTGAAGAAGTGACCGACTTTCACGGACAAATCTCCCATCGCAGCTTCACCGTACAATTGTGGAATTGCATGGCCGTAACCGCCATTGCCAATACCATTGTCCCAGGATTGGTCCCAATTGCCATTGTTTGTTCCGAAGGCTTGTGTGTCCGGAGCATCTGTACCGTAGACGTAGTCAATACGTCCACCGAGCCCTAGACCTTCGCTTCCATCGGCAATCTTCTCAGCGTAGAACCACTGCTGTCCGAGCTGAACTCGTCCATCGTAGTTGTTGAAGCTAAGTGGATTGGCGTGGTCATGGTAGCCAACGCTTGTCCAGCCACCGACGTTGATTCCGCAAATCCCATCTGGAACCAACTTGAATGGCTCGCCCAGGCAGCATTCACCGCCGAAAATACCTGCAGCTCCGCATCCGGAACCGCAACCGCCATCGCAGCTGTTGGCGCCGCAACCGCAGTTCGCCAAGGCGTCGCAGCTGCTGCCTTTGCCGTCGCAAATGGCCGCAACGTCGCATGCAGGTGTATTGTCACAGCCAGCCGACGACGATTTTGCATCGCTTGCAGAAGCAATCGGTGCTGGTGCTTGAGCTGCTGGTGCTGCACCGTCTTGGTAATAGCTGTAGTAGGATGCTGGGTAGTAGCGAGGAGCTGTTCGGTTAGACTGACCGAAGGCCGTTCCCGCGAAACAAGCGCTTGCAATCATTGCACTTAGCGCAAATTTGCTCATTTTCATAGTTCTGGAACTCCTATCCTGAACAAGGGACGCACTGGCGTATTAAAACGGCCTAACAAAAAGGGCCATTATTCGTTAATGTTGATCTCGTCCAAGAACTGGAAGACAGGCCTCGTGCCTCTCGGGAGAGAGTGTGTCGTAGCTGGTCCATCCGTGAACGTTATTCATGCTTGGTATCGGAGCATAAACTCGGAAAAATCCACTTGAAGAATTGGTCATGCTACGACTACTACAATCGGAATTTGCAAAACTGGTAAACTATACCGATTACGAAAACGTTACGCCCCAATAACACTGAACCAAAAGACTTATGCAGGAATTCGATTACCAACTACGCCCGCGAATTCTCTATGGGCCAGGGACACTGGATCGACTGGGCTCCTTGGCCCTGGAGTTTCAAGGGAGACGGGTTCTGGTCGTCAGTGATCCAGGAGTCGTGAATGCTGGCATTTTCGAAAAAGGCCGAGCGAGTCTTGCTCTTTCCGGCTTTGAGGTCCTTGGCTTTCACGACCTGCAGGAGAACCCGACGACAGCTCATGTCGAAAAAGGCCTGCGTGTAGCGGAAGCCTTTCGGCCGAATCTCATCGTGGGACTGGGTGGAGGTTCCAGCATGGATTGCGCGAAAGGGATCAACTTCGTTTACTCGTGTGGCGGGCAAATGCGAGATTACTGGGGCGTCGGAAAAGCTACCTCGGTAATGCTACCCATGATTGCAATTCCGACGACTTCAGGCACGGGCAGCGAAACTCAGTCTTTTGCTTTGATTAGCGATGCAGAAACCCATGTGAAGATGGCCTGTGGCGATCCCAAAGCAGCATGCCGAATCGCGATTCTCGACCCAACCTTAACGGTGACTCAACCTTCCACAGTGACCGCTTTGACAGGTATCGATGCCCTGACCCACGCGCTCGAAACCTATGTGTGCAATCGATCCAATCCCATGTCCGAGTGTTTCTCGCGAGAATCTTGGCGACTCCTCTCGAATGCATTTGCAAGAGTTCTCGAAACCCCTGGAAATCTCGAAGCAAGAGGCGAAATGCAATTGGGAGCTTGCTTTGCCGGCATGGCCATCGAAGCCTCCATGCTCGGTGCCGCCCATGCGCTAGCGAACCCACTCACTGCCACTTTCGGGGTGCCTCACGGGCAAGCAGTGGGCTTGATGATGCCCCATGTTGTTCGATTCAACAGCTCTCAAGTCGAAGGCCGATATGCTGAACTTCTTAGGCTATTTGTACCAACCACACTTACTTCTGCTCCAAACCAAGGTCAGAACGAGTCTTCTGCAGGATCCCAAATCGCTTCTTTATTTCAGACCTGGCTTTCCCGGGCCGGACTTGCAACCTCCTTAAGCCAGCTTCCACAATGGCCGAACCATTTATCACATGATGCAACGGCTCTGGAAGCCACCATTGATTCGCTAGCCGCATCCGCTCAGAAACAATGGACGGCAACTTTCAACCCACGTGTCACTTCGGAAAAAGACATGAAGGGATTATACCTTGCGGCACTTGAGCCTACCCTCTAGTCAGAATTGTCCGAACGGATCAAAGGGCGCTACCAGCGTCACGCATTGGCTACAAAAAGTACATGTCCAGTCATGTCCGATGGCATCTACTTGATTATTGCCGTGACGAAATCAAAATCGATTTTCGAACAAGGAATGTTGAAATTCAGAGGAAGTAGTAAAACACTTCGTGATTCGCAGTTCCTTTTTCGGTGTTCAACAGTCAATACATCCAGAAAGTGAGTGCCGTTGGGCCAGCTCTCACCTTGCATTGATCGACAGTGAATTGTTACAAGGACTCGGTTAGCCTCATACATTTCATGAATGCAACTTGGGAACTTGGGAAATCCCCTTCCTTGTTCTCGACACCATTTTTGATTTCGATCCATCAACTGTCCCCAGTTTGAATGCACTTAGATCTGATTTTACCCTCAATGCATTGCGCCGCGTGCGTTCGATTTGCCATGCTTTTGGCGTTCGGATTGCTAGCTATGGTTGGCTGCGCTTCCAACTCCAAAATCCAGCGCAAGACCGTTGGGGATCTGTATCGGGAGGCGCTTCGCGACTCGGAATCGCGTCCGGCAGTCATCCGCCCCAATTTCAACAGTGGAGTTTTTGCAGCAGATGGCGGTTCGAACTTGAAGGCACAACTCCCGATTGAGCCATCGACTTTAGCTCAGAGCCTACCCACGCCAGCTCCTCTGCCCATAACAATTCCGACGGCAACATCCTTCGATCCATCTCTTTATTTACCAGACAATCGTAACTTGCTGGATAGCCAAGTCCTACTGGCAAGTTCCAATGTTCCAGTCGCACCCGCGGCTTTTCAAGCGGTCTCTCCTGCATTGGAAGACAAAGACTTGGTGAGCGAGATCTTCGACCAAACAGATATTGGAGAGGCCATTCAAGTTCTGGCGACGAATTGCAACAAGACGGTGGTTGTCGACGATTCGATCGGGGGCGTAACGAGTGTCCAGATCAACAACGAGACTTTTGACGTAGCGCTTGCGAAAGTTCTTGCACCTCTTGGACTTTACTTTGCCGAATTGGATGGAACGTACTACGTTGCGAGCTCCGAACCCGATGCTCCTATGTTTGCAAAGATTGCTAAACGATCACAGTATTCGCCGGTGCATCATGATGTGAAAAGCCTGATCGGTCTGTTACCGCCACGCTTTAAAAAATACGTGAACTCGTCCGATACGCGAAACCTGATTCTCATTGATGCTCCGCCCGATATTGGAGAAGAGATTGCAGCTCGAATCCGGGAAATAGACACTCCTATTACTCAGGTCGAACTCGAGGCGATCGTTTGCGTCGTTGCCCCAGACAGCGGATTTCGATTCGGTCTCGATTGGAATCATGTGGTCGGAATCAATGGAGTCGATTCGTTCAAGGCCGGCTTAACGGGTTTAACTTTTAATGGTGCCACAAGTCAAACGGGGGCGAGAAACGCGTTCTCCGATTTTGCTGTCACATCGGCCTTCGTCCGGCTGCTTGCGCAGGAGGGATATGTCACCATTCGAGCGGCACCGCGAGTGACCACCAAGGATGGCGAAAAGGCAAATATCTCCATCAACCGTGAGACGTTCTTCAGCATCCAAAACTCAACATCGTCGGCGTTTTTTACGCCGCAAATCCAAAAGGTAGAAGCGGGAATCAATCTCGAGATCACCCCACGTGTTCACGGCGACATGATTTCCGTTCACATCTCGAAAGCGGAAGTCAGCGAAGACATACGGACCAGCGATGTTCGCCCCGAGCTGACAGCTAATCCCTACCCGATCATCAACCGCAGAACGGTATCCACCAGCGTGAATGTCCCAGCGGGTCATACAATCGTCATAGGTGGCTTAGTCCAACGCCAGACGGTCGAGCGTATCAACCGCATTCCCGTTTTGAGCAAAATACCGCTCGCTGGCAAGCTTTTCCAAACTATTGAAAAGCAGGAACAAGATGCGGAAGTGGCGATCTTTATCTCACCCAAGATTGTGGTTGATAATTACGCTTGTATGGAAGAGTCTTTGTCTCCTAGTACAGCCCCCATACTGCAAGCCCCATAACAGACATGTCTTTCCACCGACTCACATCAACTTTGCCCCTCGTACTTTTTGCGATCGTTTCCATTGCCTTTGTCTCCCCAGCAAGCGCTCAAGATAGCAAAAAAGGAACCGGGGCCCGCAAGACAGAAAACCCGAAAGTCATGGCGGTCACGGAATCATTCGAACCAGCCTTTCGAATCGAGCCGTTGTCTCATCTTTTGAAAGGGCAATCGGGTACCGTCACTAGCTTTGAATTTTCACTTGAGTCGGCGAACCGCGAAACGGAAATCGAAGTGGTTCCTGTAGGCCTTCGGCAAGAAATCTCAGGCATCATTCTGCACGATTCGAATGCCCCCCAAGCTGACCTTGTTCGACTGAGTTCCCCGACGCGAATGAAGCTTTCCGCAAATAGTCCCACTAAAATCCAAGGCTTCGTTCAATTTCCAAGGGGAGAAGCCAAATACCATTCCATTGGTCTCCTTGTCAAAGATATTGGTGCCGCCGAAAGACTAGCCGCCAACAACGACACTTCCAAAAAAGCAACGAAAGCAACGATCCAGTTCGTCACGCAGTATGTTCTTCGTCTGGATTTGGAAATGGAAAACGCACGTGGTGAGAACGCAAATGTTTTGGAACTGGAGAAGCTTGACTTGGTTCCTTTTGAAGGGCGTCCCAAGCTCATCGCACAGATTCTGAACCCTTCCGATTCGACCTTTGAATATGAAGTGCGTGCGAAGTTGCGTTCTTCGGCCAGCGATCGCAGTGCTCGCTCCATTCGACTCGTTATGCCGATTCGGGAATTTTCCGAATCGGAGGAACGGTTTGTCGGAAGAATCCTTCCTAAAAGTCGCGTTCGAATGATCGAGTTGTTGCCCGAAGCGATCGCAAGCGGAACTTACGAGGCGGATGTGGAAATCATGCTCGGTGAGAAGGTTTTATCAAAAAAGACGCAATCGATTACGGTTGATGCGTCAGATTATCCAGCTCAAGAAGTACTTATTGCACAGCTTGGGAAAGAAGTGCAAGTATCACCCGCTCAAATTGAATTGTCCCAATTGCGGGGTGGTAATCGACGCTCGACGATCCTGCTGAAGAACAATGGCAAGGATACAAAATCCATCTCGGTTGCTGCGACTGACAAGACCGGCTTGGCGCTACCGTCTGCCACTATTCAGCCCGACAAGTTCACTCTTCCACCTGGTGGAAGTCGAAAGATATCCATCACTTTGAAGAGCCAACTGGATGCACCCGATGCGGTCGTTTTTGGAACCATCGATTTCCAAGCAAAATCCGATCGAAAAGACTTTGACGAAACCCGTAAACTACCGATCGCTTTGCTGATGAAGAAATCTTCAGCATCGGATGCCAAGCTTTCCTCAATTCAATGGGACTCGTTGTCCAAGCATCCCGCGTTTCGTTGTGCTGTTAGCAACGAAGGCGAATCGCATTTGGCCATGAATGCTCGTCTCACCATTTCTGGTGAGAATGGGGAACGAATGCAAATCCCAGGTGGGTTCGGCAAGTGGCTGATGCCTGGCGAAACGGCAAAGCTGGAATTCCGTCTGGAACAACCTCTTGCACCTGGGAAGTACCAAATCAAATGTGAACTGCAACAAGGGGATCGCCCGATCATTACCGAGCAAATCTTCGAGGTGAACGACATGGAAACGGCGAAATCGGGTAGGCCGATTGCGACCCGCCCCAAATAGTCGAAGCTTGGGGGGAGTCGCACTTTCGAAACGGAAATCGGCTTGAGCAACAATTAGCTCAAATCGGGTACATACTGATTGGGAATCAGTTAAAATGAACCCCTCGCCCTTCCGGTCCGATCCTTCCTTCCCTCCCTAAGTACAGGTCATCATGCGGCACACTCAACATCTGCAACGTCGTCCCTTTCTTCAAGGTTTAGCAGCTGTCGTCGGAGGTACCGCGATTGCGTCGTCCTCCCTCAAAGCGAAGTCCGCAAACGACCGTTTAAATCTTGCTTTTGTCGGTGTGGGTGGGCGAGGTGGAGCAAATCTGGAGGAGCTTACCAAAGACGGAAACGTTCATGTTGCGGCGATCTGCGATGTGAACGGAAACACGCTTGCTCAAGTGGGTGAAAGGTTCCCCATGGCAACCAAGTACACCGACTTCCGACGACTCATGGATGCTCTTTCGGAAATCGATGCCGTTGTAGTAAGCACTACCGAACACACTCATGCGTTTGCTACCCTACCTGCACTTCAAATGAAGAAGCCTGTGTACTGCGAGAAACCGCTTACCTATAACATTCAGGAATCACGACGCATCATGCAAGTGGCCGAACAGGCCAACGTTGCGACACAAATGGGGACACAGATCCACAGCCTGCCCAACTATCGCCGTGTTGTTGAGCTGATCCAATCAGGGGCCATCGGCAATGTCTCCGAAGCCCATGTCTGGGTCTCGCGCGCCTGGGGACTTCAAAGCAAACAAGATGCAGCCGCCAATGGTGACATCGTGAGCGTCACGGAACGGCCTCAAGAAAAGGTCGAGATACCCAAGGGGTTGGACTGGGACCTATGGATCGGTCCCGCACCGATGCGCCCCTATCATGATGTCTACTTTCCCGGACCAAAGTGGTATCGATGGTGGGACTTCGGCAATGGAACGATGTCCGACCTAGGAAGTCACATGAACGACCTTCCTTTTTGGGCTCTCAAATTAGATGCCCCCAAAACCGTGGAAGCCTTCGGCGAATCGGCCCATCCGGAAATTGCTCCCGCTTCCATGTCCGCCGTTTACGAATACGCAGCTCGTGAGACGATGCCCGCCTGCAAGCTTTTTTGGTATCAGGGAACACACAAGCCAACCATTTGGAAGGAAAAAGGGATACCGCAATGGGAATACGGCGTCCTATTTATTGGCGACAAAGGAATGCTCCTTGCCGACTACGGACGTCATCTGCTGCTGCCAGAGGACAAATTCGTCGACTTTAAACGACCTGAACCGTTCATTCCGGACTCGCCAGGACAACAACAAGAATGGCTAGACGCGATCCGCAATGGCACCCCAACCGGGAGCCCATTTAGCTATTCAGGGCTCCTTACCGAAGCCAATCATCTAGGAAATGTTGCATTTCGAGCTGGGAAAAAGCTCGAATGGGACTTTAAATCCATGAAAGCTACTAATTGCCCTGACGCCGATCCGTTTATCAGTCGAACGCCCAGAGCCGGGTGGTCCTTGAGCTGAGAACAATTTGAATGCAAAGATTTGGTTAGTTTCCAGGCGAATTGAACAAGTTGGGATTGGTGATGCATGGACATGTCCACTATTCTATCCCATCCCGATTTTTTCGAGCGACCAGCAGATTGCCTTTCCCGAGCGAGCACCCACTTCTCCTACTGGTACTATGCATCTGGTCCGGACTTTTTTGGGACGGCATCGAAATTCGTTTACACCTACGTTGAGAAATGCATGCGGAACCCAAAAGAATTGCTGGTAGCCTCCAAAGCGTTTACATCCGAAACGCGTTGGCTGAGCTGGCTTCATCTCATCATTGCATTATCGATTTATCTGTTAACGCTAGCTATTGCTTGTTCGACCTTACCGTTGTTCGTTCGTATTCTTAGCAGCTGCGTTAGTGGGCTGGTTATTGTAAGGTTGTTCATTATCTACCACGATTTTAACCATGGAGCCATCCTAAGAAAATCGTGGTTGGCAGCGGGGATCCTCAAGCTTTATGGCCTTTTGGTTCTGAGCCCTTCCAGCGTTTGGACTCACTCGCACGACCACCATCACAAACATAATTCCCGCTCGTCCGGTAACAATACGGGATCGTATCCTTTGATGACGCGAGAAGAGTACCTGAAGGCGAGTCGTTGGAAACGGTTTGTTTACGCTTTATCCAGGCACCCAATTACTGTTTTCTCTGGATACCTGACCGTCTTCTTGTATGGCATGAGCCTGAGGTCGTTCTTCCTTCATCCAATCAAGCATTTGGACGCCGGGCTAGCGATTCTTCTCCATGTTGGGCTACTTTATTTGTCCTTCACACAAGGAGTCGATGTTTTGATGCTTGCGATGATTGTCCCTTTGACAATCGCCTGCGGCCTGGGTGCTTATCTCTTTTATGCACAGCATAACTTTCCCTCGTGCATACTGCATAAACGTGAAGACTGGCATTACACACTTGCAGCACTTAAATCCTCCAGCTTTATCCGAATGAGCGGAATGATGCACTGGTTCACTGGAAACGTAGGTTACCACCATGTCCACCATCTGAACGCGAAGATTCCATTCTACCGACTGCCGGAAGCCATGGCCGCGTTGGAAGAGCTCCAGTCGCCTGGAACCACTTCCTTGCACCCCAGAGACATTCTTGCATGCTTTCGGCTCAAGGTTTGGGACGTAGACCGAGGGCACTTTGTATCGTTCCGAGAGGCTGCAAACGCGGTGTAGATCGCATGGCCCGTCCTCGATTTCTTGTTCCTTTGTTAAAACCAGCAGGAACAATTTCGCTTCCGGAAGAAGAATCTCACCACGCAAGCAGAGTGTTGAGATGCCAAACGGGCGATATTGTTGTGCTGTTCGATGGCGAAGGGAACGAAGCGACAGCGTCTATCGAAGCAGTTTCGAAACGAGGCGTCGAAGCGGCTATTCAAACGTATGACTTCGCGCCACGCGATCATTTGGGGCGACTGAACTTTGCAGTCGCTGTTCCCAAGGGGGATCGACAAAAAAGCACCGTTGAGAAGTTGGTCGAACTAGGCGTGGATTCGTTAACGCCACTGGCGACAACACGCGGAGTTGCTGTGGTGGATGAATCCAATGTCGATCGGCTCGCTCGTTATACGATCGAAGCTTGCAAGCAATGCGGACGCAATCGATTGATGACGGTCGGCACCTCCTTGATGTTGAGCCAGCTCAACCTACCCCAACCCCATTTACAAACTTGGATTCTGCATCCGGACCTTCCTGGGTCCGAGTGCTATTCCATCCGTGAGGCGTGTCATCTTGAAATGACCTACCCACCACAGCAATTGCTCTTCCTGGTCGGGCCCGAGGGTGGATTCACCGACGACGAAGTCACGTTGGCGGTTTCGCTTGGTGCTAAAATACTAACGCTTGGCGACCGCATCCAACGCGTGGAAACCGCGGTTTCGACAGCCGCCGTGCTCGGCAGCCTTTGGTTGTCAGGGTCGTAACACACCAAAATGTCCTAGTCTTTCGATCGTCTTTCTTGGTTTAGTTGCGATCGTAAATTGCCTTGGATATCATCGTATTGCGTTAAGGATGGTGAAAGATCTGGACTCGTTTTTCCATCGGATCTTGCCTTCAAATCCGCTCAAATGATATTTCCTTCGCCTGAGGATAAAATGCTGCACCATACATTCGACTATTTCGCCCCCGCTCAAACGCACACCAATCGAGCGCTTTGGTGGGGTCGCCAATTTCTTTGGGCTTGTTGCTGGTGCTGGTTTCTCACCTCATTGAACACGTCCACCGCGCTTGCTCAAGATAAGCTGGAAAAGCTAAAGGAGGGCGAGCAAGTGGAAGTCTATTTCCTAAATGAATGGCAACCGGGGGTTGTGATTGCAACCGACAAGAAGGGGAACGCTCGAGTCGAATTCGAGTTTGCTGCAGCCAAGCAGACTCAAGACTTTCTTCGAGCCGCGATCCGTCGTCCCTACGAGAATGGCGCGATCGTAGCTACCCGAACTTACAAAGACAAGTCGGGCAAACACAGTATCGTTGCGGCGGTGATCGCGATCACCGATACCCAAGTGCGTTTGAGAAAAAGTGACATGACCGAAAAGGACATGCCACTGACCAGTCTGAGCGATGCCGACCAGAAGTACCTTCAAGGGTTGATCAAAAAGGGGCTCGCCAAGAAAAAGAAATTGCCGCTCAAGCGTTCTTCGAGCGCAAGAACTTGGACGCTCTCCTCGGGCGAGACAGTGGATGGCGACTTTGTTGAGTTGAAGGGCGGTCAAGTTGTGATTCGACAGTCCGATGGGTCGCAAAAACAACTGGCGTTGGGCATGCTCTCTCCCGGTGACAGAAGTTACGCAATTCAAAAAGCTGCGGCCGTTGGGCTCGCTAATGCTAATTCCGCACAAGGCAATCTCAACATGCCTGGCGATATTGGTCCAAGCGATATTGGTTCAAGCGACGATGACAATCTCATGGCCGGTGATGTCGACGCAACAGAAGTCGAATCGCAATCCTCTGCTCCACCAGCCAAAGAGCTCAAGGCACAGCTGCTAAAAGACGATCGCTGGGGATTCGAACCGGACGCCATCGATCGCGCCCAAGTCGTGGATCGAATCGATCTTGGACAACTGCAAAACTTCCCGTCCTCCGTCGTGACTTCGGACGGCCGTAAGATGCTTGCCTATTCTGGCTCCGGGAAAAGTGAGTTTACCCTTGTTGATTTAACGTCCGGCAAAGTTTCCAAGAAGACTCAAAAAGTACGCTCTATTCCAAAAGCAATCAGCCCCTCGGGCAAGTACTACGCTGGCGTCGAGTCCCCCTCGAGCAATTTCGAATGGAGTATCTCCGAAACAGAAACAGGAAAGAGCATTTGGAACGAATGGACACCCTATGGTGTTGGTCGCGATGTGATGCATTCTCAATTTTTGGATGATGAACACCTAGTAACGGTCAGTCTGTACGGCGATCTTGGCGTCTGGAGCATCAACACGAAGAAGATTGTTTGGTGGATCAAAATGCGAGCGACTTGTATCCCCGCCGTTAGCCCAGGTGGAAAGTACCTCGTGATTCACACCGATGATCGGCTGGTCGTTCTTGTCGGAGCTACTGGAAAGGTTGTTTCGCAAATCGCTTCCAATCCTGTCGGTATCCGAATCCTGGCCGTGGATGACAGCTGCCAGCGCCTTGCCGGTATCGGTAACGGATTGGCCCGATTCTGGAATCTCAATGACGGAAAAATCGTCACTGAATTTGGTATTGCATCCGCAGTTTTGGATCCGTCAATCGCGATTTGGCTTACCCCGACTCAAGTTGCCGTAGGAGGCACCAAGATGCAGCGGCTGATGGGCCAATTTGATCTGGTGGATATCTCCATTTCCGGTTCAGCATCCTGTTTTTTTACATCGAGCAGTCATGAATCGGCCTGCAACGGGTTCCTTCCATTTAGCTCACTTCAAGGTGGAACCTCACTGGTACTTAACCCTAAGCTTCCAAGCGATCCCATGAACGCGACCGCCGAACAGTTCTTGTCGAACCTTGGGATCAATCTTGAGCCGGGTAGCCCCGTACAAATCGAATTGAATGCTGGTCCCAATGTGGATCGACCGACGGAATTAAAGCACCTGACCAAGCTGCTAACCAAAGCCGGTTTTCGAGTTGTCGAGTCCGGCGGGAAAGCGACATTCGTTGCGAACATGCGAGAATCGAAAAACTACAACCAAGTTGACTTGAAGGACCTGACCGACGAAGCCTTCAAGCCGACGCGCGATCTGATCCTGAAACAAGGGGATGCGATCGTTTGGAGAGCCACGAAAGACATCTTCGGTTTTGAAAAAGGAAACGTCTGGTCCGACTATGTCATTCCATCCGTGATTCGCATCCCCAAGCAACCCGCCCCTTGTTTCATACTGACCGGCACGGGCGAATGGGGACGTGCCGCCGCGTTCAAACGAGACTACAGCGAAGGCATTCGCAGCTCTGTCTCAGTTCGCTAGGAGGTCTTCATTCGCAAGAAGGTTTGATGCATTCGTTCGGCTAAGTGATCTCGGGCACAATAAACGGTGCCCGATACTCACGCTTCAATAGCGCATTGGCAGCTTCGGATCCAGCCCCGACAAACGTTTCCGTCTTAGGGTCAATGGTTAGGACTGGCCCGAGCTTGATGGAGCCAGAATCCATTTTGATGTTGTAGTTACCAAGCATTTTATCCATCTCTTGGATCAAGCTCGTCCATTCCGGCATATCAATCGCAGCGGCTTTTTCGCTCGAAAATTCGCTGCCGACTCGATACGCAATGTTCGCTAGATTGCACCACCCCGAGGTATAGTGGCCAACTTCGACATCGGCGTTCAGGCTGGAAGCATCCCGAGTGCGAAGTGCCTGAATAAAATTCTCGTGATGGGATGGGTTGCCGAAATTACCTGAAAAACTTCGGATCTTTTTCCCTTCATTGTCGAAGGCCACCGCCTTTCCTCGTTCTCCCTCCAATCGGCCACCCTCGCAATAAGCAATATAGCCACTGCCTGGGCCAGGAACTTGCGGGCTATTTTTCGATGATGGGCTCTCGGGCAAATTAGACAGCCCAAGCACCACCGGGATCGACCCTGTATCAAAATAAACGAAATGGACATTGGGGGTTTCCCCTGCATCGTTCCATACAACGCGAGCTCCGCCACCAAGGATCCGAATAGGCAATGTGACCTTATCGAGAAAGACGTTGTTGCGTAAATCATCTAAAACGTGAACGCCCCAATTTCCCATTTCGCCAGAACCGGTGTTCCAATCCCAGTGCCAATCGTAATGGAGATTGTTGCGATAGATAGGTTTGTCCTGTGCCGGCCCAAGCCACAGGTTGTAGTCCGTATTGGGGTCGATGCTCAATGGTGTGGTTCGCAAACCAATGGAACCGCGGACCCCGTATCGATTGACGCGAGCCGAACGAATGGCTCCTAGAGCTTTATCTTGATGGAGGAATTTTTTTATTTCGGCTTGCATGGGGTCGGAACGCTGTTGCGTTCCGACTTGGCAAATGCGTTTGTACTTTCGGGCTGCGTTGACGGTCTGCCGACCTTCCCATTGACTATGGGACAAAGGCTTTTCCACATATACGTCTTTGCCTGCTTGCATGGCCCAAATGGACGCTAAGCAGTGCCAATGATTGCAAGCCGAAACGACCACAGCGTCGATGTCTTTATCGTCAATCATTCCACGAAGATCCGCCCAAGTCTTGGCGTCCTGCGCAAAGTTCCTTGCCGCCTGGCTAATTCGAAGTTGATCAGGATCGCACAAGCCTGCAATCTTGACTCCACCCATTTTGTTAAACTGGGTCATGTGCTCGCCAGCTCGTCCACCGCAAGAGATAAATCCAAGCCGGATTTCATCGTTAGCCAGCATGTGACCTCGCGCGGAAGGCAATACCGCAAGGCTCGAGGCTGCTGCCGTCGTGGAAATGAATTGTCGTCGATTCCATTTTTTTGAGGATGACTTTGCGATAGACATGGTTGCGAAACGACTCCAGGGAGAGAGGTAAGATTGCGATCACGCGTGCCCAACCATCTTAGCCTGTTTTTGAGCTGTCGCCCAGTTCTTGCGTTACCTGCGGTACGCTTGATTGTGCGGCTTGGAGGTTCTCCGTACAATCTTCAGGGTTCCATCCTTTCCACCTACCCCTTGCCATGATGACAAACTCCCAGATCGTAGTCGCCGTAGATTTAGGTGCATCCAGCGGTCGCGTTATCGCCGCAGAACTGCTACCCAACCGAATCCAGTTGAGTGACGTTCACCGATTTGAAAACGCGCCGGTGCCTATGGGCTCCCGATTGCATTGGAACATCCATGGACTTTGGCAACAGATTGAAAAGGGGCTTGGGCTAGCAGCAAGCGAATACGGGGATCGTATTGAGAGTGTTGGTGTCGACACTTGGGGGGTGGATTATGTTCTCCTGGATCGCAACCTGGATATGGTTGGACCGGCATTTTGCTATCGCGACGCGCGCACTCAAGGGATGATGAAGCGGGCCTTCGAAAGAATTTCACAATCCGATATTTTTGCGGAAAGCGGAATTCAATTCATGGAAATCAACACCTTGTACCAGTTGTTCTCCATGCACGTTCAAGAATCGCCGCTTCTGGATATTGCCGAACACTTTTTGATGATCCCTGATTTTATCAATTGGCTACTTGCAGG
>Ga0247834_1005109_pt1 | contig 15831 bp, 7 predicted proteins | sample LaCruzMarch2015__8_FD_187118 | JGI IMG/M metagenome (GOLD analysis project Ga0247834, IMG submission 187118) | Freshwater microbial communities from meromictic Lake La Cruz, Castile-La Mancha, Spain - LaCruzMarch2015_12m | ecosystem: Environmental > Aquatic > Freshwater > Lake | place: Spain... | reverse complement strand
TGGTTTTTGGTTCCTATATGCGTACTGATGGTCGAAAACTGTTCAAGGTCCCTCCCAGCATCGAAGAGAAGTATGTCGGTCCGTTAATGTGCGCTGGTATTACTGTCTTTGAACCCATGAGACACTTTCTCAATGGAACGGACGGGACTGGTAAGACTATTGCCGTAGCGGGTATTGGTGGTCTGGGCCATGTGGCATTGCAATTTGCGGCAAAGATGGGTGCGAAAGTGATTGCCATGAGTCGTGGTACATCCAAAACCGACTTTGCGAAGGAATTGGGAGCACATGAATTACTCGACACGACAAATGGAGAAGCGATGGCAGCCGCTGCGGGAACAATCGATCTCTTGATTTTCACTGCATCGGGGGGATTTGCGGATGTCAACCAATACCTTACTCTCATGAAGCCCTACGGGAACATGTACGTGATATTTCACTTGTGTGTTTGCTTTTTTGTTAATTCCCGTGATTATCCATCAAATAATTTACACATATTCTTTGTTCCATTGTCAAGTCACTTTTGCGGAATCCCAGCAGAGGATGTGAAGTTCAATGTCATGCCAATGGTTTTTGGGCGCATATCCATTTCAGGCAACCCAGGTGGCGGATCAGGAGACACTAAGCTTATGCTTCAGTTTGCTGCCGAACATGATATCAAACCTATAATCGAGGTGTTCCCACACAGTAAGGCGAACGAGGCAATCCAGAAGGTTCGAGATGGTACAATTCGTTTCCGTGCTGTACTCAAGAATGATTTGGTTTAGGGTAATCAGGAGTAAAGAAGGAGAGTGGGGCCGACAATGAACAAGATTAGGGTAGGATATGTAAAAAGGGTACTAGATACATTTTATTGATTAAAAAGCATTGATACAAGGTTTAAGCAATGTTAAAACCATGCAATGTCTCTATTTAAACTGGATCACGTGGAGTAATTTGCAACTCTTAACATCACAGTGATTTCCTCTACAACAATCAAGTATGTACAGTATAGGATAAGAGTCTATTTTCACTGTCGCACCATATCAAACTCAATACGAACGTGGTAATCTTTTCTACAACTATTTTCACTGTATTTACTTCTTCAGTTCCGCCTCTTGTCAATATCCGAGCTTCTTGTATATTTTCGTGCTGATCAAGAATAAATTCTACAAACAAATCTTCCTCTTTGAAGTTGACAAGATACGTCGACGACGTGTCTTCGGTTATGACAGTTGTACAATTAGAAAATGATGGAGACTGAGTCATATCTATCAAGACGCGTTTCCATGATACTCTTAGCTCGTTTGATTCATCCCACAGAAGATCCTTAAGACGGGGATCTATCGACACTAAATCTAAATGGTGAGATATTGCTCTTAACTCTGCGATGCCATCTATCAATGCGTCTGCAAAAACCAAACCTCTTCCAAACGATTCCCACAGTTGAGTTTTGTGAATTGCCTTCGAAGCGCTCTCGACTAGTTCTTGAACATGAGTCATCACAGAGTGAAGAACAACATCTAGAATCTTCTCCGCATACGGTGATCCTTCTTTTGTAATAAATCCATCGACGTAAAGGCCTTTGGTCACGCATAAAGCGAACACGTCCAGTGCGGATTCGACCAATTCGTGCCACCCAATGAAGTAGTACACAACAAATCCAGCTATTCTAATCTTCCCTATAAAGCAGATGTCGTTGTCAGAACCATTGCATATCAGATTATATACTTCAAATTTGTCACAAAAGTAATCAACGAGCATCGCTTTATTGCAACTATCCAACAGAATTCTATCAAGGAATGTTGATGGCGAGAGAAACCTTCGTTGAAGTCTATATCCCGACGAGAGCTTTTGCGATTGCGATTCCACATCGAACCTTTTGATAGTAGACCTGAGTAGAGGAAGAACAGAAGGGCCGATCCGCAACTTTGCTCCTCGTGCCACCTTACAAGCACGGAGACAGGCGTAATTAAACAGCTCGACATTGAGATTCAAACGTCCAAGAAAGTCTTTGGTAACAGCTTCAATGGTTGCAGATTCTTTTTCCATACTCCTTATAGACCACAATTTTCTTGACGTCTTGCTGATATTTGTGTCCGCAGTTTTAACCAGCCATGCTTTGTAGCCAAGAATGAATGAACCTCGAGAGTTGTCCCGAAATGTTGAGACTTCGATCAGGATTATTGTGGTGCGAGGTGATCTGGACAATAACGTTTTCTGGAGAAATATTTGTTGGGGGAAACAACTATTTGATGAATTGTCGGCAGCAGTCGGGAGAATCCTTGTCATTCCCCAACAATGTGTGATGAAGTTGACGAAAGCCTTCGCGGTAGCAATGTTATCGTCACACGGCAGCTGTTGAATAAACCCAGCCCCTAAGCAGTTGGCATAGCATGTACACATTACATGAGTCGATAAAAGAGACGATCGGTTTTCGTCACTCGACAGGAAGACATGATTTGCGAACTTTTGAAGGAAGGACTGGCTCAAACGATGCTGCGAAATTGCGGATCTAGATACTTCCTTCATATGCGAGAAGAATAATTGATATGCGTGGAGCAAGCTTGAATGAGGCTTAGCTGTAACATTCTTCCTTTGTTTTAGCGATCCTGATGATACCTTGTGATCCAGTGGAGCGGGCTTGGCAAGTGCATGTGTTCCCTGTTGGGGTGTCGCTTGCTCATTACTTGGTACTTGGCGCTGTGGAATGGATGGACGGGCGCTGGCTCGTAAGCGATTTGCAGTGACTGCTTGGATCGCCGAACCTTCTATAGACTTGCCGATCAATGTTGGGCGAAGCATTGCTGTCGGACGTGGAATCCGTCGTGTTTGTCCTCTTTTCATGGTAGTTTCCACCTCAGTTTGTGGTTTTGTGTCATCCACTTGCTTTGGAATGACAATTTCTAACTCGGTTTGTGTTTTTGTTTCATCCATTTGCTTTGGATCAGTAGACACATTTTGTTTGGACGTATCGTTTGCAGGAAGAGAAATGTGTCGCATGCATCGAATCTGAAAACCGTTCCGAAATTGACCTTCAGCTTTGAGCATTGACTCGTTTATCTCATTGAATTTCATGTCCAGCTTTGCTCGTAAATCTGGATTCACATTGAATGTCACAAGAGTTCGCATGGATCTCGATATTCTTATAATTAATACCAAATGACGCTGAAACAACGATGGCTTTGCAAGCTTCACACAAGAGAGAGCTTGGAAAAAAGAACTTGATTCATCAGATTGAGGAAAGACTTGCTTGAAGAACAAATTCATTGGGGTATTGATATTGGATTTGAGGCTCTCTCTATTAAGACCAAAGACAACAATATATTCGGGACAATCTGTTGGCTTGTCCCTGATCACTGCCCCACTTGTCGACAATTCTACTCGAGCACATCCATGAGTTTTATCTTTTCTCATCGTTACGACAGAATATCCTCTATGAGGATTATACCGCAAAATATCAACAACACTGCTCTTTTTCTTGCTAGCCAGTGAGTTAATCATTGATTCAGAAAGGTCAAGAGTGATATCGGCTAAATTGATTGCTCTCAACATACTCCTGTGTTCGACCCGAGTAATTACTGGATGTGGCATGTTGTGTGCAATCATCATCATATCCTCTAATGCCGGAAGTCCGGGGTATACTCGATTGAGAGATTCTAGCTTAGATCGCTCCAAACAATCTTTATTGATATTATGAGCATCATGAAGCAGTCCAAGTTGGGACGATTCGATGTGGCGCTCAATGCAAAAAGCAGCAACGACTTGGGACAGAGATAACTCGAGCCACTGCGAATGAATGAAGAAGAAGATGAAGAAGAAGTAAGAATTACTGGTTTCAAAACTTATTCCCAATCGTTTTCACCTTACCTTATGAATCACCTCCAAATCAGCAGTAGTATTGATAACTTTTACTTGTATTCTGAATTGATCGATGTGATCTTTGTCGTCTTCACATATTGAAAGGCAGATATCCGATGGATGTACACGCAAATTTGTAGTGCTGGACTGTCCTCTTTTCCCAACAAGCATTTCACAGTGAGACTGACCATGCTTCAGGATCACATCTACTATTGCTATACCAGACCCAGCTTTTCGGGCGTATTCCCGGCCCTTCTCCGTCAAGGTATTTCCTGTTTGATAATTCGGGTCTGCATTTGGAGTAGGGACAGGTATGTCAACAAATCGTCATGACATGATTGAAACATACACAGTGCACCAATTCTCTTACCTAACCGCGACGGGGATGAGTTAAAATAAATTTGGAAGAATGTGGGAAGTGTGGTGAATCGAATCATTACTTCTTCGTTGTCCTCAACTACCTCGACAATATTAGATTTACTTGACTCATTTTGTGTATGCAGCTCATGAAAAAAGGTGTTGCCGCAGATGTTATGTCTAAACATCAGAAGAATTACCAGAGGATCAAGTACAGTTGGGGGTAGAATAAAAGTCCGGGTTGGTAGAACGAGGTTCTCTTCTTCTTTTCCAAGCGATCTGAGAGCGCTCTTGAAACCTTTGATGAATGTTAGATCTGTATTCAGAAGATTAAACCATGGATTCTTATTCAAGAGAGAGCTCAATGAATCGAGTGTGAGCTCAAGGACCTTCTTCTTGAGGAGAAAAACAAGCTGAGAAGTGATCAATTGTCCTGGCTCGTCACATCCACGCACTATCAATTCTATCATATGAGGATTTTGATCATTCTCTTCACTACCTGGTACCTTGGACCACTTCAACTCCATATAAAATACGTTTTGCAACTCATCTTTGTAAACGAAGATACCACGGCGATTCGATACAACGAAGTTTTGAAGGATTTGGGTCTCAAGCTCTGCTACAATTTGCTGAGGCGAACACCGGCGGTGTAAGGGAATCGAAGCTCTGTGCTTGATTGGACAGCGGTAAATGGTTCCCACCTTGCCCTCTTCGTCTGCATATTCTTCTCTTTCGTTACCAATTAGCATATCGCAGGCTTGTTTTGTATTATATAAAGTTTCGAGCATGAGCAATTGATTCGCTCTATCACAAATGTCTCTTACAAGTCTGCGAATTATCTGCAACTGTTCATCCGCAACATCGTCGCCCAAAGGATGGTACATTTGAATAGTAATGCCCCGTGGATTAATCGTGAGAAAACACCAATACGGCAAGACTTCTCTCGATGCACAGTCGTCAAGCACTAGGAATAAGTCGCGACCAACTTTTGTAAAAACAGATTCGAACTCCTTTGTGAGAACATTCACTCCGTGAAGAAGATCGCTTTCACTGTATCCACCCATTCCAACTCCAACAGTAATAAATGAATTGGATTTCGATACAAATACTTCAAGTTCCATTTTACACGACTTATGCGATGTCTTCGGTAGAATCAGCATGACATCTTTTATGATTGGCACTGTTAACAAGCTTCCCATGAATCTATACTTCTCAAGTGTCTGCTCAGATGAAAACCTATTCAGATGACAATGCAGCTTCGAAGCAACAAAAGTATGGTTTTGAAGCATTAAATCTGTTTTCTGGAAGCATGATAATTCCACCGCAAGCGTTGCACTCTTCTTCAATGCAAGAATTTGAGTCATCCCTACCAATTCTCCGTCTAGCATGATTCTGAAGAATAAAGGTACGTGACCAAACGAATTGTCGTCTCCTCCACCATGCGCATGCAGTTGATCTTGATTATTGTGTACTGCTGAGATAAATTCATCTCCTGATTCACCGACGATAGGACTGCCCTGATTATTTGGGTGGACTGAATCAATCTCATCCCCGAAATAATAGAACACAGTTCCATCACTTCCAGGAACAATCCGCAATAGCGTTCCTAGGATGTTGAACAGTTTGACGCCAGTTGCTGTTTGCTCACTTGAACTGGAATGAGGCGTCGTTCCATCAACAATAGGGAAGAAAATCTGTAAAATCTCCTCAAAATATAATGGTGACAGAGCATATGCAAAATCATCATTTTGAAGGATTGCAATAGGTTCAGCTGTGTCTCGAAGGGCTCTATAACAAGCTCGAGCAAAGTTCTTTGTATGGTCTGAATCAATGATTGTAAAATCAAAATGGTTACTACCACCATCTGCCTTGTCGACTAAAACTTTGTCATTGATTATGTCATCATCGCTCTGATAAAGGTCGTGTACATCGGCAGTGAAGAACGAGAGATTCCGAAAAGGCTGAGTTGATTTGCACTGAGTAGTAGTATCATGGTTCTCCAAACAGACAATGCTTAAAATGTACCAGTCAACACGCAAAATAAACCAGGAACCTGAATATTGTAATATCGGGGTGTTCTTGCCAATGGAAAGCTTGGCAGATTCCTGAAACGATTTGGATGCGATGTACTGCGACGTGAGCTGGCGCAAATACTCATTTGCTGACCCTGAACCCTCACTGATAAAGAAACGGAGTTGATGTTGTGTCAAAGTGGATAGCTTGATAAGCCGTAGAACATCTCGTGCTTGTCTCTCTTCTATCGTCATTGTTGTTGAGATCGTCGTATTGTCTAAGACCGCTAGTAGATTGATCCTTGAGAGAACATTCTTGGCACAGTCAATGTCTCTGCTCTTCACCACTTCGTAGATCCTGCTAAATGAAGTTGAAGTTTGTGTGTCACAGCGCTCTCTATTAAAAGGAGAGAACCTAGATTGACTTGCCTCCATATGAATGTCTACAAAGATTCCATCATCTCTAGATAAAACTTGATATATTACAAGATCAAGGTTTGACGGCACCATCTCACGTCCATCTCCCTCGTTTGCTATAAACTTAGCAAACACCACTCTAGTTGAATTTGAGTTCAATATGAAGAAACCACCTATCTCGTGCCGCCTTTTGGAAATCAATAGTAGAAGTAGATAACGATATCGCACGTCCGCAGTCTTTAAAAGCTCCCAACTCTCGTGATGAATAAAATGCTCATTCCAACATGGCGACCACTGACTGGTCTGATTGGCGGGCCTCAGAGTAATGTAGCTGCTAATGCATTTTTGTAAGACTAAAGTATTAGCTCGTTCCGTGGCTTCTTTAAGTGAGCCAATCACACCGATCCTCACTTCTGTGTCAAGCTCGCCGTGAAAATAAACAGTCAGTGTGTAAAGACGAGAAACTTTTGAGGATTGATTCACACGCACGATGCAGTAGTATGCAAGGTCATCATCTTTAGCGGGACATATAACCCTGAAATACGTTTCACGCTCAGTGATGAATCCAGTTGACCATGTCGCGAGAGCAAAATACAATTCATCTTCTCCATGATTCAGATCCATCACATCGCCAAAAATACTCATACTAGTGATTCTTTCATAGAAACATGGCCCCAGCATCACGATCTCAAACTCCTCAGATCTAAAATGGCGATATCTCTGCAGCGTTGACATTGATTCAAGTCTACTAAGGAAGGCTGACCCAGGGGCGAAGTGGTTTATACTGCCCCATCCTGGCATACTGAGATAGGACTCTAGATAATCCTCCTTCCGTGTCCATCTCAAAATTGAGCATACTCTATTAGCGGCTGCTTTTGACTGATCAGAAATACGACGACCTTGTAAGATTACTTTGTCAGACCCTGAATTCGATGCAAACATCATCTTAACAATGCGAAGAAAGTCACTATCATCACCTGATAGCTCAATCCTGATATGTGCCTGTCCTACCGTCGGGATGTGATACGGCGATGATAGGAAAGTAATTTCGTAGTGAATAGTCACACCACAGTCTGCAAGAGATAACACAAACTGTATAGACACTTTATTAATGTCTTGCGTGTCATGTCCGTATCTTCTGGCGCGATACCCTTCCACAACCCGAGTCATTATTACTGACTTGATCCGAACAGGTTGGATGCTATACCGCGAAAATATTATCCGCTCCTTTGACTCGGAACAGACAGTCGTCACATCAGTGGTCGGAGTCAACGGACTCATCGAGAACAAAGTGAACCATTGTAGTGTATTGGTTCTGATGGCACGCTTTCTGAGGTCAAAATGACAATCACTCTGTAGTGCAGGGGTAGATGGAAATCCAACCGTTGTCGCAATATATGTATCCAGAAGTGTTGACCGAAGAAAAATGCCACCCGACATTCGTGTGATATCTCGCAGCGATTGAGTATCATTTGATGTCGACAAAGAGAAACCTCCAATATCATTGTTGTCATTACCACTAATAACGCTCGACGACAAGTCCAACACTGAAATCGGTACATCAACTCTACCAAATTGACTTAGTAATTCGAATACATCACCACAATTTACATTGTGACAATCCGTTGCAATAAGCAGCATCGGTCGTCCTTCCGGAGGCAGGGTTAATAATGCCGAATCGCCGACCGCGAGCATTTCTTTCATATAGGACCGAGCAGAATGAGTACCTCTCTTCTTCTTCTGAGGCGGGAGAGAAAATGAATCCAGAACTGATAACACCATTGGTGTAGTAGTATGTGCAATGTCATTTTTGCGACATAAACGTTCGGATATGGTGTTCTCCACTTCCTGTAATGCCCATAGCTCAACTTGATTGGCAAGTTCAATTGCCGATGTTTCATCCGTAACACGAAAATCGCGCACTAACAACCCGGCCGATGCACGATCACCCATGACTGTTGGGGGGTACGCTGCCACAACAGTTATTGCCAAATTCGGTTTCCAATAATCAAGGTCTACACCCATACCCGAAATCGAGACTGATGGATTAACAGCTATTGGTTGAACTAGTCCAACTAAATACGTTTTCAGGAGTCGACCAAGTCTGTCTAGCGGTACACAGCAATTGTCGTGTATCACAGACGGAGTGCCACTCTTCTTCTCGCCGAACTCATCATCATCTATTTGCATCATCCATGGCATACCACATGTCGAAACTAAACTTGGACTAGCATCGACAAGTATAACAATGGATGTTAGTTCATATGCAAATGTAACACGTGTGCTTGGGCTGAGTGTCAATGGTAGACAAAGTGGTTGATGACAGAATTTGTTCCCATTTGTGTTGATACTACCACCCTCTCCACGCCCCCAAGCAAGCTGTGCTAATGTATTGAATTCACGATGCTTCATTCGTAGTGCACGTTTTGATGCACGGTCCTGTTGCTGCTGTTGTACTCCAGCACCACTATTACCACCTGGGACACATTCCAGGAGAGACACTACGCCACAGATGCATGAGTGATGTTGATTACTATTGCTGCTGCAATATTTGGTTGGAATAGCAGCAGCAGCAGCAGCAGCAGCAGCAGGAGTAGAAGATTTATTGTCCAACGATTGCGACGAGGATGACTTGTCTCCCCCGTGTTCATCTTCTTCTCTTATGTATACGTCACCAACATCACCACCCTGCTGCACTGCATTATTACACCCACCTTCCTGCGACGAAATACTCTGTCCACGGTCTCTCCGACGAACTAGTCTAGCTTGTTGATTACTATTTTGCTGCGAATGTCCACTCACCACCAGTAGCGGTATAGATGTTAATGTTTCTAATAAATCAAAATGATAACAGGTGCGTTCTGCCAAACCAAATTTAGCATGATTGCCCAGCAATATTGATATGATACTTGCATCTCCTCCTCCTCCTGAATTAGTATTTTTTGTTGACATTATGTTCGTAACATCGCTACTTTTGCTGGTATTTATGGAAGAAGAATGCGACAGTTTTCCTCTGGTGCATCAAAATTCCACATTCGTACGCAGCGGAATTAATAACCCATCTTCACCAACGTTAATTATCGTAATTGCCAGTGTTGCTATCATCATGTTGTTGAAAAACCACACCCACCACGGTGATTGTTCCCGCTAAATTATAAAGACGGGTGTCCACATCACACAAAATGACCCTTGTTTGAATTTTGACCGTTGTCATTGCTGGTTCGCGATATGAATAATTTTCTTTGCGCGGTGAAGGAAGGATTATTCGATCGACCCGGTCGTTGACGATGACGGCGGCTCCGCTCGTCCATCGCGGTGAATGATTATTATTTCATCGTAGAGGACGAGTTGCTTTATTAGCGGTGTCCAACAATCATCCATCGCGGAAAGCAAACTCCCTTTATTGGAGGGTCCAGATTGGATATCGACTTGAAGCAAAAAAGGTTCGGTCGACATAATATTTTAGGATGATGTTGTCCCCAGAGCAGTCGGACATACGTAAATCATTAGACTCGATCCAATCCATGCTATCATCATCGAATGCAGCCGCCGGTCGTAGTCCAATACAGGCCACGTCATTATCATCACGGTTGATGATACAACATCATCATGCCTCGTCGATGATGGAGGGAGCGCGTCGGTCATCACAGGCGGAGGAGGAATCACCGGCATCATCTTCCACGGGAGTACGGCGTCCGTCGGCGATTCGACGTAGTCCATCGTCGGCATTTTCGACTGTGAGTAACAGCATGATGGCTGCTGCCGCAGGAGGAGGGGCGGAGAATGATAATAGTCCTACTCGATTTACAAATAATTACATGGATCGTCATAATCTGGGGTCAATTGGAGGTGGTGGAGGAGCATCCGATAGTAGAATGGGAGGAGGAGGAGTTCGATTACGGTCCGGCACTATCGTTGCCCCGGCAGTACTTGCCCGACCTGGACGAGAAACTACATCACTCCTCGTATCGCCCATCTCGCGTCATAGTTCGTCATCCATGACACAACCCACCTCCGGCTCATCAACTTCTTCGGCGGCAGCAGCACGAGGAGGAGGATCATCGACGATTTATCAGATTGATACGGCATATCGAGTGTCCAACGACCCCGCTCTTGGAGTATCAAGTGGCATGGCAGAAGCACCACGAGGAGGTTTCATGGGTCCGACCTATCCTCCTTCTTCTTCAATCGCTCCATCACAACAACAACAACAACAACACCAGCAGGGTGGAGGAGGAGGAGGAAAGAAGGATCCAACGCCATATCATTATCGGTCAAATCCCTCATTTTCACCACCAGAGGATGTCGAGGACGGTGGTAAGAAGAGTGGTGAATCTACGTCAAGTTCTCGTAGTGGTCTCGATCCACCTGCCAAGTCTCCATTCTCAATGGCAACGCCAAACAAGGCACATTCATCGCACCACCGACAACAATCATCTCACCAACAACGACAATTGCAATTTGCAAATGTGAATAATAATGAAATGAACGAACTATCAATGATCGACGAGGATGAAGATTTTATTAGTACGACGGGCGATCAAAGTCTAGTTAGTAACGTGACAGGCACGACGACATTGGTTCATACTAGTACCCCCATCGCCTACCAAAAGTATCATCGTGCGGGTGCACAGAATGCTCATGCCACATCGCTCCTACTCCTTGGGAACGGTGGCACGCCTAGGAGTCCAGCAACAACAACTGTTACCTCTACCTTGACTGCTGGACGATATCATCCTCATAATAATAATACTACCACTACTGCTGCTGCTGTCCCCCGGGGTAGTCGTCTATCACTAATAATGCGCGACTCGCTTACCAAATTGGCATCCACGACGGGCCGATCGCTCGAATCGATATGGGATGATGTGGGCGTATCAAACGACGAACGCTCGTCACAAATGACCAATCTTATAGAGAATATATCGCGATTATGCGATATGAAGGTACGCGAAGAGGAGGCATTGCGCGATCAATTCCAAAAAGAAATTGCCGATGCCCGAGCCGAGTGGAGTAGTATCTGTACGGCATTACAAATTGTGGAGGAAGATCCGGTAGCACGACTGCGGCGTGATCCTAGTGCGGCGGCCGAGACCAGTACAGAGAATGGCGGCGGTGGCGGTGGTGGTGTAAGTTTGCAATGGGAGTATGAGGCAATGATGGGTCGGTTAGAAAGTCTACGTTCTGTCAAGGAATGTGCCATGTCGGACATGTTAGCATCAAGAGCACGGATATATGATGCCCACGCGGCACTGTGTGGGTGCACTATCGAGGAAGCGGCCATGTCATCGGATGTAAGATCATATACCGACGTTGAGTCGAATTTGACACTTGAACGACGGGAGGAGTTCCGTAATGGTGCGCATCGCTATGAGGAAAGTGTATCGTCACGATCTCGTGCGATTGTTTCACTCTTGTTGGATTGTCAGTCGTTGATACATGAATTGGAATTATCGTCAAGTGATGTCAACGTTGGACGGAGTGTGGACGACTTCAAGATTATGAATAGTTTGCAACCGAACGACAATGATGAGAATGCAAGATACAACGACGATCAGGGTAGATCATTAGGTCGTGGCAAGTCGAACGATTACACCGTTGCCAGTCTTTTCGAATCATCGACATGTATTGGCATTGGCAACTCGTCTCTTGATCGACTTACCTCTCGCATTGCCGAGTTGAATGGCGAGAAACGACGCCGGCGTGCCAAACTTGGTGAGATGGGCCAAACCATCCAGTCTTTATGGACAATGCTACGCGTTACTCCCGAAGAACAACGGGCATTCACGACGAGTATACGTGGTTTGGGATTGGATACCATCCACAAGGGTGAGGACGAAATAGCACGCTTAGACGAGTTGAAGAAAGTGATGATTGGCCAGCTCGTACGTGAACAGCGTTGCATAATTGAGGATCTATGGATCAAGACTGAATCGAGTGATGATGAACGTGCATCGTTCGATACATACTTTCGTATTAGTAATGACGAGTTACTAACATCGGAGGTACTAACCAAGCATGAAGAATACGCATCGTCTCTAAAGGCCAAGCTAAGTAAGATGCAACCCATACTCGATCTTATTTCGAAACGCGAAACCATCATCGAGGAGCGTATCGAACTAGAACTGCTACAGAAGGATCCAGAGAGACTCAAGGGCCGAGGTGCGACGAAGCAGCTAATGAAGGAAGAGAAGATGAACCGTCGCGTGACCAAGGAACTTCCCAAGATTACATTCATGCTCGAGGAAACACTGCGTCAGTGGTATGTAGATAACAAGCCAAGAGACACCGCAGATGGAAGACAACAACATCAACAAGCGATGGTACACGATTCTTCTGATCTTGGACATTTCATGTACCAAGGATCACCCTACCTCCAAACTATGCAATGGCAGGAGGAGGAGTGGCGTACACGGAAGGAACGAAGTGATGAAGAACGCCATCGCAAGAAACAGGAGGAACGTGATGCCTCACTGTCCTCATTCGGACATGTTACGAAGCTACCCGGGAAGAAGTGGAATCCGTTGACTGATACAAATGCAATTTCTGTCACTTCTACAAGCAGCAGTGCACGACCACGATCGGCATCGAATTTACGTGCTGCTGGGTCCGGAGGATCTCACACAAGTGGCGTCAGCAGTAGTAGCAGTAGTATACATCAGCGATCAGTGTCTAACCCAAGATTTGGTGGTCGTGGACCACCGTTGGGCGATGTGAGTAGCACACAGAACTCCTCAACTAGACCGACTGGAGGACAGAAACACGGTGCTGGAGGAGGCACGGACCGACCAAAGACTGCTGCAGGTGGGCGAGGGTTTCGTCCTCCCTCCGCTCCTCGTCAGAGATTATAGAGTGTATTAATTTGTTTTCATTACCGTTATCTGTTTTCGTGCCTCTCCAGTGGAGAGGAAGCACAGCGGAGTTATCATCATGAGAAATAACAGGCGTTCAACGCTATTATTTGTCCCTTTCTCAACATCCAATAACTACATAAAATAATTCAGAGTAAACGTTTCACTTTTACAGCTAATCCTATTAGACTTCTCAACTAAAAAACAATTCAAACAGCACCTAAAATATACAACCCCTTTGTTTTACTTCATGACGGGGTATGAAAGTAACGTGAGGATGGCACACTCACCCCAATTTTCCAAGGGATCAGTCTTATCCTCATCATATCGTGCAATACGAAAGAATCCACCTTCCCCCCAACTACTTCCCCATGAATTCTTAACCTTGAAATACTTTTTAATCGACGATGTGGCACTCTCCTCGATGCCGTATCCCACAACTAACACACCATGATTAATATCGGGGATACATACATCTTGATCATCGTACAAGATGCCACATTCAGGATCGCCCATTTCTTTAGTAACGCGTCCACACCCATCCATTTGATAGATACCCTTGGAATAGAATTGAAACATGGGGTCATTGGCAACCATGGCAGCCGTGACGGGTTGGACTCGTACGGCCTTTTCGAGAGCATGCGTCTTACGCGGTACCACATCTACTTGATCCCTGACGACCGATCCTTCCACGGGGGTACATGAATCGTTGGAACACGTCCCCTGAGTTTCGAGGTAGGGATAATCGGCCTCGGAACAGATACCGCGTCCGGATTTCTCTTCCTCGTTAAATGTCGTGGTCATCAATCCGCCCTTACACCCCTTTTCGAACTTTTTATCGCAATCGATCAAATCCTGTTCGCTCAGGGGGGTGACTAATCCCAACGTTAACTTTGGATCCTCGCGTTCCGCGGGGGGCATGGAATTGAATTTGTCAATCGCCATGGCAGACTCGATGGCGCCGATGGCCGAGAAGGCCCAACATGCCCCACATTGTCCCTGTTGACGGATGGGACCGATTAATCCCCTGGCATGCCAATCGCATCCGAGATCTTCCTCTTCGTTGTTATTGGCGTTGGATGGAAGATGACGACGTTCGGTCATGGCCGCCGCTGCTGCCGCGGATGGTTCCATGTTCGAACCACGTAGAAGGAGGTTGTTGGCAACATGATCATCCTCCTCGTCCTTCGGTTCTTCTTCTTCTTCAAGGTTCATAAAGTTGTAGTACCGACGGGGTTTCATTATTTGCTCCAAGTCAAGACCGATGGCAAATTCACCAAGTCCCATGCGTTCACGAAACTCGGCATGTGTCATGTCCGAGAATTCATTATGACCCAATGTGAAGGATGCTTCTTTGGAATTGTGCGTCTCGATGAGGGCTGTGTGTGTGTGTGTGTGTGTGTGTGTGTATTAGGCAAAGGCACGAGGGGGGGGAGGTTAGACGACGTGAAGGAAAATTTAATCAAATAATGAGATCAATATGAGTCAATGGGCATAAATATGTGTGTATATAGACAAACTTGCCATGATTCTGAATCCATATCATGAACCGAAGTGACCTTTCCTCGATGGATTCGTATTCCTTATTATGCGTCGTCATCCACTCTTCGAATAATGATGATGATGTCGAGAATAGTCCCCGTTCGATGACCCGTTCGACATTGGAGTTGCTTCCAACCTCCACGCCCGCTGCTGTCACTTCTTCTTCAACGGAATAAGACGCCCCGATGAGGATGGCAGACGCGAAGAGAGCACGTAGGAGCATTGTCGATTTCATCATGATAGACGATGACGGCGGTAATGAATCGGAATACTGGAAGCGACGAAGCGAACAAGGATTCTCAAGAGAAGGCCGGAACAAAGTGTCAACTCCGTCCCGCCCGTGGATGCCTTGTCCTTCCTTCTTTTGTAACGTCAAACACTCTGTGCGACGGACTCGACACGGATGTTGCGGTTCGATCGCCAGCCGCCATGGCGTCATCATCACCATCATCGCGTAGGTGGTGGTGGCGATGATGGTGTTGGTGGTATCTTAGCCATCGTCCAACGACAACTTCTCATCGCGACGTTATTACTCCTACCAATGACGCTCGTACTGCCGTCCGCGAATGCATACTCCATCTTGGACGTACTGAAACTCACCGGTACTACTAGCACCGCTACCTGTCCGGCCGAGTGTACTTTATGCTCCTGTCTCGACATTACTTCCCCATCGACGACGTCGGCGTCGGCGCGAGGCGAATCGATCGACGAATGCACGCAAGCGAGGTCCATCGAGGCATGTCGATCGAATACGCTCGACGAATGCTTCCTTCGATTATTATTCCCCACCTCCGGCAGCAGTACCACTACTGCTG
>Ga0247834_1005107_pt1 | contig 15835 bp, 16 predicted proteins | sample LaCruzMarch2015__8_FD_187118 | JGI IMG/M metagenome (GOLD analysis project Ga0247834, IMG submission 187118) | Freshwater microbial communities from meromictic Lake La Cruz, Castile-La Mancha, Spain - LaCruzMarch2015_12m | ecosystem: Environmental > Aquatic > Freshwater > Lake | place: Spain... | reverse complement strand
TATCGATGCTGGTGAGGCACTCTTTGAGGTTGATTATATTGACTAAAATGAATGAACAAAGAGGATTCTAATGAGGACCCTAGTTTAGACAAAGACTATTTGTAGTAGACAAAGTAGTAATAGATAAATAGCTATGTTTAAATCCAAGCCTTGACATACTTTTCAGGAAAAATATGTTGTGTAAATAACCTCGCAGTATGTTTGAGCTGTTTTTAGAAATTGTCGAAATCCCTCAATCTCAGTGTAAAATCTACAACTACTCCTTTTCGTCGCATGCGAAGGGCTTGGTGTTTTGTGTCATAACTCTTCTAATACTACTACTAGCAAAGACATCAAACCACTCGCGAATGTTGGAAAAGATTCGTTCATACAGCTGAGTGTAGGTACAAGATTCATCGACGCTCGACTCTAAGTTCCCACATAATAAAGCACCTGCCCAAGCACGGACTCGCCCAAGTAGCAAGATTCATACATTCGGAGACGCTACGAACCACCGCCACCGCCACGGCCACGCACGCCTACTACTTAGCGCAGCCTATCGTAGTTATCAGTGTTAGCATGGATAGTTCCGCAAGCACAGCGCCACCGCAGGCTATGGGTGCACACGACTTTGTTGGCGATGCTGCGTACCTGTCCCAATTGGTAAGGTTGAATTTGAATATTGATTGCTAGATAAAAAAGAAACTGTCTTTCTCTACTATGGGGATATCGTACCGCTTTCACTCTCATCATATGAATAATGATCTCACCATATGAATTATTCTTGTCTCCTTTGAATTTTTATTCACAGCTAGGTGCAGCTCCATACTCGCCCGTTCCCGACCTCCGGTCGTCGCAGCATCCAGCTGACCATCAATATGCGTCACAGTCAAGCCCTCATTCCGAGTACTATTCAGGTGGAATAGCTGCTCCTGCCAATCAGACCGAAAGCTTGACATATTCCCCCGAAGGTAGCTGGACACAGCCATATACTGTCAATGGCCAGCAGTATGAGCAAAGTCCTATGCATTATCCATCCCCGCATCAGGATTGGTCACAGAGATCACTTCCCCATCATCAAGACAATAATAATTGGTCACCACAACATCATCACCATCCTCATCTATTGATGCAGCAGCAGCATTACGCCCCTGCTGCTGTCCCGGGTGGATATCATTCCCAACATTTCCCTCCGAACATCATGTACCCTGGGTACAGCCCTAGTGTCTATGGACACGGGAGTGTGGGTGGTAATCGACACAATACAAACTATGTGTCTCAATTATCGAATGGGGATGATTCCATTGGATCAGGAATATATCATGGCATCGTCCGTCAGCATAGCAGCAGCAACAACAATAACAATCACCGTAGAAGGTCAAGTACGAAGAAACGCATCGAGAAAGAGAAGATTATAACCATCTTAGGATGTAACATTAATCCTGATTCTGGATCACTTATTTCCATCAAGGGGCATGTTGTCAAGATTGCCAAGGAACAGGAAGGGTCACGTTTCATCCAACAGCGACTTGTCGTGTCAACATCTGACGAGGTACAAATTGTCTTCGATGAAGTCATGCCCGTGATTGACGAGCTGTGGAATGATGTGTACGGTAACTTCATTGTACAGAAGCTACTCGAATTTGGCACGCCCGACATGAAAGGTGCGTTGGCAAATCGTTTACTTTCTGAAACTATCACACTATCCACGAAGGTATATGGCTGTCGAGTAATACAAAAGGCATTAGACGAACTTAATCGTGCTGATGTCGCCAAGTTAATATCTACATTCAAGGATAATGTACTACTATGTTTGAATGATCATAATGGTAATCATGTTATTCAAAAGGCCATTACTATCATGTTCACTTTGGCCAATGATGCACGTGAGGCTGGGAATGAGGACTTATGCTATCTATACCTTGACAGTATCAACCCCATCATTGATGATATTATATTACTTATTGAGGTACTTGGACAGCACACCTACGGATGTCGGGCGGTACAACGCATGGTGGAGTACTGTATTGAACCACAAAAGTCTAAAATACTAGATAGTATTACGGTATGTCATGAGACATCATTATGTCATGCATATGGTAATTATGTGATTCAAAAGGTACTGGAGCATGGTCGACCGATTGATAGAGATGCGGTATTTCATTTAATTACCAAGAGTGTGAATTTGTATTCGAAACAGAAACAGGCGAGTAATGTTGTTGAGGCGTTACTACGGTATGGTAATGCCCAGCATCGTCATGAGATAGTCAAAGAGATGTTGCATGTGAGTTTATATATGTATATGTTGTGATAGTATATGCTCTCCAACCCCTCTATTTGTTTACATGATGTATATTGTTGTTTCTCCTTCTTCTTTTACTCAAGGACCAATGTGTCGTCGATGGTCGTAACGAAAGAGAAAGTGTTGTTGTGTCAATGGCCAAGGACCCATTCGCTAATTATGTAGTCAAGACTGCATTAGAGGTTATTGAGGAAGGTGAACAGAAAGATAAACTATATACCAAGCTACTTTCACATCAAGCAGAGTTGGTGGATGTACCATTCTCGAAGCATATTGTGATGATATTAAACATTCACAATGCACCTCAAAGGAGTAACGACAGCACGGATGAAGTCAATGAGAGTGTTGACACGGCCGAGATGGAAGAATCCTTACGCAAGGTTTCAATAGAGTAGGGTGGTGTGGAGTAGGTAGGGACTTACCCAAACATCACACCCGAGCCTGTTTTCTATACTATATATATATATATATGTTAAGTTGATCCACAAAAAAGCTTATCTAAGGTGGATGACAATCTTAATTTTTCTAATGCTTCACCATCACATCATTATCATCCATCTTTATTATGATAAATTGCTTTTCTCATCATACATTTCGTTACTGTAACTTCCTTGACAAAGAGATCGTCCAATACAATATTTGTACATGTTGGATCCGAAAAGAGTGGTTGATACCCAAGTTTATAAAATATGGTTTGAGCATTAGTATTGCACTCATCCACCTGCGTATATATTGCATTGTGATCAGACGATGACCAATAATTTTGTACAACATCCTCACATGCATGTATTAATGCAACACCAATCCCCATGCGTTGATAATCACGTTTCACACACAAGTTTTCAATAATGGGTCGATGTCGTGCATTTTTGTTATTTCTTCTACTCCTTTCACGTTTACTTGTGTTGCCTAATTCAGGAGATGATTGCTGCTGCTGCTGCTGTGGTAACAGTATGTCAAACCGTTCTTCTATCACCTCACAGCATCCAACTATCTCTTGATGATATGATTCTGATGATAATGTTGTTGGTGTCAAAGCTTTAGCAACGAATATACATCTATCAAATTCAGAATTATGTGACGAAAGAAATATTTCAAGTAGTTGCAATGTCTGTAATGTTTGTAGCTTAATTTCCTTCCATATCTTCGAAAGTGTCCCTGCTTCTGCTTTTGTACTATAATTGTTGTTGTTGTTGTAAAATTCTTCTATGCAGAATTTACTCATACACTCGAGACTTTTTGTATCATCAAGCGCGATCTGTTCAATCGCTATTATCGTCTCTTCGTCTGAGGAGATCAATATACGCTGTTGTTGCTTGTTAATATGCATTCTTCTTGCGCGGTGACGACTGGTGTTGAGGAGGAGGGTGTTATCGTCCATATTACGTCTACGACGGAATAATGATGACGACGACGACGATGATAATGGTTTAACGTGCGCAGTTGACAGCAAAAGTGACCATGCTTCGATGGGTGGAATGAAAGTGGTCAATGTGAGCCAACATGCTACGACTACTCCGGACTGCGTCATTTGTCATTTGATCGGCTCAACAAGCCTCTTTCTTCTCTTTGCTCTGTGATCAAAGGTTTTGATCCCCATTCGTACGAGTCTGCAACATGCTGGAGGGTCTCTTCTTTGTTGTCATTATCTAGAATATTGTGGTTTGAGGGTGGTTGCTGGTGGGTTGACTGAAGTGTATTTGGTGCGAGCACCCCAGATCCCCACACTTCCGCAACGCTGATCACGGGTGTCATAAACAAGAAATCAACAAAGATACCTCAATCACAATTATCTCTCCTCAGAGTAAACAGTTACATCAGCAGAGGCAATCGGAATCGAAGAAGAAGTCGATTACAAAGAAATCTCAACCGGAGATCAAGCCAACAATTCAAACTAAAAAGAAGATGAAGAATATCAAGCTGTCAACTGCAATGACAAGGAAACTTTGCAGGTACGAGGTAAAATCAAAACAAGCATCAAAAAAATATGCAGAGATCTTATAATGGGTTTATTTCAATTGGATTTTACTGGCTTCGATCTCCAAAAAACATAAAGGAACATACAAAAAAGTAATATACGTGCAGATGATTATAAAACTGTCATCCATCATAAGGTACAATTGATTCAAGCTTTCCTCTCGTGTCGGATAATCGTCAACTTCCGACTTGCCTGATTCCCCTTCCTACTAATCAACTTTGATACCTTCATGGCTGTCATGGCCCGGACATCTTCATCATCCACGGCAACGAGCTTATCCCCCACAAACACCTTATCAACAATAGGACTTGTTTCCTTCACGGCATGTATTACGGGTGCCCCATCATTAGGGGTATCAATAACTACCCCTAACTTACCCGCGGGGGCATATACATCAATTAATATCTCCTGTACATCATCGTACACTTGATCAAACGTAGGGTCCTCTGAGAAGACAGTATTCCCACCTGATCCTGGCACCAAGCCGCCACCGATAGTAGATGTACCAGATGCACCAAGGAATGAGACGGAATCAGCACCCGTCTGTCGTGTACGTGACCCTAATGTCCCCTCGGCATTTGAAACTGAGAAGTCGGCCCCAGCACCCCCATAAGCGGCAGTATAGTCATAATCCATAGTCTGCACCGTCTGTTGATCATTGTAGCTAAATGAATTCACACCACTGCTAGGACCTGTTGGTACTGACACTGACAATGATTCATCCCCTCGTCCTGTAGTCTGAGTGTTGGGATTATATTCTACAGTATTTGGTAGTGGTTTATCTTTGTAGTGCTCCTTGTTATACTGTGTAATGCCTGCAATAATCATAGCAAAGACTAACACTACAGCACCGATAGATATCCCCACAATTGCTCCAGTACCCAACCCGTCGTTGGATGATGGACTAGGAGCGGGTGGTTTGTTAGAAGATGATGATATTTCTGATACTTCTGTCAAGTCTTCGTAGCCATTCAATTCTTTCAGTCTATCCACATACTTAGCACGGAATGAGGATGAACTTAATGGTAATAAAACCAAATCCTCATTTGGTTTATAATTTGGATTGTCACTTCGATAGAATGTCTTTTGATTGTAGCTGATAACTATTCCCACCTCATCATCATTCTGCAATCCCCTCCTTCCCCTCTGTCGTCGTTCAACTTTCCCATCCTCGACATTGGTAATTTCAAGTTTAACATCCACATTACTTATCCCCCCCGGTTGTACATCATTGTATACGAAATTGTAAAAATCGGCCGTTGTTAATTCCCACTCGTTTGTACTCTCAATGGCTGATATGCCATATAATGTTACACTCAAGCCACGAATTTTACCCGTCGACTGTTCCTTCAACGTTGGGGAGATAGTGGGTGGTGCAGTTATTGTTGGACTTGCCGTCGTGCCCTTGGGCAATGTCGGTGAAATAGTGGGATTACCTGATGGTTGCAATGTTGTGGGATCGGGTGATGGGAAGCCTGTTGAGGGGACGGGTGTGGGGGAGGATGTAGGTGTTCTAGTCGTTGGTTTGTCCGTGGGAGGACTTGATATTGGTTCATCTGTCGTTGGTTCGAGTACTGGTGCATCAGTCGGCATTGGCGAAACAAATTGTGTTGGCGGAAACGTTGGATCTGGAGTTGGAGAGGATGTGAGCGGATCCGTAAATGGTGGATAGGAGGGGAAAGACGGCATAGACGACGTAGTTGGATTAGGAGTCGAGGGTGCACCAGGAGGGTTCAGCTGCGCGGGATTAATTGGCATCATAGGACTTGTTGTTGCTGGCTTTAGAAACTCACCGGGTATGGGCGCATCCGTCTCAGGCACTGCAATCGGTGCTGCCAATTGAGGAGGATTCGATGACACGTCAGTTGGTGGAGGCGTTCCCGATCCACCCGTTGTTGGCGTTCTCGACGACGAAGGGGCAGGCGAGAATGATGGAGACGTAGTAATCATAGGAGGGGCGGTCACAAACTGGACCCTGCGAACGCCAATTTGTTGGAGCGCATTATATGTAATTGCTTGTTCTTCCTCTATGAGAATCGTCGTTGATGATTGTCGATCCCCCGACAAACTACGATGATTCTGCCATCTCACAACGTCATCGCCATTTGCCGAAGCGGCGAGGAGGACGAGCGTCAGGAAGGCTACTTCGGTCCTCATCAAATGAATTGAACTCGGTGACCGACGGCCACCAACGACGTGCCGTGTGAGCTGAGTCTTGGCGAGTGGCCTAATAGTATTTTCTCTGTCACTATGACTATAGGTAATTAGCCATGACGGTATCTCTAATAGTTCTCTTTACATCTAATTCTAATGTTCTCTTTATGTCAAATGAGAGAACGACGAAATAATATTTCGCCGCGTCCCCACGATCCAGGGTTTATTCGTGCTGTGGGGGTGTCGGTAGGCTGGTGGTATGGTTTGTGCCTCTCCTCATCTCGATCAGATTGCTCATAAAAGCATCGACTCGTTTTTAATAATCGGTCGATCGGTGCTCCACACACGAAAAAATGAAGTGTTTCGTAATCATCGTTCAGAGCTTTCTTCTTGTTGCAACAGTAACAACAACAACAATTACAACAACAACAACAACAAGCAGCGCAAGTGTAGCATTGGACCATGATAGGCTACTCCAACCAGATTTCGAATCACCGACCTACGGGCCCACGATTTCGAGCAATCCAAGCACATCCGCACCAACCTTGGTAGCAACGACGTATCCACCATCGCTAAGGAATAGCGTGCTTCCAAGTACTTCGCCTCCAATAATTATAGATCCAACCAATCCTCCAATTGCAGCAACCAATCCGCCCGTTGTCGTGCAAACGACGGGGTCTCCGACGTCTGGATCTCCGACCTCTGGATCTCCGACGTCTGGATCTCCGACGTCTGAATCTCCAACAGTCTCGCTTGTTCCAACCTCTGATGCACCGACGGAATTAGTCACGTATGCACCCATCACCACCATTGAACCAACACTGTCGCCAACTATCACGCCGACAACTTCATTACCAACTGAATCGCCCATCAACATCATCGAGCCAACACCACCTCCCACAACACGTCGACCCACTTTTCGACCGACCGATCAACCAACATTGGATGAAGTTGAAACAAGAACACCTACGGATCCACCCACTGACATCATTCTACCCAAAGAAACACCCTCTCCGATTACAAGTACTCGTGTACCAACACGTCGTCCAAGTCCTCGGCCAACACGTCGTCCAAGTCCTCGACCTACCGAAGAAGGAGAAGATGAAGTGTCGAAGACATTATCCCCAACTGTGCGTAATCCAATTTGGTTAGAAAACGAGGATGGTACATTATCACCTTCCATCGGTCCTACCACATTACGATCACAAAGTGTATCGCCCACTGTATTAACATGCAGCTTTTGTACTACTACTACTGGACTTACTAATCCAGACCTGGCAATACCAACGAATAGCGGGAATAAGACATGTAGCGAAATAGCCAACTATGCCGCCATACTACCAATGATGAATGATATTTGTCCAAAGGTACAATCGGCACAAAGTGTCTGCTGTCCAACAAAAGAGGACGGAGAGGACGAGGAACTAACGTCCGAAGAATTGCTACCAGTAGATTTTACATTCCCACCAACTACATTGCCAACATATAAACCGTACGGTCCATTAACAACCAATGGATTAACAGTAATACTGTACAACATGGTTACTATAGAGAATGTAAAAAAGTGGGAAAAGTCTACGGCTATATACTTTGATACTATATATAATGAAAATAAGAATCGAGATAAAATGGGCGGCATGTATGATCTTGATACTGAAATAGAAGTTACTAATGTAGGACCTATTGTAGATGATGATTTACGACGACAAAGACGAGATTTGCTGAACGAAGAGGTAGCAATAGCCGTGACATACAATCAAAAATTATGGTACCGACATGATGATGATGATGTTAACTTAGTACCCAATAAAGATATGGCATTATTGCCACTTAGTACTGAAAAAAATCGTGATGAATATGTACGTATACTAAAGTCTGCATTGAGCGGGTATGATCAATTAACTGATGTATCAGAAATAAAGTTTGCAAATGAAGAAATTAGTCAAGAGATAGAAGCCGAGGAGAAGGGTGGTGATAAGAAGGGTATGATTATAGGGATAGCTATTGGTTGTGTCGTAGCGTTGCTTGGTATAGTCATGTTGGGTGTAAGACGATATCATGGCAGTAATGGTGATATTCCACCACCGACTAAAACACTGGAATATACAAACAACAATAATAACAATTCAACATCATTGATGAGCAATAGTAATAGTAACTATAATTACAAATTGTCAGGTGGTGAATCATCCTCAATATCTAATTCTCATCTTGAGAATCAAACAATCGCCACGATTGATTATGATTACAAGGCAGCATACTGTGGTCCATTGTCAATTGCTGGTGGGACACTTGGTTCGGCACATATTATGAGTCAAACGGGTCCAGATGGGATGGATGAGGATTTATCACGTGGTGGTGGTGGTGGTGGTGGTGGCACAGTGCCAGGATCGAGTGGCAATACCATCTTCTCGGGAGACCCAGCCTTTGAGCAGATATATGAGGATGTACAGGAGATATTCATTGATGTTATTGCACCCGCCGGCAAGCTCGGCGTTATCATTGATACACCAAATGATGGTGCACCAGTAATCTATGCAGTGAAGGAGGCAAGTCCGATAGTTGATAAGGTCCAAATAGGTGACAAGCTTGTTGCCATTGATGATGAAGATGTCCGGGCCATGTCAGCCATGAAGGTATCAAAGCTACTCAGTTCAAAATCCAGTGCGAATAGGAAGCTGACATTAATACGCACTGAGAAGGCGTACGTGCCCAACAATAACAATGTATGATTGAGCGAATGTTAAGATGCTATGTTCAGTAAAAAAGTGTGTTTTTGTAAAGAATAGTTGTGCTAAAATCTATTTAGAGACATTCATTAACAAGTGATACTCCTGCTACACAATTTTAAACCCTCAATCACATGAAACAATGATCACTGACATATTCTAAGGTGCTGTCAAAGTTCATGCATTGCCCCCATTCTGCTGATAAAACAATGCCACCTTTGGATGAGCCTTCACAACACTTTGTGTAATCCGTCCTCCACGTACCCAAAGTCCATCTAATGATGTAATACGGCTTAACGCAACATAGACTTGACCGTAATCGAAGGCATCATCCAGCTGAAGTTCAGCACGTTCAATTGTCATGCCTTGTGATTTGTGCACCGTTAGACTCCATGCAAGCTTTAAGGGGAGTTGACGCCGTGTCATAGCACCCGATGATCCACCTTGAAATACGGTCTCTTCTCGGATTTTCATTTGTACACCGTTTGAGAAATGTACGATGGGATAAGGGCTGCTGCTGTTTCCAGTTTTGATTTTTTGTTGTTGATGAACACCACTACTTCCAGGAATGATGCTACCCGAGTTTGAATACCAAGTCGATCCGGCGTTATTATCCATGATCGTATCGTAATCAAATGAAACAACGATGCCCCGTGAACCGTTCACAAGGTTAAAATCTGGCATATTACGCGTCAGTATAACCTGAGCCCCAACCTTAAGGTGGATTACCGAAGGGCATTTCTTGTCCATCATTAAACTGATTTGTTTCTTAACATCATTACCATAGTCACCCTTAAAGTCATCGAAGGAGGTAAATGATGTAATTACACCTGGCAATTCACGTAACTTACTATCATTCTCCACATCAACATTGCGATTGGTACAGTATAATTTCGTTGGTAGGATACCATCCTCCATTGGCAAAGCCTTCCGAGAAACATGACATTCATCCAACACATCCGATATGTCCTGAGGACATAAACCTACACGTACTCGATTGAGTAAATTAATAAATTTACAATCGCCCGATTGACGTACAACGGTGCGTAGTTCCACTAATCGTATCGATGCATTCTTCCATGCAGGTGTTTCAAATGCAAATCCCGATCGGGCAAGCGATACCGGCGGGAGTTGGAAAAAGTCTCCACTCAATATCAATTGTATGCCCCCGAATGGTCTATCGAAGCATCCACGTACCTCTTTCCCAATAGCGTCTAATGCATCAAATAACATCCCATCGATCATACTAACCTCATCCAATATTAGCACTCGTGCCTTACGCCACCGTTGACATGCGGCATGATTGTTCATTACGCGCGGGACAAGTTTAGCTGCACCACCTACTCCCAGTTGAACACCCGCCCATGAATGTATAGTAACACCATTGATATGTGTCGCGGCGATGCCCGTCGCTGCTGCAACGACAACTGTTGGTGTCGTTGTTGGGTCTTCAGTCTCCTCGCCATTGTTGTACTTTTGACGCAATCCTTGGATGAGATAATTCAACAGATAGGATTTACCCACTCCCGCGGCACCGGTAAGGAAAGCATTCCCACCCGAAAATATATAATCAGATGCAGCCTTTTGATCGGCATTGAGAGTCGATGGATCGATGATAAGTTTCGACGACGATGAGATTGTTGCAGTAGTAGTAGTAAACGGTTGTTGTGACAATGATATCAATGACGACTTGGCCGAATATCTTGATGATGCTTTTGTTGTTGTGAAATCTGGACCAGTTAGATCTACGACTTTGGCTGCGGTCCCTGTAGCTGACATGACGCTCGATGCGTATGAAGAAGAAGTAGTGAGCCGTCCTAAAGCAGAAGCCGCTGCAGTGGTTGCAGCATAATCTCCTTCTCCACCGCCTCCTCCATGCAGTCGTATGTACGCTTTATGTTCTGGATTCTGAAGATGCTTTAACCGTGAACGGATACCACCATTATTCCTACCAAACGTAACCGCAAGCTAGAGTTGAATGAAGGAACAGATGAAAAATATTCAGAGAGAACTTAAATCCTCGCTCGCTGCTACTGCAAAAAGCAAAAATGGAACGCAAAATATATATGCTTACCTGCGACGTCGGTTTTGTACGGAGTGCCCACAGCTTGATATCGTCCTCTTTTGACCACAACACAGTCCCAGACATGCCGTGAATAGTGAATACGAGATGATGTGGAGATTAATTTTGGCGCTCGAACGCGCCAAATATTTTGACAAAACAAAGGACCTCTCCAAAGTAGTGAAGATGAGGACAACTGGTTACCAAACACTCATCGTCTCAATTATTAGTGCACTGGTTGTCCTTCTCCAATGCCACGGTCTGCACCCCACCACCTCGCTTTCTTCATCGTCAGCAGGAGCTTCGTACAGACGATATAATGCGCGGCTCGCGATCACCACCCCCTCCTGCCACGACGACTTCAAGAATGATGATGATAATATCACGATTGAGAATGATTGTAGCAAGGCCGCTCGACGTCGTATCATACTTGCTACGACGGCAGCACCCATCATCAGTTCTCTTCTTTTATTGCCAAACCATTCAACGGCGAATGCAGCGGAAAGTCCGGCCGAGTTTATACGATTAACATCATCCAATATCATACCCGGTCTCGGGCCATCCGACATTTATTATCCAAATACCTTCGTCGGACGATGGAGGGCATCTTCCACCATCATCAACTCCGATGATGATTTTTGGTTGGACTATCGAACCATGGGGATTAAATTACCGATACCCATTACCTCGGAAATGAGGTTCGTGCCATATAACGATAATGATGATAATGCTCGTGCCATCGCGGACAGGGCCCATAATGAACAATCTTACCACGGGGCATTAGTGGCCACATTAGATTCATTATATAGCACGACAAAACCCAAGTTTCCAAATATACAATTGGTCAATTGGACACCATCCAATCCTAATGTATTATCGATTACATATACTGATGGCAGTGCGAAAGAAATTAAGGTTACGAAACGTTCCGTGGATGTTAGTAATGATGGCAAAGAGATATTTAGTAGTGAATTTCGTAGAATTACTACTATTCCAGCAGCAGCAGTAACAACAAGTGGGAGTAGTAGTGGTGGTGGGATGGGCATTGGAGGGATACCCACAATTAGTAAAAGTCGTATATTAACAAAGTGGAAATTTGTTAATGATGGTAGTGGAATTAATTATAATTTAATTGAGGGGATAGAAATTACGTACAATGAACAGGGAACATTGGGCAATAAGAGCAGTGATCCATTATTATTGGGTGGCGGACGAAGGAATATTGCCATGACAATACAAGATGGAAGAGATACTCGGGATTTGCCAGATTGGCGTAGTACCAAGACAAAGATATTATTGGAGAGAATTATGTAATAACATAAAGATCACCTATCTAACTGTGTATTACTACTATTACTATTCTCGCCTGACATTTGTATATAAGTGCATCATATTGTCTCTCTGTGTACATAGGCACACACATCCTTTTCCTCCTTTCTGCGATTGCGTGCGTTCCAAACCATACTATCTCTAATAATCTGGTGAAATATCTACAGCTCCAATGCTAATTAAGTATTGTACCACGGGATGTTCATCTCCATTCTCATTCCTTGCCCAATATATAGGAGTACCACCACGTCCCGAATTTGTCCTTTCATCCTGTGAAAAACAATTATGGAATGATTATTTTTCAGTTACAAGAGGAGTGATCATGGTCATATAAGTCAAAAGACATAGGATTTGTATCTACTTACCTTATCCAACCCATGGTCAATTAAGAACTTTACAGCCTCTAAATGACCATTCCGTGCAGCCTCATGTAACGGAGTCCAACCATTATTATCATATACTTTCAAAAGATTAATATCTTTTGTTCCAATGGCAGTCAGTGCAGTCATGTCACCCATCCTTCCAGCTGTGTGTGCGTCAATAAGTGGTGTTTCATCATCGATAACAACCACTGGTGGTGTAGACGTATCGTCATCGTTTGCAACAATCACTGCGTCTGACTCTTGCCCATCATGATCAACAACTTGTTGTTCCAAGATATCATTCACTGGATCATCAACTAAATGACCAACAAATGTATATTTGTCATGTGTTTCATATAATTCAAGCCATCGATCAATTTCTTTCAATTCCGACGCGGTGAGTCCGTCAAGTGATTCCGATAGACAATCCATACCCGTACGATCGACTCCACCACGACAACCGGTACCAAAAGATCGACTTGCATCCCTTCCAACCCAATTACTATACTCCTTGCCTTCCCCATAAAATCGCGCTGCTCCGGCGGATACGTCATACACACGACGTTTTATTGATAGATATAATGGTGCTCCGTCGAACCCATCCATTTCAGCTAGTTGTTCACGTGTGATTGTCATGGTGGACTCGGTTTGTCGATCATAATCAGTAAACGTTAATGGTTCTTCAAGACCCAACATTACCGGAATCATGGCGAATTTGTTCCCATTTAAACGTGCACGTGCCTTTGAACGAGATAGGTTACGAAAGAATTTCATTAAAAATAGATTATAATCGACACGGACTACAATTATACCCGTAACACCGAGGATTGCCGCGAGCCAAATAGGTATTGCCATGGTGATGAAGACTGAGCTGATTACCTTGTGTTGGCGCCAAAACGTTACTCCTTACTAACCAAAAAAATAGGTGAGGGATCGATGCGGTTCAGCGTTGCTGCAACATCTATTCACAAGTTATATTACCCTCCTTTGTTTCCTAGATTTCCTTTGATTAATTACATTTCCAGGATGATGGCAAGCAGGTCAAAAATGTCAACAAAGCGCAAGTTCGTTGCCGATGGTGTTTTCCACGCCGAACTTAACGAATTACTAACACGTGAACTTGCCGAGGACGGATATGCTGGTGTCGAGGTTCGCACTACCCCTCACCGCACCGAGGTTATTATTCGGGCGACGAAAACACAGGATGTACTTGGGGAGAAAGGTCAACGTATTCGTGAATTAACGAGTGTCGTTCAGAAACGCTTTGACTTTGCCGACGGGGCCATTGAATTGTATGCCGAACGTGTACAGAATCGTGGACTGTGTGCGCAGGCACAGGCTGAAAGTCTCAAGTTTAAGCTATTGGCTGGACTTGCCGTACGTCGTGCATGCTATGGTGTTGTACGATTCGTCATGGAGGCCAGCGCCAAGGGGTGTGAGGTCGTCGTATCCGGTAAGCTACGTGGACAACGTGCCAAGGGGATGAAGTTTAATGATGGTTACATGATCAAGACTGGACATGCCGGTCAGGTATACACCGACGTGGCCGTACGTCATGTGGCCATGCGTCAGGGGATGATTGGTATTAAGGTTTCGATTATGTTACCACACGATCCCAAGGGGATTATGGGACCCAAGATCCCATTGGATGATGTTGTTACCATTTTGGAACCCAAGGAGGAACCTAGTCCCGAAAGTTTGTTACAGGAGCAGCAGGCTGCCGAGGAACGGGCTGCGGCTGCCCAAGCAGCGGCCTTGCAGCAGCAGCTTGCCATGCAGGCATCTGCTCCTCCGGCCGCTACTGGATTTTAAGTGATATTTAGTCAAATATTGTTATTGAAAACATCAATATATCTTTAATCTAAGTATTTATTATACCTACCTTTCTTGTGACGAACATAAAGCAAACTTACACTAGAGTTTAGATCTTAGGTGAATTACAATGGAGGTCTTGCACATCTTTACCTTTTTCGATGACGATTTGGGTTAATCTCGACCACAGCTTGGCTTTGGTTCACATGTCAAAGCTGAGAAGCGATATATCACCGCTTGTGATATCATTCTTGCTCCTCTTGTCTAACAATTTCAATAGGTTAGATTCAAATGTCTTCTCCGCATAGATCAAGACAGGTGGCCTTGTTGTCCGAGCCGTGTGTAGCAGCGATGAGGGCATGGTAAGACCGGATATTACTGATTCTGTAGACTTCATGCCATGATGACGATTAGCAAGACACTTTGGCTTCATGGCACGGATTTCAGAATGTAACGGCGGGACAATAAAGCACTTTTTAGCTACACCTGTCGAGGTTGCAAGTGGTCCATCATGAAGTTTAGTAGTACCGAAATCAGCATCACGCACGGCTAGCTTCTCGAAGGAAGAAGTGCTTGGCAAGCTTGTTGGTTCATTGGGCATGCCACCTTGCCAAATCCAACTAGAATCTACTGATGCAATTGGAGATACAGGACACTTCTTCGAACTCAAGCTGTCGAGATAGATGATGAAATCCGTAAGCGGATCATCGTGATTGGTCCGCTTTTTTTCTGCATCAACATAGACGCCGATTTGTTTTTCATCATACACCTTAGCTTCTTCTTCCATGATCATTTGCTGAAGGCGATGTACTGTTGCTGGTGGTTAATCCAGCTTGATTCAAATGACTCAACTGGAGGTATCTTTTCTCCTGAAGTCTTCACAGGCGGATCCGAATGTTGACGAGGAGTGTTGTAGCTGCAAGACCTTCTGAAACTGATGGGACAAGTTTCGTCAATGGATGTTATTAAGTTGGTATTCGTTTCAGCCATCCTTTTGTAGCCTTTAATAGCAGCCTCGTGCTTTCTGGTCAAGGTAGCAATTGCTGTCTTGTGCTCCTTAATGAGATCCTTAATGGCAATGTCATGCTCCTTTATCAACCTATTGCATTCGCTCTGCATGCTCCTCAA
>Ga0247834_1005105_pt1 | contig 15838 bp, 9 predicted proteins | sample LaCruzMarch2015__8_FD_187118 | JGI IMG/M metagenome (GOLD analysis project Ga0247834, IMG submission 187118) | Freshwater microbial communities from meromictic Lake La Cruz, Castile-La Mancha, Spain - LaCruzMarch2015_12m | ecosystem: Environmental > Aquatic > Freshwater > Lake | place: Spain... | reverse complement strand
GACCGAATCCTCCCCGTGCTGGCCGACGCGATTCTGGCGAAGGATTTCGGCGAAGACGATGCCTTCGTGGAAAAGCTGGTCTCCGAGCGCGCCGAATTCGCCCAGGTCTTGCGCGACAAGATCTGGACCCCGGGACGACTAAACGAAGTCACCGATGCGGCACTCAAGGAAATCTTCCTTGGCCCGGCCCTCACGTCCGAGCTGAGAGCCTCGCTCCTTTGCGCCTTCCCTCCCACGATCGCCGCACGCCTGGAATCCTTCCTGCCGGAAGGCAACGCCAAGAAGATCGTCGTTGATCTCGCCGCGCGCCTGAGAAGCACCGCCGATGCGCCTCGAAAAGTCGCCATGCACCGCCTGGCGCGCGAGTTCCTCGATCATCTGCGCACGCGCGCCCTCGCCGGCCGCCTGGAGCTGGTCTCCCAGGTGCCTGACGAAGCTCCCCCGTCTGAACCCGAAGTCGTCGATTCCGAGGAACCTGCCGAAGGCAAGTCCGCCGCCTGAGTCGAGCGATGACGATGAAACCTTCCACGGTCCATAGCTTCATCGCCCTGGGCCTGGGACTCGCCATCGCGTCTCGTTCGGTGCAAGCGGGAGAGGCCGGATCCCAAAGGAAAAATAAAATTCTGTTGAGATCAACCTCCGGTCTCATCGGGAGCTTCGGTCTGGGCGGGCTTCTTTTTCTGAGAGACCAATGGGCGCTGGGCGGAGACTTCCGGGTCGAGAGCAACTCCACTCGCATCATCCGCGGGCTCAACTTCATCGGCCGGTATTACCCGCTCGGCCCGGGAACTTTCGTGCGCCGCAGCGATGCCGACGGACAATTCTTCGAGCGTCATCGGCGCTGGAGTTGGTTCGTGGGGGCCGAAGCCGCCCTTCGGGACTACTCCTTCCGCCGCACGGCCAGCTCGGCGAGCACCTCGGCCTCCAGCACCCTGTCGGCCGCCGTCGAAGGCTCGGCGCTTTCGCTGAACGTGCTTACGGGCCTCGACTACCGACTCACCTCGTTCTTGGAACTGACGGGAGAGGCCGGGTTTCCCGCTCTCACCACCTTCCGAACCGACACGCAAATTTCAACCCAAAACTACGTCGCCAACTTCGGCTTCAACTACCTCTGGTGAGCATATGACTTTGGTGAAATCATGAATCTCTCGGCGCCGATCGGCTTTGTTCTCGGGCTGCTCGTCATCGCCTTCGGCGTGACCCGGGGCGTGCAGGCTACCGAGGTGTTTTGGGACGTTCACGCCTTCGTGATCGTCATCGGCGGAACGCTCGCCGCCGCGATGATCTGCCTCCCGCTCGGCACCTTGGCAAACATGGTTCGCGTATTCTTGGCCACGATCACCGGTCGGCAGGCGCAAAAAATCATGGATGCCGTCAACGAAATCGTGGATTGCTCGCAAAGACTCAACCAGGGAGAGTCCCTGGAACAGATCGCGGAGACCGCCAGTCACCCGTTCCTCAAGGAATCGCTCAAGATGCTCGTGTCGGGTGGCCTCTCCCAAGCTCAACTCCGCGAAGTCCTGGAAATGCGCGTGGAGCAGCAGAACGAAATGTACAAAAAAGAAGGCGCTACCTACAAAACCATCGGCAAGTTCCCTCCCGCCTTTGGGTTGGTGGGCGCCACGCTCGGGATGATCACGCTCTTGCAAGGACTCGGGTCGCCGGACGCGTTTCAGCGCCTGGGCCCCTCCATGTCGGTCGCCCTCGTGGCCACCTTCTATGGCCTGATCTTCGCGAACGTGTTCCTGATTCCCGTAGGCGAAAACCTTGTGCAGTCCGCCGAGGACGACCTCACCATTCGGCGCATCCTGGCTCACGGCGTGCTGCTCCTACGCGAGCGTCAGCACCCGCTCATCGTGGCCGAATACCTGAGGAGCTACCTGTCGCCGAAGCAGCGCAATCAGATGAAGCAGGCTGCCTAAAATGAATCCCTTCGACACTCCGCCCGGCCCCGCTCAGGTCGGCCCCTCCGTGGAAAGTGCCGAGAACCCCGAGGCGCCTCAGGAACACATCCCCTTTTCCCGGCGCAACAGTCGCCGCGCGGTCTACGTTCAGGTCGACGACGGCGAGGGCAACTGGCTGGTTTCCTACGCCGACTTGATGACCCTCCTCTTCGGTTTCTTCGTGATGCTCTCCGCCTTCTCCACGCCCAGCGGAGAAAAACTGGAAAAGCTCAAGCGCGCGGCCGCCGAGAGCCTCGGGGGTCGCTACACGCGCCCCTATCAGGACCTCTCCCAAAACATCAGCGCAGTCCTGACGGACTACAAACTCGAGAAAGACACCAAGGTACGCGAAACCGAAGAGGGTCTTCGCGTGACGATCCGCGGAACGGTGTTCTTTGACTCGGGATCCGCCGACCTGCGTCCCCAGGCGCGCGCCCTGCTCGGCAAACTGGCCGACGTCCTCAAGGAACGCGCGCCCGACTACCGAATCGTCGTCGAAGGCCACACCGACGATTCCCCCATCTCCTCGCCCCTCTACCCGAGCAACTGGGAACTTTCGTCGGCGCGCGCGGGAGTGGTCGTTCGACTCCTCGAATCGCGCGGCTTTGACGGCAAACTCTTGCGTCCGCTCGGCATGTCCGACAAGGAACCCCTCGCTCCGAACCGCGGCGCCAACGGCGAAGCTTTGCCCGCCAATCAGGCGGAGAACCGCCGCATCGTGATTCGCATCCAAAAAAATCTAATCCCGCGAGTGAGCACCGAGTAATGGGCCTGCGCTGGAAGATCTTCTTTCTGGCCCTCGGCGCGAGTCTCCTGATCGGAGCCGCCACAACCACCCTCTACGCACGCTCATGGCAAAGACTCTCCACGGGATACGCGCTTCTCGAACTTCAGTCGCAACTCGAAAGGCCCGAGTCCGTCGAGGGGCAATCCTTCGGGGGCTGGATCCTCGAGGGCACGGAAAAAGATCCCCAATGGATCCGTCCCCCGGCGGACGTCGAGCCCTCTCAGTATTCCGCGTTGGCCGCTCAAATCCTCAAGAAAGCCTCCGACACGCGCCTGCCCGAGGGCAGCTTCGAGGTCACTCTCGAGACGGCGCCGTACACCCGACACCTCCTCGCCTTTCGTTCCACGACGGAAGAAAATCACGCTCAATTCCGAGTGCTCGGTCTTGCCTCCGCCGGATACCTCTCCCGACTCAAGCCGTGGCTGCTGCCTTTCGGCTTGGTGCTTGGTGCCGTGATGCTCTGCGTGGCCGGCATCGCCTTTGCCTTGAGCCAACGCCTCGAGAAAGACTATCGAGTGATCGCCAACACACTTGAGAACATTGGGGCCGGGCGCTTTCAAAACCTCAACATTCCCTCCCAAGTGGACACGTCTCTGAACAAACTCGTCGTGGCCCTGCGAAACACGTGTCGCCAACTCGAAGAGCGCGATTCTCGCATTGCCCAAGTCTCCACCCTCGCCTTCGAAGATCCCATGACCAAAGCCCCCAACTACCGAGCCTTCGACCGACACGTGCTCAGCATTCTCAGCAAAGGCCCTGAGACGACCTCCGCCACGGTGCTCGCCATCGTGGACCTGGATTTCTTCAAGAAGGTGAACGACACCTACGGCCACCCCGTGGGCGACTTCGTTCTACAGGAAACCGCGCGCCGTATCCGCGAGGCGGTCCGCGGTCCCGCCTCCTTGGGCAAACGCGAGGCGGATTTTTTTGCGCGTTATGGGGGCGAAGAATTTGCCCTCGTCCTCCACAACGTGAAACCCGGCAACGACCACGAAGTCGCCCTGAGGGTGCTGAAGCAGCTTCGCGGCTCCCCCTACCGGGTTCCCGCCGACGTCGCCGAAAACGGACAAGCCGTCTCGCTTGCCCTCTCCGCGAGCATCGGAATCGCGCGGTGGGAGGCCGGTTGGGGCAAAGGCGAGTGGGTGCAGAAAGCCGACCTCGCCCTCTACGAGGCCAAGCACTCCGGCAAAAATCGGGTCGTGACTCTTCGGCCTGAGCGACAGGAATGGGTCTGATCGTGCGCCTCGCACGAGACTTGCTCGAGCTCCCGGACGCGCTCCGCATCGCGCTGCTGGTTGCCGTCGTTGCCACCTCGATCCCCGCACTCGCACAGCAAAACAAGGCCACCTTGAGCTGCCTCGCCGGCACCTGCTACTTGCGACGACAGGGCTCGTCGGAACTCGAGGAAATCCGCGGCGAAGGCGGCCTCAGCGGCGACCGCGGAGACACCGTGATGACGATCGGCGACGACAGCATCCTCGAGATCGACATGGGCGCGCAGGGCGGCCAAGCCTACCTTCGCAACACGGGACTCACGAGAATCGAGGCCGGCCGAGATCGCATTGTCGTGAGCGCACCCGGCTTGCTCGAGGCACCTCCCAACGCGGCCCCGGGATCACCCACAGGCGAAGCGCCTCCCGACCTCATCGACCAAAGTTCATCACGAAATCTTCGCATCCTGCCGGGGTCCAGCTACGGAAGCCTGAGTTTCTTCCGCGATCTGCCGCTCACCATGGTGAGTCCTCGGGCCGGCGATCGGATTGTGGTGCAAAGTTTTCCGGCCTCGCTACGGCTGGTGTTTCGACTGAACGATCCCAGCCGTCGCTCGCTGTTTGAGCGCAACTATCGGGTCTGGACGATCAGCTCCAAGGGCACCGAGGGCAGCGCTCCCAAGCCCGGCTCCGACTTTGAGCTCTCCCCCTACGGTCGACAAGGATTGCATTTCATCGGCACCGTCACCCTCGTCAACCCGGGCACCTATCAGCTCGCTCCGCGGGAGCAGGCGAGCCAAGGAAGCGTGGCGCTCACCCTGGAAGTTCTCCAGGACAAAGAACTCCCCGAGGCGATCGACACGCTTCTCAAGAGTAGCGACCCCCAAGACGGGATCGAACTCCGAACCGAAGAATAAAGATGAGCCTAACTACTTCTTCAGCTCTTCGATCTTCTGCTCGATCTTCACTTTGCGCTCTTCGAGTTTCTTGAGGCGCTTCTCTTTGTGCTGTTCTTTCTTGGCTTCCCACTTCGCTTTGCACGCCGGCGAAACTTGGGCCTCGTGCTCCTTAAGACACTTCACGATGCGGCCTTCGCCAGGCTCGATCCCGGCGCAGAGCTTTTCGGCGTCGGCCTTACAGGGGCCTTCGCCCTCATTGGCACGAGCCGTCGTGGCAGACGCGGCACCGAGGATCAGGGAAAGGGCAAAAATCTTGCGAATCATTTGAGGTCTCCTTCTTCGCTTCATTATGAGGGCACCCCCGGTCCTCCCGAAAGCGCGCTTTCCCGTCGGAGGGGAAAATCCGTCTTGGCCAAAGCCTCTCAATGCCGCACCGCACAGCCGGCCGAGTTTGCCGCTGCGGCGCCACCGGCTCGCCGAGGGGGGAACTCGCCTGCTAGAAAGGGCTCATGGCGCAAAAGTTCACTTATTTCTTCGGGCAATCCGCAGACGGCAAGAATCTCACGGAAGGGCGCTCCGACATGAAGCCCCTCTTAGGCGGCAAAGGCGCCAACCTTGCCGAGATGGCCACTCTCGGATTGCCGGTGCCTCCGGGATTCACGATCACCACCGAAGTGTGCACCTACTATTACACCAACGGAAACACCTACCCGGCCGGCTTCAAGGAAATCGTGCAGAGCGAGCTCAAGCGTCTGGAGGACTGCCTCGGTCTCGAGTTCGGCTCGGCTAAAAAGCCCCTCCTCGTTTCGGTCCGCTCCGGAGCCCGCGCCAGCATGCCCGGCATGATGGACACCATCCTGAACCTGGGCCTCAACGACCAAAGCGTCGTGGCGCTGGCCGAGAACTCGGGAAACCCCCGCTTCGCCTGGGACTGCTATCGCCGCCTGATCCAAATGTACGCCGACGTCGTGATGAACGTGCACGTGTCGCAATTCGAAACGCTGCTCGAGGACCTCAAGGCCGCGCGCAAAGTGCACAAGGATTCCGACCTCACGGCCGACGATCTCAAGAAACTCGTCGCCGCCTACAAACAACGCATCTTGGAGGAGGGGCGTAAGTTCCCTCAAGATCCCTTCGAGCAACTCTGGGGCGCCATGGGCGCCGTCTTCGGCTCGTGGATGAGCCCGCGCGCGATCCACTATCGCAAAATCGAAAACATCCCCGAGGACTGGGGCACCGCCGTGAACATTCAGGCCATGGTCTTTGGCAACATGGGCGACACCTCGGCCACCGGCGTGGCCTTCACGCGCGATCCGGCCACGGGCCATGCGCGACTCTTCGGCGAGTGGCTCCCCAACGCGCAGGGCGAAGACGTCGTCGCCGGCATCCGCATTCCGCAGCCCCTGAGCCTCGAGCAGAAAAAACGCGGCGGCCAAGGATCCGACATGCCGAGTCTGGAAGAAGTCATGCCCGAAGCTTTCGCGCAGTTCGTGAAGCACCAAGCGCTCCTGGAAAAGCACTACAAGGACATGCAGGACATCGAGTTCACCATCCAAGAAAAGCGCCTCTTCATGCTCCAAACGCGCAACGCCAAGCGCACGGCGCAAGCCGCCGTCAAAATCGCCGTCGACATGGTGAACGAGAAACTGATTCCCAAGGACCAAGCCGTCCTGCGCGTGGACCCCTACTCGCTCGACCAACTCCTGCATCCCCGCCTGGACCCCACTAAAAAAGGCAAGCCCGTCGCCAAGGGGCTACCCGCCTCGCCCGGCGCCGTCTCCGGCAAAGTCGTGTTCTCGTCCAGTGAAGCCGAAAAACAAAAAGCCAAAGGCGAGCGCATCATCCTGGTGCGGCACGAAACCTCACCCGAGGACATCCACGGCATGGACGCTTCCGTCGGTATTCTCACCGCCCTCGGCGGCATGACCTCGCACGCCGCCGTCGTGGCGCGCGGCATGGGCAAGAGCTGCGTGGCCGGCTGCGCCGACATCCACATCGACTACAAGAACCGCCGCTTCATCGTGGAAAAAGAAGGCCAGGTGATGGCCGAAGTGAAAGAATTCGAAGTCATCACCTTGGACGCCAACACGGGCGAAGTTTTTCTCGGAGAAATTCCCACCATCAGCTCCACGCTGGACCAAGACTTCTCGACGCTCATGGTGTGGGCAGACGAGTTCCGCAAGCTCCGCGTGCGCGCCAACGCCGACACACCCCACGACGCCCGCGTCGCGCGCCAGTTCGGCGCCGAGGGCATCGGCCTCTGCCGCACCGAGCACATGTTCTTCGAGCCGGATCGCATTGAGGCCGTGCGCCAAATGATTCTCTCGGACACGCAAGAAGACCGCGCCAAGGCCCTGGAGCGCATCCTTCCCATGCAGCGCAACGACTTCATCGCGCTTTTCCGCGAGATGAAAGGGTTGCCCGTCACCGTTCGTCTGCTCGATCCGCCCCTCCACGAGTTCCTGCCCCAATCCGACGCGGACATCACCGCGCTCGCCATCAAACTCAAGACTTCGACCGAACGTCTGATGACGAAAGCGAAAAGCCTCCACGAAGTGAACCCCATGCTCGGCCACCGCGGCTGTCGCTTGGGCGTGAGCTTCCCAGAGATCTACGAAATGCAGGCGCGCGCCATCGCCGAGGCCGTGGTGGAAGCCGCGCGCCTCACGAGCGAGCCGGTGCTGGCCGAAGTGATGATCCCGCTGATCTTCGACAAAAAAGAACTCGTTTTTCTGCGTGAGCGCATCGAGCGCGTGGTCAACGAAACCCTTAAATCCGCCGGCCTCACGCAGGCCCTCAAGATCGGCACCATGATCGAAATCCCGCGCGCCGCACTCACCGCCGACGAGATCGCCACCGTGGCCGACTTCTTCTCCTTCGGTACGAACGACCTCACCCAGATGACCCTAGGTCTCTCGCGCGACGACAGCGGCAAGTTCCTGCCCGAATATCTCGACAACGGTTTGCTCAAGTACGACCCCTTCGCGTCGATTGATCAGGTCGGCGTCGGCCAGCTCGTTCGCATGGGCGTGGAAAAGGGCCGCAGTGTAAAACCTGGTTTAAAAACAGGGGTTTGTGGAGAGCACGGGGGCGATCCACGCTCCATCGAGTTCTTCCACAAAGTCGGGCTCGACTACGTCTCCTGCTCGCCCTTTCGCGTTCCGGCAGCCAGACTTGCCGCGGCGCATTCAAGCTTGAAGACCCGCTCCGTCTAGCCTACGTTCGAGCGAACGGGGGAGATGGACAGTTTTCTGACGCTGGCACGTGCCAACCGTCAGGATCTTGTCGTCGCGAGAGTCCATTTCGGATTCTCGCTTGGGAGGGCTGTGCTCGCGTGAAAATCCTACGTCTCGAGCTGTTCGGCTTTAAGTCTTTCAAAGATCGCACCATCGTTTCCTTCGACCAACCGATCACCGCGATCGTGGGCTCGAACGGATGCGGCAAATCCAACGTCGTCGACGCGCTCTATTGGGTGATGGGCGACATGTCGCCCAAGCACTTGCGCGGATCATCCATGACCGACGTTATTTTCTCCGGGTCCCGCGACGCCGCGCCTCTGGATCTTGCCGAAGTCACCCTGGTGATGGAACGCGACCCCGCCGTCGACCCCGAGCTTCCGCCTCAGTTCCAAGGCTCTAACGAAATTCAGATCACCCGCCGCTATTACCGCAGCGGCGAATCCGAATACCTCCTCAACAAAATCCCCTGCCGTCTGCGCGACATCCAAGAATTTTTCATGGATACGGGCATGGGCGCCAAGGCCTATTCCATCATCGAACAAGGCGCGATCGGCCGCATGGTCGCGCAGAAGCCCGAAGAACGCCGCGTCGTCATCGAAGAAGTCGCCGGCATCATGAAGTTCAAGGCCCGCAAGGCCGAGACCGAACGCAAGATCGAGCACTCCAAGACGAACCTCACGCGCATCGACGACATTCTCAAGGATCTGCAAAAGCAGCTCACCGGCCTGAAGCGCCAAGCCGACAAGGCCGAAAAATTCAAAGAGCTCTCGGAAGAACTCAAAGGCCTCGAGATCCGCATGGGTTGCGTGGAGTGGATCGACCGCTCCACTGTGCGCACCGAAGCACAGATCGAGATGGACGGGCTTAAGACCGACCAAGAAACCCTCGAAAACCTGCTCGCACAAGCTCGAGTTCTGCTGGACGAGTCCCGCGAGCAACTGAACATCTTGGAAACCGAACTCGTCGAAGCCCGGGCGCGCACGCGCACCGAAGAACTCGCACTCAAAGATCAACAAGGGGAGCGTTCCTCTCTCGAATCGCGTCAAAGTTCGCTGGCCCAACGCCGCGTTTCCAACGAAGCCCAACTCGAAACTCTTGAGCTGCGCGTTACGGAACTGGCCGAGAGCCTTGCGCTGATGGAAACGCGCGTGATCGAGTTCACCGAAGAATCCAATCGCCTTCACGGCTTGATCGAGGAAACATCCAGCGAAGTGGAAGCTAAGCGCGCCGCCGTCGAAGACGTCCGCACGCGTACGCAAGAAGCCCGTCGTCACCTGCACGACGAAGACCTGGGCCAAACGCGCCTCACCGAGCAGATCCAAAACCACCAGCGCCAACTCGCGCAGGCTGCGTCCAAGCAAGATTCCCTCACGCTGCAACTCGAGACCCTGGAGTCGGATCTGCGCGTGAAGGACTCGGAGCGCGCCTCGACACTGAACGTACTCGAGACGGCCTTCGCCACCCGCTCGGATTTGGAAGAAGCGAAGAACCAGGTCGACGAAGAGCTCTCCGGCTTTGAAAAGGCTCGCACGGAACTCCAGACCCGCCGGGACACCCTCCAGAAAGACTCGACCGTCGTCCGCATCCGCAAGGAACAGCTCGAAATCCTCGAGCGCGACCTCGCGGGCGTCGACGCCGCATCCAAGGAAATGGCCCTGCACCTGCGCAACCTTGGCGTGGCCGAGGGTCTGCTCGCCGACAAGATCCACGTGCCGCCCACGTTGGAACGCGCCGTGGAATCCGTCCTCGGTCGCAACCTCCAGCGCGTGCTGGTGAAGAACTTCGCGGAAGCCGAAGATCTCCGCAGCGTCCTGGCCCAGGCCGAATCCTCCGATGCGCGCCAAGGGCGCGCATCGCTGTGGATGTCTGCCGTGGCGTCGATGCATGAGCAAGCCTCCGAACCCATCGACCTGCGCACTCTTTACGTTTCGGTGCCGAAGTCCAACGACGTGCCGCCAACACACGCCGCATCCACCTTCGTGCCGATGGCCGCAGACACGGACGCCTCGGCACTGTGGCAGGCCTCGGGCGACGACCTCGTCCGCGCGGCCCTTCTCTACTCGCAATCTCCCGTGGAAGTACCCGGTCCCGACGGCCTCGTTTCCAGCTACGCCCAAGAGCTTCTCACGAACCCCGTGACCTTTGAGCCGGAAATGCCCCGCGCGCAGACCGTCCTGGAATACCTCACTAACCACGACCAAGTGGTGGGCCCCCTGGACCGTCTCCTCGAGAACGAAGCCGGCGCCCAAGAATGGATGCCGCTGGTGAAGGGCTTCTGGGTCGTCCGCGACCGCGAAGCGCTGCGCGAAATCTTCGAGCGTCTGGAAGGCCTGCCGCTCAACTGGGTCACCCTGGATGGCGACGTACTTACGAGCGACGGCCTGATGGACCTCTCTCCCGTGGAACGCACCGCTACCGACTCGTCCGTGGGTCTCGTGCAGCGGAAACGCGAAATCGCCGATCTCCGCGTGCGCCAAGCCGAGCTCGATGCCGAGTATAAGTCCGCCCAAGAAGCCCTCGACCGCTGTCTTTTCGACATCGGCCGCTGCAAAGAAAAGTTCCGCGAACTCACGCAACGTCTCGCCGCGCTGAACCCCGACGTCGAAAACCACTCCCGCTTTCTCCGTCAGGTGGAAGCCCAGCTGGCTCGCCTCACAGAAAAGCGCGAACTCCTCAGCCAAGACCTCACCCGTTCCAAGGAATCGTCGGTCGAACTGAGTGCCCGCATCGAGGAGGCCTCCACGCTTCTCCGGGAGTCGCAGGAGCGCCGCCAAGTCTTGGAAGACACCTTCACCAATCTCGAGTCCGAGCTGCAAACCGCCACTGCCGCCCAGAAGGCAGCGGAAGCCAATGCCACCGAACTCCAGGGCCGCGCCAAGTCGGTCGACCGTGAACTCGCCGACGAGCGCTCCAAAAAAGCCGCCGCCGACCAAGAGCGCGTCCTCTCGCACGCTCGCAAAGACCAGATCGGCCAAGAACTCGAGATCCTCGCGCAAGAAAGCGCCGAGATCGTCACCAAGGTCGAAGAGCTCACCGCGATGATCGACGAGCGCCAAGCCACTGTTGAGGCCTGCCGCGAAGACGAGCGCGCCAAGTCCACCGAGGTGGAGACACGCAAGTCCTCCGTCGACCGCGTGATGAGCGAAGTGGAAACCGTGGTCGAGCAACGCGAGAAGCTCGTGGGGCGAATCCGCGACATCGAGCAGACCCTCGCCGTGAACGACGTCGAGATCCGCAACGTCTCCGAAAAACTCGTATCCCAGTACCAGCTCGACCCCGCGGCTTTGTCCGAGGAACAGCTCAAAGACTACGCCCGCCCGGACGATCTGGAAGAGATCGCCGACCCGTCCGCCGCCCGTGCCCGCGCGCAACAGCTGCGCTCGCGCATCGACGGCCTGGGCAAGATCAACATGGTCGCGGCCGAAGAATTCGACGACCTCAGCCGTCGTTACGAATACCTCTTCGTGCAGCGCCAGGATCTCTTCCTCGCGCTCCAACAGCTCCAAGAAGCCATCGACCGCATCGACCGCGAATCGCGTCAGCGCTTTGCCGACGCCTTCAACGCGGTCAACAAGGCCTTCCAGGACACCTTCCCTGTGCTCTTCGGCGGCGGCAACGCCGAACTTCGGCTCACGAACCCCGACAACCTCTTGGAAACGGGCGTCGAGATCGTGGCCCAGCCTCCGGGCAAGAAGTTGCAGTCGGTGACATTGCTGTCGGGCGGGGAGAAGGCCCTGACGGCCGTTTCGCTGATCTTCGGCATCTTCTCGATCAAGCCGTCTCCTTTCTGTGTGCTGGACGAAGTCGACGCCCCCCTCGACGACGCGAACGTGAACCGCTTCAACACCCAAGTGCGCGGCATGTCGGGACGCTCGCAGATCATTCTGATCACGCACCACAAAAAGTCGATGGAATCTGCGGACGCACTCTTCGGAGTCACCATGGAGAAGCCCGGGATCTCTAAGATCGCGAGCGCGCAGCTCTCGAACATCGACAAGGCTTTGAACACCCCGCCGGCACGGGTCTAATAACGGATGAGGGAGCGCGCGAGAAACCTCTCGCGCGCTCTTCGAACCTACTCACAACGACGGGCCGCCTCGCAGGCTGCTTCCATTTTAGCTGTATCAGAAGGGTGCTTTTCCATCTCTTTGCGGAGAGCGAAGAAGCGTTCTCGAAAACTCAGCAGCCAGTTGCCAGCGTAGTAGGGACTGTCCGTCATCTTGGTGCCGAACGCTTGATCCCAGCCCAGAGGCAGCGCGCCCCAGGACGACTTCAACTCCAGCGTCCGCTGCATCACTTCCCGCATCCCTACGGCTGCCAGCGTGATGTCGCCCAGGCTACTCGGCTCGATCACGTGGACAAACGAGCTCGCGTTCTGACGGAAACGCCCAACCGCCGGACTGCGGTCCTTGCACCCGAGTCGCGCATCGATGTCGCCGATCCCCGCCCTCAACGCGCGGAAAACCCGATCGCCACGCGCCGGGGGAAGGTAAAATTTGTCGTCCGTACCGGGGGCAGGAAGCTTAGGGGCCACGTCGATCACCCGCTTGTCGGCAGTGGCCAAGGGATCCAAGAGGATTTCCATGGCCGTCAAGCGTCCGAAAGCCGCAAAGGGCATCAACATCTCCTGCGAAAGGAGCCGCGTGCACTGCGGGAGTTTCGCTTCCAACTCCTCGATCTCGGCAGGGTTCATCACTGTTTTGAAACGAAACTTGTTGGAGAAGAGTCTATCGAGCCAACGGATCTGAGATTCCGTGAGCAGGGCTCGCCGATAGGGTCCGTAAACCGACGGTTCGAGCGGCGCGCGCCAGCCCGCTTGATAAGCGTAACCCGCAACGGCCGATTGAATGCGATCGCCAATGGGGGCCCCACCCATGTCGGCCGAGGCGAAGATCGTCGAGAGCTCCTCCCTGAAGCGACGGTTAAGGTCTCCAAGCGCTCCGGATTCAGAAACCAGCGAGTAAAGGTTCTGATCCGAAAGGACTTCTCGGGTCTCGCCTCCCAGGCCCGCCACCCAGATCACTCGTTCCAAGGCGGGGCGTACGGCCGAGCCGACAATTCCCACCTGTGCGCAGGCAAAGACCGACGGTTCCAAGGCAGCGTCGTCTTTGACGACGCGGGACATGAAGTACAAAGGCCACTGACTCAAGCTCTCGACCTCGTTGCCGACGATTTGAGTAGGAAAACGCTCAAGCGTCAGGTCCACGGCCGCACGGCAGCTGGCCACAACTTTCTTTCCGGGTGATCGACCCGGCGGCACGACCTGAGCGCGCGCGGCCGAACGGAGAAGGAGAACGAGCTGCGAGAGCTCCTTGGAAAAAAGCACCCTCTCGTTTCCGTCGGTCACGAGGACGCCCGTTTTGTTTGGGCGCAAGCATCCGGGAATCTCGCCCGGCTTGAGACCGCAGTCCACCTGGAAGGCGAGGATCTTCACCAACGGCTTCGCGAAATCCTGGACCATCTCAAAACCCGAACGCGCGTTGAGCCGTTCGACATACTTGGCGATCGTTTCGGTTCGATGAGGCATTCCGCGCACGATCGCAGAATCGTAAGCTTTCGAAAGGCCCACCATGAGATGGCGAGTGGAAGCCCCGTACTCGGCTTCGATCTTGGCGAGGAAGGCGTTGAAGGCCGGCAAGGATTCCTTCTCCACCAGCTGGTCGAGCAACTCATCACCATCCGGTCCCAGCAGGAGCGCTCCTAGTACATGGCCTAGGGCCTGCATCTTGAGCTCTTGTCGTGCCAGCATATCGCTTACGATGCCGAGCACGAGATCCTCGGCCTGGGATCGATCCCCGTCGTGTTCCGACTTCTTGGTCAGTGCCACAAAGGCCTTGAGCGGGTCGATGTCTTCGTTACGCTCCACTCCGGTGGTTTTCTTGAGCCGCTGGAAAATGATCTCCACGATGCTTGCGGTGGTCACCTCTTTTCGGATCCGCTCGATCATGGCCTCCCGGCGTACGCGATCCTGCTGGGAGGAGCCTGGGGGAATCAGCGTTCTGGACGCCCGATCCAGGAAACCCGTTCGAATGTCTTCGGCGGCGGCCACGAACACCGCCTGAAACTCCGGATCAAGGAAGAGACGACGAAACACGCCCGCTACAAGGGCTTCTGCTTTGAGAAAGTCGGGATAGCGATGAGAGGGCTTGCCGAGTTGTCCGAGAATCTCCAACATCTCGGGCGATCGAGAGGCGTTCATCACTTCGGGAAGCTCCTCCCCAATCGCGACGCGCATCACCTGCCCAAGCTTCGCTTCGGACAAATAGTTCGCGAAGCGATCGAGCGCGACACCGAGTTGCTGAGTGCCCTCGGAGCGCTGTGCTCCCAACGCTTCGCGAGTCAGGCGGATGAAGACCTCTCGGTACCGTGAAACCGCGGAGTCGAAAAAGCGAAGGAGCCATTCGCGATCTCCGATCGGCTTCCCGAATTTAGTCTCCGCTTCCGCGAGATCATCAAAGGAATCGCGCCAGATACGCTGCATATCCACTCGACCCCCGAGTGCCACGACCTGTGGCGTGTTGACCAGCGCCCATTCCATAATCGGACGATCGAGGTGATGGGAGGCCTGAATCGCACACTGAAACTGCGCTCCGTGACTAAGGGAACGAGCCATACACTCGGACAAGGTTCCCGAATACGCGGACGGAGCGCCTTCGTAGAACGGAAACACGATCGAATTCCGAAGGGGTAGTTTGGAGCCAAGACCCAACAAGGACTTGAGGGCAGCCCGTGTCTCGGCAGAACTGAGTTTCCGCTCGTTCCCAAGTTTGGCGGACACCTCGCCTAGGTACTTCGCCGCGGCGTCTGATCCAAAGGCGAGAACGAATCCCTGGACGGTGGACCCGAACAGTTCCAGCCGACGATCGGCATCCATTCGAGTCTTGCCCAAGACCTGCGCGTACTCGGCGAGGATGAGATCGCGGTAGGTGTCGACAATCGAAGTCGGAATCCTTCGAGTCTTGGGATCGGCATAAACCGCGTAGAAAATGGCCGTGAAGGCATTGATGTTCTCCACGGCCGCTTCTACCTGGGTGCGATTACCCAGCGCCCTCAGCACCGCAGAGATGAGATCCGTGATCTCTTTCACCTTGAGGGAATCGCGCGGCCCGCCCTTGGACCACACGAGCTTTAGGAGCTCCATTTTTCCAGGGGATTTCAACATGCCATGGGCGTCGAACTGCGGCGTGACGAACTTCGCTTCGCGAAAACCGGCATCGGACACGTCCTCCACGAACCCGCCGGTGGCGCGCGCCAGGAAGTTCGCGAGACCCGCCGAACCATTCGGGCTCAAAAGTCCGCGCGTGCCCACCACCCAAGTGGCTAGGCGTACGCCCGTCGAAGAGTTTTCGCGTTTCGCGAGATCCTTGCCCGGCTTCTTGGCCAATCGTTCGCGATCCGGAACGCCGTCTCGGTCCCGATCTACGATTCGCCCTCGTTTGGCGTCGAAGTCGACAAGGTCCGCGAATAATCCAGGCCCCGCTGACTCGGCCGCAGGAGTCCTCACGCCCGGAGTGCTGTCAGGGGATAGACTCGGACGGCCCGAGCACGCGCTCAAGGCAAAGAGAAACCCCCATCCCCCCCACAACTTCATCACGTCTCTTATCGGCGCAAAACCTGTAAAACTTATGGTCAGTGTTATCCGCCAGTGATTCGGTCGCCCTGTAATTCGCCAGTGAATTTGTCGCCCCCTGCTAAGTTCTAAGTCTTTGAACTGCATAGTGCGGTGAGGAGGATCTTGGGACCAACGGAGGGGCTGTTC
>Ga0247834_1005103_pt1 | contig 15852 bp, 20 predicted proteins | sample LaCruzMarch2015__8_FD_187118 | JGI IMG/M metagenome (GOLD analysis project Ga0247834, IMG submission 187118) | Freshwater microbial communities from meromictic Lake La Cruz, Castile-La Mancha, Spain - LaCruzMarch2015_12m | ecosystem: Environmental > Aquatic > Freshwater > Lake | place: Spain... | reverse complement strand
GGTTTGGTCGCGGACGCAAGGACAATATGCGAATGATTCGCCACCGCGGAAGGGCAGTACGGGACGCACAGGACTTCTTTATGATTTCCGACAACAAGGCAAAGGAGATTATATCGAACCGCCGCATTCACCTGATGTCGGAGGAGGAGTTCAATGACTTCCTCGTGGAGTTTTCAAATAAGGCACAATTGCTCCGCGGTATGCTCGACGCAAGAGACGAGGTGCGTGCCTTCCTTCAAGAGCGTCAGTTCGGTAAGACCGACAACCTACGGCTTGCGATGAAGCTCCCACCAGTAGATAAAATGAACGAGACAGAGGCACATCGTTTCCTTAGTGTGCTCGCTAAGTACCAATTTGGGGACGTGTTTCTTACCAAGCGGGAGTTGGAAACGGTACACCGTACACAGTGGGGAGAAATGAAGACCGAGCGAGAGTTGCTCGCGAAACTCAAAGAGCACACAGGCACAGGACGGGAGGAACTGGCAACGCTCACCGCGCCGCAAAACGGTGGCTACTATACGCCGTGGATACGACTTGCACGATCGCACCCATTCTTCAACTGGCTTGTGGGGAAGCGCGTCGAGGCGGCTATCAAGGCAGAGCGGGATTATGTTGCCATTGAGGAAGAAGTGAACGCGCTTGTGCGTGCCGCCCGATCTTCGCGCCGCAAGCTCATGTCAGCAGGAGAGCGGGCAGTGGACATGCTCATTCCTACCGACGATGTGGTGTTCGGTTTCATGGAGGCAGAGAAAAAAGAGGAGTATGCCAAAGCGCACTCCATGACCGATGAGGAAATGAAGCTTGCTGACTACCTGACGTGGCTCTACTTCGCGGCGTACGAGTACATGAAAAGCGAGTACGGAATGAAAGGCCGCAAGGACTATATGACGCACGTTCGCCGCAGTTTCTTTGAAGCGATGAAAGAAAGTGGGGTTATGTCTGCATTCCGTGAAATCATTACCTCACAAAAAGAGGAGGAGGCGGCATTTAAGATACTCGACGAAGAAACAGGAGAGGTGCTCGCCTTCGAGAAGTTCTTTGGATTCGCTATGCACCGATCGGGGGCACTCGTTCCCAGCAAGAACGTGGCTCGTGCCTCGCTCTCATACTTCCAAGCGTTCTCAAAGAAAATGGCAATGGATGAGTTCATTCCAGAAGCCATGCTCGCAGTACAGGCACACAAGGCAATAAAGGGAACAACCGAAAAGGGACTTCCCAAAGACCCGACACTGGAGAAGTTCGTCAAGCGTTTCATCAATGACGCGAAGGGGCGTAAGGTGTGGTTTCTCACGAAACAGGGGTCTACTTCCGATATTGCGCTCCGTGCTATGACTACCTGGATCACTATAAAATACCTCGGAGCGAACCTCGCGACGGCAGTTTCCAACTTCGTTGGAGACTTTACTGCGATCGCATGGGAACTCTCTCTCAAAGAAACGGCGGTGGGTATCGCCCGCACGGTGGCACATCCAATACAGTCGCACGAAGTAAACAAGCAGTTCCGATTCTTCACGGGCCGTAATCCATTGGTTGAGCTGTTTGACCCTAAATACAACCTGCCGAGCCGCACCCTCAAAGCACTCATGGTGCTTATGTCGCTCGCGGCGTTCCAGTCAAACAAGTTCTTCCTCCGAGCAAAAATGACTGACGAGGAGTTCGCGGCGGCACTCGTTGAAGATACACGCCTCAAAGAGATTGCTCTTTCACTCTCTCGTGTGAAGCCAAATGCGTTTTACGTCAAATCACTCGCTGGAAATACCACCGCGGGAGGCGCGAACTTCCAGTTCGGAACGTGGGCCGTCGCCATTTTCAACACCGTTATATCGGACGCGGGGGAAGTGGTGGGAATGCTCAAAGACAAAAAGGGCTGGGAAACTCTAAAGAGCAAGGAGGCGCAGAAGCTCACTAAGTTCGCTATTATGGCGGGACTTGCTCTTGCGGTAACAGCTCTTGTAGAGCCGCCAGACGACGATGATGATAGCTTGTACGCCCAGATATTCCGCAAGGCACAGCGCGAGCTTACGACGCTCACGCAGGCACTCCAATTCGTCGCGAACCCTGCCAACTACGCCCTGATGATAAAAGAAATCAGCCAGTGGTACATGCTTCTTGAACAACTCCTCACACAAGAGAAATACAAAACCGACGGAACAGGGTATAGCATGGGAGATCCTAAGTGGCTCCGTACTGGCACGCGCCTGGTAGTACCGTCGTCGCTTAAACAGTTCTTCCCAGATCAGGAGGAGCACTCGAAAGACAGACTCATTGGCGAGGCGGTGTCTGCTGGAGAGTTGAATGCCGAGGAGATTGTGGAGTTTCTCTATGGCGATACGCTCAAAGAAAAGGAGGACGAAGGAGAGGAGGCGTTCAAGGAGTATAAAGACAAAAAGCTCGGAGAAATAACCGCGCTCTACAACTTTAGACGCAAGTACCCCGTGAGTCCGATTGGCAACATCATTCTGGAGGAGAACAAGAACGATACCCGTGTGGAGCGCATGATAGAATATGCAAAGGAGGTCGGAGTTGATGTCGCATACGACGAACTCAAAACGCTCTATAAAGACAAGGAGCTGTGTGCGAATACCAAAGACAAGACGGGGTGTATGGTATCGGGGCAGTTGTTCAAAGACTTCCAAAGGGCGCGAAGGGATATTATTAAGTAGCTTTTATTTTTATGCAGGAATATGTAGGAGTTCTTGAAGACGTACGATCCGTCGAGGAAAAGGCAAAGGACTTTTCGTCGCAGGAGGTTACATTCGCGGGTGCACTTAATTGGCAGAACAGACCGCTTTCGGTCGTACTCGCCGAGACGATAAACGCTCCTGTCTGGAGCCAGAACGGATCGAGCGCGTGTGTTGCGTTCGCATTCGCTCGTGCTATTTCATACGAAGTGTTCCGTATTACAGGAGTATGGATAGACTTCTCACCAGCGTTTATTTACCAGAAACGTGCGAACAGACCTGCACTTGGTATGTACTTGCCGAATGCGGCGTACATTGTCTCGAAAGAGGGCGTTACGCTCGACGCGCTGATGAAGTCGCAAAACCTCACCGAAGACCAGATCAGCACAGTCAAGTCTTCCGTTGTCGCCAACATTTTCGCTTCGGGGATCGCGGAGGCAGTCAATAGTTATCTCTATACAGCAACGACCGTCGAGGGCATAGCACAGGCGCAAGAAGCAGGACACGCGCTTGTCCTTAATATCTATGCAAACTTCGACGAGTACGGAGACATACCGCGGATCATCCACACTAGCCTCTCACCGTTTGACGCACAGATTAGGCACGCCATTTGTGCAATACCAAAGGGATATTCACTGTCTCCAGACTTGGGGAAGGTTGCATACGCTGACGACAGTTGGGGAGTAGGACACGGACAAGGAGGCAGGCGCATATTGACCGAGGAGTTTCTCGCAAAACGCATGGGGACAGGCATTTACTTTGACGCATTCTCATTCAATCCAGGTTCGAGCGTAACAGTAAATATTGCCTTTCCATTGTCGTACGGCATGACGAACGATGAAGTGAAGAAGCTCCAGAGATTTCTCATCGAGAAGGGATATTTCCCCGCAAATCAGAACACCACTGGTTTCTATCACAACATCACTGCGCGAGCAGTGAAGCAGTGGCACTCCGACAACTGGCAAAAGTTCTTTGCAATAGATCCACAATGGACGAAAGAGAGACTCGAAGCACTCGAAGGCAAGAACTTCGGCAAGCTCTCTATCCAAGTAGCGAAGACTGCATAGTGTGGATAACCCACAACACGCGAAACACCTCATGTATACTTAGAGGGTAACAGGAATGTTACAGTGTTGTCTCACAAGCCGCCGCAAGGCGGTTTTGTGTTTGTGGTATTGTACAGACATGCGCGAGAGGTTGGATCGTATCTTTTCTGTATTCGTGCGCGTTAGTCGCGCCGACCACGCGGGGTTTGTGTACTGCTATACCTGCGGGTTTATATTGCAATGGCAAGAGGCACAGTGCGGACACTTTATACGACGTGCACACTCCGCGGTGCGCTTCGACGAAGCTAACTGTCGCCCACAATGCTCTACATGTAACGAGTTCAAAAACGGCATGGAGCAAGCGTTTGAGGAAAACTTGCGGGACGATTTGGGGAACGTGGCAGTAGATACTCTGATTGCTCGTGGGAGAACAGAGAAGCACTACTCCGATGAGGAGTATAAGCACCTTATCACCACTTACACCTCGAAAGTTCGCGCATTTGGTGTTACAGTATAGTAGGTCTTTCTGGGCCACGTTTTCCCAGAATACCGCCTAAGTTTTTCTTAGGAGGTGAGATCCTCACTCACAATGCAAACACCTCCTTCGGGGGGTTTTTGCATTAAACACAAAACCCCCTAGCGAGCGGAGGGGGTTGTGTTATAGTAAAGGGGCTGGGGTAGCTCTGGGGAGGTCGTCGCTATGCGGCGACTTTTCCATTTAGACTTTCCAAGATACGGGCGCACGCGATACGAAGCTGTGAACCAACTCCATACATATCAGGAACTTCTATACCGAGGTGTCGCGCTATTTGTAGAGCAACAACGTGGGCGGCTTGCCCTCTCATTTCAGAGACGGCATTGCCTTTCTCGTCAAAGAGCGATAGACCTTTGAAGTCTTCGGGATTTGCTTTGGCGAGGTAGGTATCACCCTCAAACTCGAAGGCGGCTGTCCATTCCTTTACAATTCTTTCAGGAAGGAAACCGTGATCGCACTCGTATAGTTGCCGAATAATCTTTGCCTGCTTTGCTTGTTTTGGCATTTTCAATGTGCTCGCTCGCGGGGGACTATTCCCGCGCCGTACCTATTTTATCAAATGGGGTTTTCAAAAAACGGCTAAACAGAGCCAAAAAACCCGTGAAACGGCTCAACCACGCAGACGATTGGGAAAACTTGACAAACAATAGAGCCATAGAATTGTCAAATAGTGTGTTTCGCACTACGCAGTTGCGCCATATTATTTCGATTTTTGAGGTTATCCACACGATATGCACATGTGTTGATAACTTCGCACGCGCAAGTGTGATCTATACTTGCAATATGCTAAAAGTAAGGGTAGGATTAAAGAAGTCAGCAGGAGCGCGAGAGATCGTGGAACACGCTGTTTCTCGCGCCTTTACTGGCGGCATTGCACTGACCTCGTAGGGATTTTCCCTGCGGGGTTTTTGCATTGCCCCACTTATTGTGAGTGGGACAATTAGACAAAACGGGGCAAGGAACTTTCCACTTCCTCGGAACAACAACAATCAAACGGAAATATGGGGAAGTATTCAGATCCATGTGGGCGGGAGATCCGCCCCCCTAATCTGGGTATTTCTCTAAGGGTATAGGAGGGAGGCGGGACTGCCCGACCCCCAGCAGACAAGAGCAATGGACGAGTGGCGGGTCGTTATTGTAGACCCAATACCCTTCAACTCTACCTCCGCTCCGATCTACCCCAGAGTCTATCTATACCCAGCCCCAATCCCTTAGCTCCAGTAGCTTTAGGGAGAGGAGGGGGAATTGACGAGTATGCAACAGACAGAACAACACCTCACCTCAATAGCCGACCGCATAAAGGCAATGCAAAAGGAAGTCATTGCAGGCCACAGTGGTATCAACTCTGCTCGTGCTGATGTCATTTCACAGGTAATGACATTCATGGACGAGCATACGCTCCCAAACCTCCTACGCAACGCTACGACAGGGGAAAGGGAAGGATACGAGGAAATACGCCACGACAGAGAGAAGGTGAAGGATTGGGCGAAAATGGTCTACAACCGACGCTTCAAGATATGGCTCGGTAGAACGCGGAAGTTCAAGAACCCCTATACTCTTTTGGATAAAATGAAAAAGGCGAGAGAGGGTAAGACACCCCAAGCTCTGTTCCAGTGGCTTTTGAAGAACGATTGAGTTATCCACCACATCCACTTTACAACACAGCAGGGGGCTGTATACTTTCTATATTACGAGGTAGAGGATAAAAACGTATGGCTGATACACCAGAGGTAGTGAAGAAGGTCGAACATAAAAACATTCATGCCGCACTCTCGGCGTTTCAAGGAGAACTTACTCCGATCGAACAGAGTGCCCATGTTAATTTCAAAACGAAAGCGGGGGACACAGTGGACTTTCGATATGCGCCACTCGGGGAGACGATGAAAACAATTTATCCAATCCTCGCGCGGCATGGGCTTGCGGTACGCCACGAGCTTACCGAGAGTTCTATTGAGGCGATTTTGACGCATGAAACAACCGAACAGAGGGAGGTTGATTTCAAAGACTCAACGTCCACTCCTGACACTACAAACACGAAGACAAGCAAGGTACTGCTTGAAACGAACTGTCTCCGTTCTGGGAAGCTCGCCATTGATACCAAGAAGGTCGAAATGAAGGAGGTCGGCGCACAGATCACCTATGCCCGACGGTACACTCTCGGACTCGTGCTTGGCCTTGCAACCGAAGAAGACAAGGACGCGGAACTCTTTGAGGAGAGTCGAAAGAACGTCGAGGAGTTTGCTTTCAAACAAGCGAAAGACACGATTGAAAAGGCAAAAGGAGACAAGCTCTCGGAGCAAGTGAAGTTCTTGGAAAAGGAACTCGCGCTCGCAACTGCGCTCGAAGCAGGCGAGGGAACGAAAGCTCCGTCTCTTGGACTCAAAGCGAGTCAGTACCAGAGTCTTCTTACTATTGCAAAAGCAAAGGTTGGTAAGAAAGACGACGCTCCCATTGTAGTGGGCGGTGCAGGTGGCAGTCAAGAAGGAGCAGGCGGAGGCGGAGGCGGTTCGGGTGAGCCGAAGGAAGGTGTAATACCAACAGCTCAATAATATGGATACACTCGACATTGAAAAGTTCGACCCGACGATAGCCGACTTGCAAAGTCTCGTATCACTTACGAGCCAAGTGGTTGTAACTGACATAAATGATAAAGGGCAGATCGAGGCAGTGAAGACCAATCGCATACTGCTCCGAGACGCTCGTGTTGCCATTACAAAGAAAGGAAAGGAAATGCGCGAGAGTGCGTTGAAGTTTCAGAAGGACGTGATTACACGAGAGCGTGAACTCATTGCGGTTATAGAGCCAGAGGAAGAACGTCTACGACTCATCGAAGACGAAGTGAAGGCGAAAAAACTCCGTGCGGAAAGGTTTGCTCTGCTTCCAGAGCGCACAAAGAAGCTCGTGGATATAGGCGACGGAAAAGACTATAGCGACAAGACCGAGCTACTCCTCGGCATGGATAACGATGAGTTCCAAGCATACCTCAATACTCAAATGGCACAGCGGAATGAGTCAGTTCGTCTCGAAAACGAGCGCAAGGCACGCGAGATTTCCGATAAGGAAGACGAACTAAAACGCGAAGCAGAGACTCGTGAACGTGAAGAAAAAGCTCGCCAAGAGGAACGCGAAAAAGCTGAACAGCGTGAGAGAGAGCGTCTCGAACGCGAAGCCAATACAAAGCTGGAGTCAGAAAAAAAGGCGATACGCGACAAGGAAGAAGCTGATCGGCTCGAAGCAGATAGGAAGGAAAAGTTGGCACGAGACGCGAAGTACCAAGCGTTTCTCACAGAAAACAACTACGACGGAACGGACGCATTCCATATCATCAAGGTCGGTACAGAAATGCGTCTCTACAAGCAGATAGGAACCTTCAACGTCGGGGAAGACGTTGCTGAATAGTATGTTTTACCCAGAGGTAAAACCGCATATTAGCCCGTCCGCATTTGCGACATGGCACAGACAGAAGCCGCTGTTCGTTCGTTCTTACTTCAAGGGCGAGAAGACACCAGAAACGAGTGCAATGAAGGGAGGTACGAAGATCCACGCACTTATCGAGGGAGGATTTCTCGAAGCAAAACATCGGTTTGCACTTCACGAACCAGAACTTCGGCACACGGTAACGATCGGGAGCGGATCGCAGGTGCAGATATTTGGCAAACCAGACAGCACGCAAGTTGCCTGTGCAGATATTTGCGAGTTTGTAGACTACAAAACAGGTAGGGAGAACACATGGGACGACGAGAAGCTGTCGGTAGACTTGAAAATGAAACTGACTGCGAAGTTGGTGCTCGAAAACTCCCGTGCTAACGGATACGTGCCTCGCATTGTGCGCGGGTATATCGAGTTCTTCTATACCGAGTGGAGCGGCACAGAGGTCGTTCCGATAGAGGGAAAGGAGAGCGAGGTCATTTACTTCGAGTACACAGCGGAGGAACTTGACCGCTTCACGGATGTGGTCGTAAAGACCATAGAGGAAATAAATGTCGCGTATGAGGCATTTTTGGAGCGTCCGAAAGAGAGTTTCGTGCAAGGGGACGACGTGATCGAGTATGCCCGTCTCGATAAACAGCGCAAGGAGATCGAGGCCAAGCAGAAAGAAATCAAAGACCGTATTGGCGAGCAGTTATCGTTCAGTGGCGAGGACAGTTTTGAGCACGAAGTCGGGACGTTCTATACCACTATCAAGAAGACATACGAGTACCCAGACTCTCTGGAGTTTGCAATCGAAGGAGGCGCGATATACACCGTCGGGCAAGGAGAGCAGATCGCCGCAGGGATGAGCGCAGTCAAGAAGAACTACGAACTCGAACACGAGCCAAAAACTATTAGCAAATCAGTGGGCTTTCGCCCTAAAAAGTAGTATGGACGACACATTTCAAGTTAAAGACGAGAAGATAGAGAAGTCGCTCCGCGAAATAGGAGAGATCATCAAAGCACAGTTGCCAGCAGGTGTCGGGTTCACGCTCTTTATGTTCGATATTGGAGACGAGGGCGGTATGTTCTATCTTTCGAGCGCGGAACGAACCAGTATGTTGAAGGCACTGCGCGAGTTCATCAGTAACCAAGAAGGGAAGACTCCAATGGTGGACTTAGCAAAGCGAATGAACGCCCAGGACAATCGCTCTACACAACTCCCTCTGTTTGTCGTGCAGGAAAAGTATGAAGACGAGTGGGTATTTAATCTCCAAGCAGGAGTATTCCTAACTGGCGAAGCGTGCGATAACCACATCAGAACAAAGTCGTACCGTTACGCCAAAGAGGTACGCTCGTACGGAATAAGTGCGTGCAATTCATACGAAATGGCGGAGGTTCTTGAATATCTCTCGGCACTCCCAAACGGAATACCAGCACCACAATACAAAGCATAGTATGACTCTCTCAACAAAGTTCGCAGTCCTCAAAAACTTCAAGTTTGTCGTGCTCGACGATAGCAAAAAGCAGTTCCATTTACTAAGGAGCGAGGAGGAGGTGCAACGCTACGTCGAAGACGGAAAGCTGGGAGACGGGGACACGGTGATCGAATTGAAGGCAGATACTATGCGTCTCGCAAACCTTAAAACATTCATTGAACTTGCATGATAATCAAAGCAATAAAACGGCAGATACTTCTCTCAAAAGGGGGGAAGCCATACACGAGGGTGCTCCTACAGTTCGATGAGTACCTGGACGGCAAAGGAAACCTACGATGGGTATCGGGGTTTGGGAACAAGCGCACATGGCTCTGGAAGATTGGAGAGGACGTGCAACCCAAGATAGAGGAGAAAGACAGTTACCTCAATTTCTCCTTCGAGGACACGGACGAGAACCGACTCGATGTATACAGCTTGCCAGCAACCGTTGGGTTTGTTTTGGAGCTTTTGAAAGGGAAGCCAGCACCGAGGGAGGAGGACAACAGCCGCAACAGCGAGCCAGAGCAGATTGGCAATGACGAGATATATCCAGAGGACATCCCCTTCTAAACGTATGTCGCTAAACAAAGTTGTAACGGTGAACTGTGAAATGTGCGGGAGGCTCCTCGAAGGCAAGTCGGGCGCGGCGTGGATACATAGAAACTATATTGCTATCAAAGGAGCCATGTCGGTACAGTTTTACGATGAGGTCGAAGGGAACCAACATTACTACATAACTCGGAACCCAGACGAACCACACCACTTCTGCAACTTTGAGTGTCTGAACGACTTTGCAGATTTGCGGAAGACAGAATGGGAGAAGGCACGAGAACGTCGTCTTCGCAACGAGGCGCAATCATCGTAATATGAATACCGATAACAAAGAACTTGAAGCACTCCTGTCGAACTTTCGACCTGCCTTTGGCAACGACAAGCACTTACAAATAGCAGACACGATTGCAAACATAGGAAAAGAACGGAAGAAACTGAAAGAGAAGAAGTCGTACGAGCGGCTGGCAAAAGGGCAGAGTGCTGTGGAGAAAAGGATTGCCAGCATGGAGAAACAGTTGATTTACTTGCTGAAACAAGAAACCCAAAAAACCGCATGAGAACACCACGAATAACACTTTTCTATAATTTGACTCAAACGGAGGTAACGCCCCCGTCTGCTACAGAGATTGAACGCAAAGAGCGGTGGATCGCCGAGTTGCAGAAAAGCATTGAGGCGGACTGGAAACCGCTTGTCGTGAAGGTTCTCTATGAGGTATTTGATCCAGAAGTGGAGCGTCAGCGTCGCTTCTTTAATGGGACGTGTGTGAAATACTATACGATCCAGAACGAGCATTTGACAGTCGGTATGCCTAGCAACGATCTCATCAAAAAGTACCGAGAGACGATACTGGATGAAATGCTCGGCTTTGAATTGACCCTCGTGGGAAGGACGGTGCGTCGCAGAAAGTCTACGTCCGACTTCAAGAGCGTACAGGCGTGGAGTAAGTTCTTGAACACATTGGAGGAGACGCTCTTTGACTCGGCAGGGTTCGAGTTTCCCGACAGTGAAGACTTCTGGAAGCTGGTGAAAGAGCATGGATACGAGGAAGCGGAGCGGATCTCGATAGAACGATTACAAGCAACAATGAAGACGAAATAGTATGTCAAAGTCAAATATAGAGAGGGATGTTCGCATATATCGCGCCTATGTCGCGGCAAAAGCAGATCCGAAGAAGACCGCTATTTCGGTGGCAAAGGAGTTCAATATCACTCGAAATGGATTGTACGAAGTCGTGCGTCGTATTGAGAACGGGAACGTCGCCATGATCCGCCGCTGTACGGAGGAGTCGCGGCTCGACTGTTTGTGGAAGTATAAGTACGAGGCACGTTTTGAGGCTATTCCGAAGGGTAGAAAAGGAGGGAGTGTCGCGGCATTGCGCGTTCTTATTTCCGACATGTATAAAGACAATTTCCCCGTCGTTCGTATCGCTTCGCTCATCAGCAAGGATCGCTCGACGGTATTACATCACTTAAACGTATAATATGACTACAAAAAACAAACCTGTCGTTCGCGACAACACCACCAGCAAGAAGTTCTCGTACGAGAAGAACGGAGTTGTACTGGACTTCACACTTCGCAACGATATAAAGCAACAGTTAAAAGACTTCCTAGAACTCCTCCACGCCGCAATGACTGATGTTGCAGAGGAGATACAGAAGGTGGGCAAATAGTATGAAGAAAACAATCTTAATGGGGAAGGGGTTTGAAATAGACCTCCCAAAGCTCATGGAGACGCGGCTCCTCGTCGCGGCTAACTCTGGTGGAGGTAAGTCGTGGACGCTCCGCCGTCTTTTGGAGCAAACCAACGGGGAAATACAGCAGATCGTCATTGACCTCGAAGGCGAGTTTTACACTCTGCGCGAGCAATATGACAACTACCTCCTTATTGGGAAAGGAGGGGACATAAAGGCTGACACCCGCGCCGCGGCCATGCTTGCGACTAAACTCCTTGAACTTGGAGCGTCGGCTATTATAGACCTCTCGGAGTTGAAGTTTCATGAGCGTAAGCACTTTGTACGGCTTTTTTTGGAGAGCTTAATAGAAGCACCAGAGGAACTGCGACACCCCGTCATGGTTGTGCTCGACGAGGCACACCACTTTGCACCACAGGTGGGGGAGAGTGAGGCAACTGGCGCGGTGATTGATCTTATGACCCGCGGACGCAAGCGGAAGCTCTGCGGCGTACTCGCCACCCAGCGTGTCTCAAAACTCCATAAAGACGCGATTGCGGAGTGCAACAATAAGATGTTCGGCCGCACTGCACAGGATATTGATGTGAAGCGCACAAGTGATGAACTTGGCTTTGCTAGTTCGTCGCGAGAAGCGTTCGAGACGCTACGAAACTTGAAAGCGGGTGAGTTCTTTGCGTTCGGCACAGCGATTGGTAGCAACGTGGAACGATACACAGTAGGCGAGGTAAAGACCCTACACCAACAGACGGGCAAGCGGGGCAAGGAACGCAAAGTTGTGCCGCCAAAGACCGCCGTGAAAGAGATTATTGCGAAGCTCGCAGACTTGCCGCAAGAGGCAGAAAAAAAGGTGAAAACGGAGACAGAACTGCGGAAGGAACTCGCGGTTTCCAGAGCGGAAGTTACGCGTCTTCAAACACACGGAAGTGCCACCACAAATCAGAAGCAATTAGAGGAGGCAGTAAAAACGGCTCTGTATAAGCGCGATAAGGAGTGGGAGAAAGTCATAGGGTATTGGAAGAAGTACGCGAGCCGTGTTTATCTCGCTCTCCAGGCGTTGCTTAGGGGTATACAAGACGCGCAGGCGTACGATCCTAAAGAAATTGCAGACTCTCCAGAAGCCGCACGCGGGGTTGGGCCAGTAGAGATCGAGAGGCCGCAGATAACTCGCCCGAAACCTGCCATTAGGTACGTTGATGACTCTAGCGATAGACCCGCGACTACCGATAGGACAACCGAGGCAAGTGTGGAGGGTGTTGCCGTTACGGGCAAAACGCTCGAAGTCCTGAAAGCCGTGGTGTCTTTCTACCCAGCGAGTGCTCGTCGCTCGCAGGTTGCCACTATAGCAATCGTAAAACAGCGCACCAGTACATTGCGTAATGCAATCTCAAAACTCCGTATGGCGGGCCTCTTAGACGTGTCTGGAGACACACTGATAGCTACGCCAGAGGGGGTGGCATATCTGGGCGACCAACCTATGCCGAGCACTCCAGAGGAGAAAATAGAGCGTTGGCGAGGTGTGTTTTCTGGTAGTACGCTCGAAATGTTCGACCGACTTTTGGAGCTACAGGGGGAATGGATCAGTCGCGAGGAGCTGGCAGGTATGCTCAATATGGACTTGAATGTGAGCACGTTCCGTAACTGTGTCAGCAAACTCAATGCGACAGGAGTGATTGAGACTTCGGGCGTAAATATACGAGCGTCGGAAGACTTGCTTTCGTAATATGGCACAGCGTTGTATCAAATGTAAGAAGGCGAGGAAGACCAAGAGCGGTCTGTGTAAGTCGTGCCGTCCGTACACGTTATCAAACGGTATAGCAGTGGAATAATATGCAACTCTTTCCTTACCAAGAACAAGCAGTTAGCTTCCTCAATAACCAGAGGAGGGCTTATTTGGCACTCGACATGGGAATGGGGAAGACCCTTACTTCGCTCGCCGCGGCGGATCGTGGAGGTGGCAACGTGCTTCTTGTTGCAGAGAAGAACGAGATCGTGAACAGTCAGAACTTCAAAAGAGAAGTAGAGACGTATCTACCCCACTTCACTTACTACAACTTGCGCGAGGAGAGTCCGCTCGACGGCGCGGGTGGATCTGGCGACGGCGCGGCGGTTGGCGGCATAAATCCAGACGGACTGGTGAAGCTCGACGACAAATTACTCTCGATATTTAGAACGATGATTATTGATGAGGCGACGCTTGCAAAAACCACCACGACACAGCGTTTTAAGCGTATCCACAAAATAGCGAAGGACATGGACTATCTCTCTATGCTCTCTGGCACTCCGATGATGAACGGAGCGGCCGAGCTGTACGCGCCGCTCTTGCTCATGGATCACCCAATGATTGCAGGAAAGGGCGCGTCGGGACGCAAGGCGTTCGAGGCGATATTTGCTGGCGGACACTACAGGAAGATCCGCAACACAGGTAAGTGGTTCCAAGACTACACATGGTGGGCTAAGGGAGCAAATCACGTCAGAGAGTTACGCTACTTATTGCGCGACCACTTCTTCATTTTGAGCAAGGGAGAAACGGACGTATTCAAACACAAGACTCGAACGGTCGAGAACGTACCAATGTCTTTGCCGTGGCTTGGTGAATATACACAAGCATGGAACGACTACTACGACGAAGCCAAGACTCGTAGCGTGAACCTCGATAATATAAACGAGCTTCGCAGTCTCATTGAGAACGGGCAAATGTACCAAGTAAACTGTCGCTGGCTCGCGAAGCGCATGGCACAGGATATTGCGGACGGAAGATATGGAAAGCGTCGGATTATTGCCTTCAATATCTTCATAGAAGCCGACGAGGTGTTTCAGCAGGAACTTACGCGTCTCGGCGTGTCGTTCCGCACCTTTGAAGACATACAGGAGTGGAAGGCGGGAGACGAGCAGGTGCTCGTGGGGCGTATGAAAGCGCATGGTAAGGGAGGAAACGCACCAGAAGCGTCTGTAACTCTTATTGCGGGCATGGACTATGTGCCTGCAAACAACATTCAGGCGGAGAACAGAATGGATCGCCCAGAACAGACACAGGATATGGAGGTGGTGTATTACCTCACAGAAGGGGATGATGTAATAGATACGCATGTGCGCGACATAAACAAAGACAAGGCACGGAAGGTCGCGGAGTTTATGCGGCCACTCACCGACGAGGAGCTGGAGGACATGCCACGGAAGCTCGCGGCCATTCGCTTGAAGTATCGGAAGGACGCGGCACTACTCGGAATATGATAGATCGAGAGCACATTGAACGGCAGATAGTCGAAGCGCGGAAACTTGAAGCGCAACTGCAAGAAGAAGCAAAACCATATTTGTCTCATTTCCGCATTGCCTCGCGAGTGAAACGCAAACTCGCGAAAGTACGCAAGGCGCGTCGAGAAATGGAGAAGGTGTTACAAGATAATCAATAGCGTATGAAAAGACTACGAGGACTGCCAGCACAGTTAGAGCACTTTCTTTCTCGTAAGGATTGGTTCGCAAAAGGAACACTCACGGCAGACATGGTATGGAAGCATGACCGAGGTGAGAGCTATGGAAAACGGTATTTGCCAGAGACAGTCGGCCGAGCTTTGAGACATTTGGAGGAGGATAGCTACATAGCTGTAAAGGGAGACGGCATAAGCGTACAATACAAGTGGATACCACAGGATTTACGGATGAGATACATACCGTACTCACGTCGCCCGAACGATAAGAAGGAAGTGTTGTTTAGAAAGGTGTTTGTCTAAGGTGTGGATAACTCATTTGTATAGTGTTTGTGTTTGGAGTAGGATAATGACAGTGGTATCCAGACAGTCCGCCACCACCAGCCGCGCTTTAGGGCAGAGCTGTCGGACTTGGGGAGGAGTCGGAACAACACCCGATCTTCGTAAGTGAAGGAAGGTGCGGCGAATCTCCTTGCTTGCATTTGTTCTGCAAGACACGAATGTGGTGGCAGAGTGCCTGGATGTCATAATTAGCAGTGAGGTAAAACGATATATATGGACGATGATTTACCGCAGTGGGCGAAGGACGACTTACACCGTCCTCGCAAAAGTGGGAAGCGCGGTTTTTTTGTAGGGTTAATGAGGTGGGTTGTATGGACATTAGTGCTCACCTCGTTCGTTTGGTTTCTGTTCTTTGTGTACGACTTAGTAGGCAAGAATGTTCAACCGCTTGTTTACTTAGCACCAGAAAGGGCGGAGGCGGCGGAGGTCGTTGATTTGGAGTACGAAACAGTCGTTGCTACCATTACAGCGTATACCTCCAGCGTGGACGAGACGGATGATACACCGTTCATCACAGCGTCAGGGGTTTCGACGGGTCGTGGAGTAATAGCGTGCCCAGAGAAGTACAAGTTTGGTACGAAGGTGGAGATCAACGATACCTTGTATACCTGTGAGGACAGGATGAATCCGAGGTATCGAGGGCAGGAACGCTTTGATATTTGGGTAGTAACAAAAAACGAGGCGTACAAA
>Ga0247834_1005102_pt1 | contig 15855 bp, 16 predicted proteins | sample LaCruzMarch2015__8_FD_187118 | JGI IMG/M metagenome (GOLD analysis project Ga0247834, IMG submission 187118) | Freshwater microbial communities from meromictic Lake La Cruz, Castile-La Mancha, Spain - LaCruzMarch2015_12m | ecosystem: Environmental > Aquatic > Freshwater > Lake | place: Spain... | reverse complement strand
ACAAGGACAAAGAAAAAGTCTCGCGGCGAGTACGGCCCGGAGCTGGTCTTCGAGTTTCATGGTCATATTCAACACAATAATATGACATTCATCCAGGTCATAATTAACACAGGGATTGCATAGCACGCTCATTGGAGTCAAAAGCAACTCTCATGAGATTGGAGACCCGTTGGTATTTAACAGACCTGTCGGCCATAAGGGAGCTGGCGCACTCAACAAATTTGTTTACCATCAAGTAGTTCTGCCAGAGAATGAAGACCCTCATCAAGCTGACCCGTTACCCTTATGAGGAGCCGTATCACGTTCAGTTGCTCCTTGAGGCGGCCAACGGAATGCAGCATGCGTCGATTGAGTATTACACGAATGCTCAAGACTTGCCCGAACTTGGAGCCGCACTCGTTCAGTTTCCGTTCAGCGATTCCAGAGAGCACATCTACGAGATCGGATCGGAGGATCCCGGGACTCGGTGCGCATACCACATTCGTTTGAGGTTCTTCCTGATCCGACCGACCGGAGCTTGTGGGATCGAAGTGCGTTTCAATAATAACAGGCCTGAGGCACCGTATCGCGAGACTGCGGACTTCACGATTCAAGCTGAGGTTGCCGGTATCAACAGACTCGGTCAGCTCTTGAAGGACTTTGGGCGGCTTGAATACCGCGTCCTTGAATGGGATGGGATCGACGGTCAACTACTACAACCAGAAGAGGCAGAACAAGTCAGTGGTGGCAACGGCGGACAACGTCGCTAGTTCGCTTCGCTCTGGACGTCATTTCTCCGCCGTGCCACACTTCAAACGTTCGGCGTTTCTCGCGCATCCTGTAAACGGAAGCCACTTCCCCCCAAATCTGTGAGCAGTGCGCTATCCATTCCAACTCGTCTCGCGGACAAGGCCGCTGCTTTGCCGGAGTCCTCTTATGGAGCCACGCGTGTCACGCTTTTACTCACCGACGGTCGCCGCATCAGCGACGTCTTCCTCGCGTGGGGTAGCGAGATAACCAAGATTGGTCAGCGCCACATCACATCGCCCGACGAACTCGACTTTCGACTCAGCGATATCGAAGACCTTCAATGAATCCAAGAGCGCGAACAAAACGGATGCAGGCAACGGCTCGCATGGCACTTGTCGTGCCATCGACGACTCCCGCTCGCCGTCGCCATATCCGAGACATTAGGCCCAAGAAACGAATCGCCACCAATAACAACCTTGCCGCGTTTATGAGCAATTCACGCTCCCTCCTGAAACAGTTCTTCATCCTCTTCTCCATCGCCTTCGTCATGGTCAGTCCGGCTCTGGCCAAGCCACCGGTGGTGCATGATGACATTGGCAAAACGCTCAATTTGGCCAGGAAAAAAGACAAAGTGGGCATCTTCATCTTGGGAACAACCACCTGCTCACACTGCCGATCATTGAAAAGATACATTGATGAAGGCGAGGTCTCTATCACTGCGGATTCGTTTGTGATGGCCGATTTTGATGCCAATGATCCCAAGGTCATCACTGCATTCTTCAAGCATTTTAATCTCAACAGGAATGTCGAATGGAAAATACCGTATGTGGTGATCACCAACCCCAACGGAAAAGTGCTAGTGACTTGGACTGGAGGCAAGAAAGCGCCGGCAGTAGAAAAGCTGGTGCAAGAGGCAAAGGATAAGGGGGCTTGAAATCATAATCCACGGCCTAACAAAACGAATGAAAACAACCGCTTGCATGGCATCTGTCGGGTCATCGGCGCTTCCCGCTCGCCTGATCCGAAGCGTTAGGCGTTCTAGCGCGTCTCCCAATTCACGGTACACGTTTCTCTCTTAACTCATGAATTCCGAACTCACCAATCAATCGGTTATCGTTGTCGGCGGCACTTCTGGCATGGGTCTCGCCATCGCCAAGTTGGCAGTCTCTTGTGGTGCTTCCGTCACCGTTGCCAGTCGCTCGCCCGACAAGGTTGCAGCAGTCGCCACCGAGATTGGTGCCGCAGGTAAGCCTCTCGATACGTCGGACGAGGCTTCAGTGCGCGAGTTTTTCGCCGCAGTCGGACCCGTGGACCACGTTGTTGTTACGGGCAGTTCGGTTCGCTCGGGCACGCTTAAGGATGCTCCGCTGGCAGATGGTGAGTTCACTTTCCGCAGCAAGTTCTTCGGGCCGTATCTGTGCGCCAAATACGCCCAGATGAAGCCCACGGGTTCGATCACGCTTTTCTCCGGCATCCTGTCCCGCCGCCCCGGCCATAACGATGTCGTGCTCGCAGGCGTCAACGCCGCCGTCGAGGCGATGGGGCGTGCCCTGGCTCGAGATCTAGCTCCGGTGCGCGTCAACACCATTTCTCCGGGCATGACTCGCGGGACGGGAGCTTACCTTTCCATGCCCGAGGCGGCACGAGAGGGTATGTATTCCGCAATCGCAGCGAACTTGCCAGTCGGTCACGTTGGCGCTGCGGAGGACATTGCAGCAGCGACACTCATGCTAATGACCAACGCCTTCATTACCGGCGTCACCCTTGACGTCGATGGAGGAGGAGTCCTTGTCTGAGGCCTAGATCTCCGTCGTCGAAGGACAGGCGGCTTTCTCCTTTCTCACCGGGTGTGGCCTTGGGCTTTCATCCAAGCGGCACCTTCGCCCTTTTCGGCGGCGGTGACGAAGCTTTCGATCTCGGGTTTGCTGAGCTGCGGATGCTTACTGAGGAGTTGGCGGTAGATTTTGGCAAATTGGCGTGAGCCTTCGATCAGGCAGGTTTCGGCATCGGCCTCGGCAAAGGCGGCTTTGGCGCTGCCGAGCATGAAGGCACGCAGGAGGGCTTCATCGGTGCCGGGGGCGATGGCTTTGCAATGATCCAGCCATTCGGCGACGGGGTGCTCCGGGATGTTGATGGGGAAGTAGGGGGTTTGTTTGAGGTAGGCGAGGACGGCACCGGCGGCCTGTTCTCCATATTCGGAGAAGGGGTCGGCCAGGTAGTCGCTAACGAGCTCGCGGATGTGGGCGCGGATGGAGGGGTCTTTGATGATCTGAAAGATGAGGCCGATGAGGCGTTTCATGGCTTCCTCCCCGGCGTCGCCGGTGGCGGCGGGGCGCATGTGGCGGAGGGTGACGAGGTAGTCGTCGAGAACGGTGATGCCGACCCACTGACGGACGACGGCTTCTTCACTGCCTTGGTCTGACTGACCCAGCCGGGTCGCGGTGATGATGCGGGTGGCGATGGGGAGGGATTGTTTTTGCCAGAGGTCGATCTCGGTGCCGTTGATCTCGCCTAGCTGAAGGCTTTTATAGCGGCCTTGTTTGACCATGGAGTCCATGTCTTTGGCGACGATGTCCATCTCGGTAAGGATGCGGCGGTGTTTGTCCTCCAGAGTGGGGAGGGGGACACCGGCCTTGAAAAGGAAGACGTCCATGCGCGCCTGCTCATCCAGGTTTTCGTAACGAAGGAGGGTGCCGCCGTCCTGGTATTCGAAATGGCCGACGAAACGGTAGTCACCGAGGTAGGGGGGAAAGGAGAGCTGAGTGGGGGTGTGCTTCCACGGTTTTCCATCGGTGTTGGGGGGTGTCCATTGGCCGCCGGGCTCGGCTGCGGGAAGGGGGGGGAAACCGGTGATCCAGGCGAGGCAGAAAAGGGAAAAGAATTTCTGGGGGGAATTCATGTGCCCGATGTTGCGCTGCCCGCTTGTCTGATGCAATGCCAAAGGAGGCATGTTTGATTGGTCCGGTGGAGTCTGTGAATCGTTCTTGTTTGGTCGTTTTCCTGCTCTTGACTCGGAGCGTCTGCCGCCGAACTACTTGGCTTCCATTTTTTGCCCCCATACTGACCCAATGCCCCGCCGAATCACCTACCGCGACGCCATCCGTGAAGCCCTGGACGAAGAGATCGCCCGCGATCCCATGGTGGTCGTGATGGGGGAAGAAGTGGCCCAATACAACGGAGCCTACAAAGTGACCCAGGGCCTGTGGGAAAAATGGGGTGACAAGCGCCTCGTGGACACCCCCATCAGTGAGGCTGGTTTCATCGGCATGGGCGTGGGTGCCTCCATGCTGGGCGTGCGCCCGGTGATGGAGCTGATGTTCTGGAGCTTTTACACTGTGGCCTGGGACCAGATCGTCAACAACGCGGCCATGGTGCGCTACATGTCCGGCGGCAAGATCAACTGCCCGATCGTGGTGCGCGGCCCGGCCAACGGCGGCACCAGCGTGGGTGCGACCCACAGCCACACGCCGGAAAACATCATGGCCAACGTGCCAGGGATGAAGTGCGTGGTCCCCAGCAATGCCTACGATGCCAAGGGCCTGATGAAGGCCGCCATCCGTGACAATGACCCCGTCATGTTCATGGAGAGCACCGTTCTCTACGGTGAATCCTGGGACGTGCCGAGCAATGACGAACTGCCCAATGGCGAGCTTTTCATCCCCCTCGGCGTGGCTGACATCAAGCGCGAAGGCACGGACATTTCCCTGATCGCTCATGGACGGGCAGTGATCACCTGTCTGGCCGCCGCCAAGATCCTGGAAGAGGAGCACGGCATCAGTGCTGAAGTCGTGGACGTGCGCAGCATCCGTCCTTTGGATGAAGAGACGATCCTGAACTCGGTGGCCAAGACCCACCGCGCCATTTATGTGGAGGAGGGCAAGCCCTTCTGCGGCGTGGGTGCCCAGATCGCCTACAGCATCCAGGCGCAGATCTTTGATGAACTGGACGCCCCGGTCCTGCGTGTGAACAGCCTGGACGCCCCGGCCATCTACAGCCCGCCGCTTGAGGCGATCCAGTTGCCGACCGCTGATGTCGTGGTCGCCAAAGCCCTGAGCATTTGCTAAATTACAACCATGCACTTCACCCAGGTTTTCCAAAAGGTCCCCGAAGGTTACATCGGGTTCGTTGAAGAACTGCCCGGTGCCAATACTCAGGGATTCACGCTGGAAGAAACACGCGCCAACCTCCGAGAGGCCATCGAGATGGTCATGGAGGCGAACCGTGTCCTCGCTGAGGAGGAAATCGGAGGGGCTGAAGTGCAACGTGAAACCCTCGTCTTTGCCACGGCTTGAAACATCGTGACCTCGTTCGCCATCTTCATCAGCATGGGTGCGAATTGCTTCGCGAAGGAGGCAATCACTCCGTGTATGTCAATCGTTCCACCCGCCGCAGTTCCGCAGTCCCTCGTCATCGCGAAGTTAATGACTTTCTGGTGAGGAAGATTTGCAAAGATCTCGAAATTCCCTGTCCTTAAAGTCCAAGACCTAACACACCTTTTCCTGCCATGCCCAAAATCATTGAAATGCCCAAACTGAGTGACACCATGACCGAGGGAACCCTCGCCAAATGGGTGGTCAAAGAAGGGGACAAGGTCACCACGGGACAAACGATTGCCGATGTCGAAACGGACAAGGCGACCATGGAATACGCCAGCCCCTTTGAGGGCACGGTGCTGAAACTGATCGTCCAGGCAGGTGCCAAGATCCCGCTGAACAGCCCGATCGCCGTCATCCTGCAGGAAGACGAGGAAGCTCCGGCCAATCTCGACGAAATCATCGCCAAAGCCCAGGCTGCCTCAGCACCGGTGCCGAAGGCTGAAAAGCCAGCCGCTGGCAGCAACGGCAAGAAGGCCGTCTCCGCCCCCGGTCCGCGTCTTCCAACGGCCCCGCAGCCGAACCGCCGCGCCGCAGCCGCCAACGCCCGTGTGAAGGCCTCTCCGCTGGCCCGCAAGATCGCCGAGGAAAAAGGGGTGGATCTGAGCAGCCTGGAAGGCACTGGCCCTGGCGGACGTATCGTCCGTGCAGATGTCGAAAATGCTCCTGTGGGTGGTGGCTCCGGTGGTTCCCGTGTGGCCGCGACGCCTGCGATTCGCCCGACCTATGGCCCTGACGATGAGCGCGTGCCGACCAGCTCCATGCGCAACATTATCGCCGAGCGACTGCTGGCCTCGAAGACGCAGATCCCGCATTTCTACCTCCAGATGGAAGTGGATGCCGGTCCGCTGATGGAATTCCGCGCGCATCTGAATGCCACCAACGAGAAGACGGGCGGCAACAAATACACCGTCAACGATTTCATCCTGAAGGCCGTCATCCGCGCTGCCCAGGCCCAGCCTGCGATCAATGCCGCCTGGGATGGCGACGCGATTGTGAAGTTCAAGTCGGTCGGTCTCAGTGTGGCCATCGCCATCGAAGACGGTCTGGTGACTCCGGTCATCAAGCAGGCCGAGAAGAAGACCCTGCTGGAACTGAGCCAGGGCGTGAAGGATCTTGCCGGCAAGGCCAAGAACAAGAAGCTGAGCCCGGATGACTTCGCCGGTGGCACCATCACGGTGTCGAACTTGGGTGCCTATGGCATTGACCAGTTCTCCGCCATCATCAACCCGCCGCAGGCGGCCATCGTGGCCATCGGCAGCATCCGCAATGCCCCGGTCGTCAATGACAAGGGCCAGATCGTCGTCGGTCAGCGCATGTGGGTCGGCCTCAGCGGTGACCACCGCGTGGTGGATGGTGCCGTCGCCGCCACCTTCCTGGCCGAGATGCGCAAGTTCATCGAGAGCCCGGCTTTGATGCTGGTCTGATTCGTTTCCAAGAAAAAGCCCCGGCCTGTGAAGGTCGGGGCTTTTTTGTTGAGTCAAACTCAGTCGTCAAGTTCTTGCCGATCAGGCACAGGCTTTTAAAAGGTATGAATGAACAAGCCGGAGCGGAGTTTGGGTTCAAACCAAGTGCTCTTGGGGGGCATGATTTGGGTGGCATCTGAGATGGCCATCAGCTGATCTACCGTGACAGGATACATGCTAAAAGCGACGGCATGAGCGCCGCTATCCACCAGTTTTTCAAGCTCACCGGTGCCACGGATACCGCCGATGAAGTCGATACGTTTGCTCGTGCGTGGATCGTCAATGCCGAGCAGGGGATTGAGTAGGCGATCTTGCAGAATACTGACATCGAGTTGATCGATCGGGCTGGCGTCTTCTTCGGCATTCCATTCTAAGCCATACCACTTGCCGCCGAGATACATGCTGGCGTGGCCCGGTTTTGTCGGGGACTTTTCCTCGGTTGGGCTGACTTTGAAAACCTTGCCCACGGCTGCCAGAAAGCCGTCTGAATCATGGCCGTTGAGATCCTTCACAGCGCGGTTGTAAGGAAGAATGTTGAGCTCGTTCCCTGGGAACAGGACGCACAGGAACCAGTTGTAATCTTCGGTGCCGTTGTGTTCAGGATTCGAGGCTTTCCGATGCTTGCTAACACGGAAGGCGCTGGCGGCGCGATGATGACCGTCGGCTACATATGCGGCAGGCACCTGGTGGGCAAAGAGCTGCTCAATATCGGCACAAAGGCCGACAGGCAAACGCCAGACCTGATGACGAACGCCATCGGGAGCCGTGAAGTCATGCACAGGGTCGTTGCTGAGACGGAAATCATTGACGATCAAGTCGATAGCGGGCACACCGCGATAGGTCAGGAAAATCGGGCCTGTATTTGCACTCAGGCTGTCCACGAGACGAGTGCGGTCGTCTTCTTTGTCCTGACGTGTCTTCTCGTGTTTTTTGATGACATCGTTTTCATAGTCCTCTGTGTGGCAGACACCGACGAGACCTGTTTGGCTATGCTCACCGACGGTCTGCCTATAAAGATAGAGACTCTGAGCGATTTCACGCACCAGAGTACCTTCGGCCTGGAGTCGCTCAAAGTTCTCGCGTGCCTTCACATAGACCTCAGGGGAATAAGGGTCCACATCGAGAGGCAAATCAATTTCTGCGCGATCGACGTGAAGGAGGTTCAAAGGCTTGTCATGGGCAAGAGCGTAGGACTCCTCACGATTGACAACATCATAAGGTACGGCTGCGACATCGGCAGCATGTTCAGGGGCAGGGACGAGCCCTTGGAAGGAACGAAAACGCATGGGCTTTTATCCTTGGCCGTTCTCAAGGGTGCGTCAAGCAGTGGGCGGAAGGTTTTATGAGAACAGGTTCGTCGGCAAATCTGAGGTAAACCAGACAGTGATGCTACAAACAAGGCAACGACCGATGATGAATCATTGCAGTGCGCAAATGCTAAGACAGAGATTTTCTCATGCCTTGAATTTAAAAGCCCAAAGCATGAGAAACTGATTTTGTGATCGCAGAAAGCTCTGCTTTATCCGCGCACTTCGTTCACGAACTCCTCCATGAGGTCCATCGCTTTGACGATTAGCTCAGGGGCGGTTGCGTAGCAGCAGCGGACGAACCCTTCACCGGCGGCACCAAAGGCAGTGCCGGGGACGACGGCGACGCTCTTTTTCTCGAGCAGGCCGATGGCGAATTCCTTGCTGGTGAGGCCGGTGCTGCGGATCTCCGGGAAGACGTAAAACGCGCCGCCGGGATTGAAGCAATGCAGGCCCATGCCATTGATGCGACCAACGATGGTGTTGCGCCGCTGCTCGTAGCTGAGGCGCATGTCTTCATAGGCACTGGCACCCATTTTGAGCGCTTCCAGTCCGGCCATCTGGCTGAGGATGGGGGCGCAGAGCATGCAGTATTGGTGCACCTTCATCATGGCCTCGATGAGCGGGGCCGGGGCGCAGGCATATCCGAGACGCCAGCCGGTCATGGCAAAGGCTTTGCTGAAGCCGTGCAGGAGAACGGTGCGCTCCCTCATGCCGGGGTATTCAACGATGCTTTTGTGCTGACGGTTATCGTAGAGCAGTTCGCAGTAGATCTCGTCGGTGAAGACTAACAAATCATGTTTCACGGCCAGGGCGGCTATCTTCTCCAGCTCCTCCGGGGGCATGATACCGCCGGTCGGGTTGGTGGGGAAGTTCAGGGCAATGATCTTGGTCTTCGACGTGATGGCTTTCTCCACATCCTCGGCCATGAGAGCGAAGAGGTTTTCCTCACGCGTCTCGACGACCACAGGCACGCCGTAGGCCATCTTGATGCTCGGGGCGTAGGAGACGTAGCAGGGCTCGTGATAGATCACCTCGTCGCCTGGATTCAGCATCGCGCGGAAGGCGATGTCGAGGGCTTCGGAAACACCGACGGTCACGAGGATCTCGTTCTTCGGGTTGTAGGTTGTGCGGAACTGGTTCTCCACGTAGCCGCTGATGGCGACGCGCAGGGACTCCAGTCCGAGGTTGGAGGTGTAGCTGGTCTGTCCCTTTTCCAACGAGCGGATGGCCGCTTCGCGGATAGGCCAAGGCGTGGGTTTGTCCGGTTCACCGACGCCGAGTGAAATCACATCGCTGCGGCCGATGACCAGTTCGAAAAAGTCCCGGATGCCAGAGCGCGGGAGGTCGCGGATCTGGGTGGAAAGTTTGCTGTTGTAATCCATTAAGTTAGGCCTCTCGAATAGATCACGGGCTGACTGGCAGACGTTCCTCATCATCACCGGAGTTCGCCAGGAATCCGGATTGCTTGTAGGCCTTCAACTGGAAGTGCGTGGCCGTGGACAGCACGCCGCCGAGGGTGCTGAGCTTTTCAGCCACAAAGTTGGCGACATCCAGGAGGTCTTTGCCTTCAACGAGCACGGCGAGGTCATAACCACCGCTCATGAGGAAGCACTCACGCACTTGGTCGAACTTGGCGATGCGCTTGGCCAGACGGTCAAAGCCGCCCTCGCGTTCCGGAGTGATGCGCACCTCGATCAAAGCGGTGACACCGCGATGCCCGGCTTTGTGTTTATCCACGACAGCATTGTAACCCAGGATCGTCTTGTCCGCCTCGGCCGCTCGCATTCTGCGCACGACTTCGTCTTCGGAAAGGCCCAAGATTTGGGCCAGCTCGCTGGTGGAGCGGTTTGAGTTGATTTGGAGGAGTTGAATCAGAGGATCCATGGGGATGGCAATTTAACGCGCCTCTGAAAACCTGCACAAAGTTTGTTTGAGACTTTATTCTTCCTCTTGGAGACAAAGGCAGTGCCTGATTAAGGCTGGACCACCAGGATAATCGCGGGCAGGGTCACGATGATGTCTGCAAAGACGCGAAAGCCCTCTGGAGAAAGGCGATGCCGGTTTTGCCGGAGCAGCTCAAGCCCGATCAACCCCGCCCCGACAGCCAGAGTCAGAGGCAGCATCGTGGCTGAGAGATAGCCCTGGGGAATCGCGGCCAGCGTGAGGAGGGTGATCACGAGGGCACTGATGACGGTGCCACGCGCACTGGGGGATGCTGTGGACGGGCCTTCTTCCTGGGCCGTGATCAGGGCCAGATTGCTGACAAAGAGCATGGCCAAGAGGATGAGTTCCACCCAGTTCTCAGGTCCCTCCGCACCCAGGGTGTGAAGACGGGTCCAGGTGGTGCAGCCAAACGCAAAGAGCAGCCCGGCGGCCAGTTCCTTGCGAAAGAATTGCCCGATGTTTTCATGCCAACGCAGGGTCAGCATCAGGGCTGAACCACTGGCGATCAGCATCGAAATCGTGATCCGCAGGCCTAGTGAGAGGGGCAGGGCATTGACGAACAAGAGCACGAGCAAGACACCGGCCTGGAGCATCCAACGCCGCATCGTCAGGCTCGTGATCGAATAAAGGACCAAGTAAATGGCAATCGGGATGACCTGAGCCAGTGAGTGTGCCAGCAATCCCGCAGGGATCACCCAAAGACTGATCCACACCAACATTCCCAGGCCGACGGGCATCACCCTCAGCAGGATCGGCCAGCGGTGACGATGATAAAAACGATGCCGAATACTGAGGGTTTCCACCGGGACGCCTAAAGTATCCATCACACGATCCGCCAAGTAGATCAGCCAGACGGCCAAACCAAGGCCAGAGAGCACGCCGGGCATGAGAGTAAAGTCATTCAGCCGGGCCAATGCGGCGAGCCAGAGCATCGCCACGAGAGGGGCTTCCAGGCTCAAGACATGAGGCCAGAGCCAGAAAGGCGTGCGCGGTTGGGGGGAGGCGATGGACAAGGCATGACTGGAAAGCCTCTGCCACCGGATTGCAAATAGAGAGACTTTTCCATTTCCAAGGGGGCAATCTTCCTCTTCCATCGTGGGCAAGACATGCCGTATCCGCTTTCTATCGCCATCATCTCCAAAAATGAAGAGGCCAATCTGCGCCGTTGTTTGGCCAGCACGGTTGGGTTGGCGGAGGAGATCGTGATCGTGGACAGCGGCAGCACGGACGGCACGGCGGCGGCGGCGGTGGAGTTTGGCGCGATGTTTGTCCATCAGGATTGGCTCGGGTTCACGGCGCAGAAAAATCTCTGCAACAGTCTCTGCACCCGGCCCTGGATCTTGGCGTTGGATTGTGATGAGGAGCTGTCGCCCGAGTTGCGGCAATCCATCGAGCGCTTTTTTGACCAAGGTGCTGCCGATAGCCACCATGCCGCCTGGATGGCCCGGCGTGTGTGGTTCCTCGGGCGCTGGATACGCCATGGCGATTGGTATCCTGATAAAAAGGTCCGCCTCTTTCGCCGTGACCAAGGCCGCTGGGAGGGGCACGCCAATAGCCAGGTGCATGAGCGGCTTGTGGTCGATGGCCCGCACCTCACCTTGCAGGGGGATCTTTATCATTACTCCTTCACCGACATGCGGCATTACCTGGAAAAGCATGTCGGTTATACCGATGTCTTTGCCGGGCATGAACAGGCGGAGGGCCGCGGTTGGTCTCTGGTGGATGCGCTTTTCCGTCCTTGGTGGCGCTTTTTCCGCGCCTATGTCCTGCGCCGGGGATTCCTGGATGGCTTCCCGGGCTTTTGGATCGCCATCTCCACGGCCTTTTTCACCTTCATGCGTTACAGCCGGGCGTATGAGGTCCGGGTTCAAAAGCCAGCCGATTAGCGAAAGCACTTGCTGAAATGGCGGCTTCCCCCACCATCCGCCGTGCTTCCACGCTTCGCATTCATCCCTCTCCTCGCCCTGCTTCTGGCCAGTTGCGTCGGGCCGCCCAAGGCCCCCACCGTGCGCGATCCCCTGTGGTCCTGGCCTGGGGTGACGCAGCGTCGCGTCACCACCCATCTGTCCCGCGCCGCAGCCGCCTGGGATACCCTGAACAGCCCACGGGCAGGCCGTGCCGAAAAACAACAGGCGGAGGCGGTTTATGAGCGCGCCCTCGGCCTCATGTTGAAAGAATGGAACCGCAGCGAGCTGCCGCGTGATTGGGAAACCGGCACGGTCTTTGAGGGGAAAACGCAAAGCTACGCCGTCCATCTCCAGCCCGCCCCTGGCAATCCGCAGGAAGTCTCCCCTCTCATGTTGGATCGCCTGCTTTTGGCGGATCAGGTCAAAGTCGCCCGCACCTGCCCGCCCGTCATCCAGCCAGGCCTTGGCGTGCCCATTGTCGGGCAGGTCTTGCACTCGGAGGATCTGGCCAAGCAGTATCCCATGATGCCGCTGAACGGTGCCCAGTTGACCCTCACTGCCATCCTGGAGTTCGATCCGCCGCAGCCTGGGCAACCCCGCGCCTGTCATCTGCATCTTTACAATCCCCTGCGTCAACCCCAGGCCCAAGTCGCAGGCCGCACCACTCCCCTGGCGGCCAATTACACCGCACCCAAGGAACTGGCCCTCAATGATGGTTTCCTGCGCGGCTTTTCCCTCAGCGGCCTCCTCGTCCCGGATAAAGTCCTCGATGAGAGCCAGCTCTACCGCCTGGAAATCTATGACCCCAAGCGCATCCCGGTCGTCTTTGTCCACGGTCTCATGTCGGACCCGCACATCTGGTATAACACCATCAACGCCATCTATGCCGACCCCGAACTGCGGGCGAACTATCAGCCCTGGTACTTCCTTTACCCCTCCGGCATGGCTGTCCCCGCCACCTCCTGGCGTCTGCGCGATTCCCTGGAACAAGCACGCACCAGACTCGACCCCGAAGGCGACGATCCCGGCATGAACCGCATGGTCCTCGTCGGGCACAGCATGGGCGGCCTTCTCAGTCGCATGCAGACCATTGATAGCGGCGACGCCATTTGGAACGCCTACTTCCGATGCACCGAAGACCAGCTCAACGTCTCCCCCACCACTCGCGAGCGCCTGCGCCAGACCCTCCGTTTCGAAAAGCAGCCCTACATCCGCCGACTCATCTTCATCACCGTCCCCCATCGGGGGAGCGAAATCGCCGACAAAGGCATCGTCCATCGTTTGGCCAGCCTCATCCGCCTCCCTGTGGACACCCTCGTCCTCGCCAAAGAAATCCTCTCCGGCAATACCGACCTCATCACCCCGCAATTGCGCGACTGGGGCGCCTTCGCCTTCCTCAGCATCGGCACCCTCTCCCCCAAGCACCCCTACTTGCAGGCCCTCAACGCCCAGCCCATTCCCGTCCCCCATCACAGCATCATCGGCCGCGTCGGCAACGGCCCCCTGGAGAAAAGCAGCGACCGCGTCGTCCCCTACAACAGCGCACACCTGACCACCGGCACCGAACTCGTCGTCCCTTACTGGCACGGCTGTGTGGAAAAGCCCGAAGTCATCGCCGAAGTCACCCGCCGCCTCAAACAGCACCTGCGCGAAAGCGGGCGACCCTGATCGAAAGCATTGCCAACCCGTCCAAAACGCTGCAAACAAAAGCCCACCCGTCCCCTCCTTTACCCGCGCATGTTTTCCACCGGTCAAAAAGTCGTCTGCATCAACGATCAGTTCGAGCCCTGGGTCTATGACCTCTACACCGCCCTGCCCAAAAAAGGCCGCACCTACACCATCCGGGCCATCTCTGTCGGTCGGTCGAACCCCAAATTCTCCGTCAACGAAGACGCCGAACTCAAACTCACCGACGCCGAATTCGACATCCTCGTCCTCCTGAAGGAACTGCAAAACTCCGAAGACCCGCACTCCACCGTCAAACAAGAACTCGGCTTCCGATCCGAGCGCTTCGCCCCCCTGGAGGAAGACGAAGAAGAAATCGAAGACGAAGTCGGCGAACTCATCGGCGCCGGAGCCGCCACGAAAAGCTGGTAAACCCGCCCTGCCTTCCCCATGCTGAAAGTCTATGCCTATCAAGGGTGCAGCACCTGCAAAAACGCCCTCAAATGGCTGAAAGCCCGTGGCATCCCGCATCAGGAACAGCCCATCCGCGACACCCCGCCCACCGTCCCGGAGCTCCGCGCCATGCTGAAAGCCAAAGGCGGTGACCTGCGCCCGCTCTTCAACACTTCCGGTCAGGACTACCGCGCCCTCGGCCTCAAAGACACCCTGCCCACCCTCACCGTCGAGGCCGCCCTGGACCTCCTCAGCCGCAACGGCAACCTCGTCAAACGCCCCTTTGCCCTGGACGAAACCACCGGCACCCACCTCGTTGGCTTCAAAGAACCCGAATGGCAGCAGGCCCTGCTGCCCTGAACCCTTTGCATCGTAGGGAATGGCATGGCGCATCCCAACCAACGTTTGACTAGGTTCATCCTGGATGAAATGAGCCTTTTGATGCCTTTTGTAGAGCCTTTGCATTTTCGGCCTCTTCGGGCTCAGAAAAGCGTCGCAAACCGTTGCCGTTAAACGCATTGCACCTATTCCCCGATGGCTCATCGATGGCTCAAAACAGCTCATGCGCCTATGGAGCGCCGACGATTCGTCGGCTTTGAAATCAGGGAATGCCGACGACTCGTCGGCGCTCCATGGACATCCCGGCGCAGCCACGCTCTGTAGCCGCCGTTGCCAAACGGTGGTCCTCCCGTCCACGACATCCTCCCCCGGCCACGCTCTTGCGAGCGCGGCTACGCCCCGCCCAAGGCGTGGGGGTTGCCCACCCCCAGCCTGCTTCTCCTTCCTAGGGAGCGCCGACGAGTCCTCGGCATCCGATGAATTCAAAGCCGACGACTCGTCGGCCCTCCATAGCTCGCTCGCCGCCGCCTGCCTTGCCCGCATCATCTCCACCCAGGCCGCCAAATTCCGCCGATACCCCAAAGAACCTCGTTTTGCATTCATCCCCAGACCGGGTGGATTAACCTCCGGGAACGCAAGCCGAAAGTACTCCCAGAGCTTCACCTCGCCTCCAGGTGCCGGGGCTTTCAAGCAACCGCTCAATCCAACACGTCTCCTTGAGCTGTAGAAAGCACTGATCCAATCACAATCCCAAGTTTTGGACCACGGATGAGTCGGATCAAATGGATACAGACTGAGTTCAAGCCCGCTCATAGAAAGCCCCCTACAGTCCGCTGGAACTCTACAACCTGAAGACCGATCCTCAGGAAAGGATCAACCTCAGGACCAAGGCCCCGAAGATCTTCAACGAACTGGCCACTGCCCTGCGTCAGCACATCCAGCGTTGCGGGGCCACGCCCTGGCAGTCGCCGCCGCTGTAGTCGCGATCTTCATACCCGCCACAAACGCGGACTGCGGTTCATGAGTCGCAATTGATTCACTAAGAAATGAGCTTGATGAGCCTCCGAAAAACCAAGTAACCCCGACTTGGATTTTGAATTCCATCGTGATGGAATGCCATTTCCTAGTCATGGAATTCAATTCCCAAGGGATGGAATCCCATTCCCCAGTGATGGAATGGGATTCCCTGGTCATGGAATCACTTTCCCAAGCCAGGGAACGGGAAATCCTAGTCATGGAAGCTCAATCCCAAGGGATGGAATGACCATCCCTCATGACGGAAAGACATTCCCATCCCGGGGAATGGCCAAAACGAAGTCTGATTTGCTGTTCCACATCCACGACAGAGGCGCACGACATGAGTAAACTGAAATTTGCCAATACCCTGCGCCCAAAGACATCCGAGATCCTCAACGACAAGGACAAAGAAAAAGTCTCGCGGCGAGTACGGCCCGGAGCTGGTCTTCGAGTTTCATGGTCATATTCAACACAATAATATGACATTCATCCAGGTCATAATTAACACAGGGATTGCATAGCACGGTATCCGTCAAACGTAACACCGTAGTCGAGTCGTAGCTGGTAAGAGCCGGAGTCGTAGAGGTATGGCTCTCATGGACTCTGACTTAACAACCTGCATTTTAAAGCGTGACGCCCTTGGGCGTGTGAC
>Ga0247834_1005094_pt1 | contig 15875 bp, 13 predicted proteins | sample LaCruzMarch2015__8_FD_187118 | JGI IMG/M metagenome (GOLD analysis project Ga0247834, IMG submission 187118) | Freshwater microbial communities from meromictic Lake La Cruz, Castile-La Mancha, Spain - LaCruzMarch2015_12m | ecosystem: Environmental > Aquatic > Freshwater > Lake | place: Spain... | reverse complement strand
ATGTCGCAGACACAAGAAAATGTCGTGTCGGCTAGAGTGTCTAAACGACACGACATTTGCCGACATGTCGGGGAATTCCCGACATGTCGGGGAATTCCCGACATGTCGGCAATTTCTTGATTGTTGTTTGAGTTCAAACACAAAAACTCTATGGTAGGGTAGCTAACTCGTACGTTTGGACTGGCGACATTTGGCGATGTCGCCGACATGTCGCCGACATGTCGGCGACATGTGGAGCTAAGCTATTCATCTTCATCAAACGTCATCATCGTCCATTGTTGTCCTCCCCCATCTGAGTCAACAAGAACAACGTCATCTGTCTTGTGTAATATACAGCGGTGGAATTAACTGGACGGACAGAACTGGCACAGACTTGGGAGTCACTGTTTACTCCGCCGGCACTCCTATTGGGAAAGCCAAAGTTAATGATGGTTGGTTGGTTGGGTTGTGTTATAAATGAAGCAATTTTTACAAAGATTAATATGATATACTGCAGCAAATATCTATAATCTAATTTACAGTAATTGTCTAATTATTTGCTGAGAGTTGCCAAAGAAGTATGTGTTGGTGCTGGGCTGTTGATGTAGACCTCCCTCTGGCCTTGCTGCCTCCTCAGCCCACTCATAAGTCTCATTAGTTGCTGGAATCCACCACACCCTTGATATGCGATATGCCTGAACTGTTGTAAAAATCATGGGCGCACTTTGCATAGCAACCCGTTATTTATAGAGTTGCATCCCATTTGTTTACTGGTGGGTTTGCCGGTATCGGTAAGTTACCGGCCCTCTTCGGTTGGTATATTCGGTATGGTATTGGTATTAAGGTGGGGTTGACAACGCTGCAGCATACGCCCCTTATTCTACATAAATATTATATAAGTACATACCGAAGTCTTTACCGAGTTTTCGTCCAATATTGGTTACTACGTATCACCGAGAAAATACCGACCAATGATACCGAACCGAAATACCAATTCGAGATGCAACTGTACCTTATTCTTTTGGAGGTTTACCTCCTAAAGCCCGGAACTCCTTATTTGTTGTCTCCTGTCTGTTTGTCCCCGCCGCTCAAACGTTGAGGAGGATGCGGGCCATGCAACGGAAAACGTCTCAAAAACAGACTTAAACGTCTGCCTGAGAGAAACAGAGCCTTAACGCCCACAAGAAAGAGCTTAACGTCAACTCCGAGCAAACATCGCCTTACATTCGCCCGTGAGAAAATTAGCAAAACCTAAGAGACTATCAGTCCACCATGGCATAGCAAACATATCATTTACATAGATTTTGACTCAACACTCACTTAGTAAGCTTTTCCTCCCATGGTGGTGCCGCCGCCGGCTATTACCAAGCCCATGCTCATATTGCCGCCGCACCGCCCTATTCAATTCTCATCATCACGTCTATGACGATGTACCATGAGCTTGGTTTGGGTAAAATCCGACGGGCGGTTGCAAAATAAGGCCTCATTTATATCCTTGGATGTCCGTTTTCTTAAGACGCCGCAGGGGTAGTATAGCAATGGTACATGGTGGTTTTTTAATGACATTGACTAAACTGAGCACGTTGACGCGTTCCATGTGGTATATGGAATCGGTCTGCAAGTTGGAAATGAGCGAATCGCTCTATTATTGACGGCGCGATGGAAAATGGACCATGCCTCATCTTTTGTTAGCGTTTTCTACTGGGCTAGCCGGCGATGCATGATATGCACTCATTTCACCAAAATACAGAGATTTTAAACCCCGGGCTCACACGCCATTCGGGCACGAAACTGGCGCGATTTTGCTGTTTTTGCGCTGATTTCACGCCAGCCTCGGCGCGCCAATGACCACCGGCGCGACCACGCCGAGGTGTTTAAAATCTCTCTAATGAGCCGCAATCGTTAATATAGATATTAATAAGTAAGAATCCAGCTCGGTTAAGCGTAATATTTAATTTAACACTACTACTACGCATCATTAGCTTTATCATCATGTCACGCGTCACGCCGTACCATAAACCTGCACCAAATGATGATTACTGTGCCCGTATTGAGGCGACCACCGCCAAACCGACACCACAGTCACTCTCTCATATATGTTGGGAGAGGGCTACTACCTTGTTGGTAAGCATTTGGTACATGATATCACATGATGTTGGCCATCGGACATATGAGGGGTAAATTTGTTATTTTGGACGTCCTTCGAGATCAGCCAAAAGGACACTTATTGAAGGTGACGCCTGCGATTCCGACTATGACTATGATATATCGACGGAATCGGAAGAGCGTGATTAGCACATTATATCATATCTTAGAAATAGGTGTTCAATCAGGATGTCCCTTTTGGGGCAACTCATCAACACTCACTTTAAACAATGGTATCGTACCGATTCCTCTGTGCTGTAAAGTTGGTGGCGCACCCTCTCTACTCTCTCTTCACCCTTCGCCGGACGCCGTCCTTTATCCAAGACGGCCATCCCGATCCACTATGAGTTCGGTTGCGGACATCGACACCAAAAATGAGACACACGAAGAAGGAGGCAACGCCGGCGGAGGAGATGAGGCAAGCCCAGCGTTGAATGTCATCAACAACATCATCAATCCCGGTGGCGAGGTCAACATCAAGGGGGAGGAAGAGGATCATGCGCCCAACTCCCTGCCACGCACGGTGGATGCTGACACCTACACCTATCGCGACTTCGCGGCCATCCCGGCGCCGCAGGTGGGCGCCGCTTTCCATCCTCCAACTCTGCAGGCGCAAAAGCTCCCCGCGAAGTTGGCATCAATGCTGGCCGATCCTGGTAAGAGTTCATCATAGTGATTGAATCATATTTTTGTATCCGCCGATGTTGTCTACTTAATGGTTTCTCACCGTTCCATTTCCATACTGCTGCGTTGATGTCACGTCGCCTCTCGTCTCTCTCTCAATAGAGTTGGCCTCCGTTATCATGTGGTCGCCTCATGGGCGAAGTTGGAGAGTCCTAAACAGGGACGAATTCGCTGAGCAGGCCCTCCCTCGCTACTTTGGGCACACAAATTATGCATCCTTCGTCAGGATTGTGAATGCTTGGTGAGTAGTGGCTGGTGGAAGTACATACCGCATGTACTTTGGAATCTCATGACAACCTGTGTGGCCAACTTTGACCACATTCAATCTCACTTTTGTTTCGTACTCAAACGACACAGGGGCTTCCGTCGCATTACCCGCGGTCCTGATCGTGACTCGTATTATCACGAGCTATTCTTACGGGGCAGAACTGATCTCCATCTGCGTATGAAGCGTCTCAGTAGCTGTCACCGAAAAACTCCAATCCATAAGGAAGACAAGTGTCCTGATTTCTACGAGCTTGCCAAGGTCAATCCCCTCCCGGACAACGCCAATCCAGGAGGAGGCAGGCCCAACATGATGATGCCTAACATGGCCCTAAACCTCGCTCAGGCTAATCAGTTTTCTCCACTTCGTATGGGTATGGGTCTACCACATGCTCTACCAGCCATGGGTAATATGGCACACCTTGCGGGCATGGGGATGAACGAGCATGTCCTCTCCATGATGATGCAGAACGGATCTGGTGGTGGCGTCCCTCCTGGTGCCATAAATAATCAAGGCGCTCAGCCGTCGTTGCCGCATCTCGTCCAGCTTCAGATGGACAACGAGACATTGAGGCGACGAATCATGGAGATGGAACAAGCCCAAGGTGGAACCAGCGTGGAAGAGGCCACCACCACTGCCACTACCGGTGCAAACGACGCGCTCCAACAAGAATTGAATCGGATGCAGCGGGACTTCATGATGCATTCGAACAACGGCATGAACAACCAGTATGTCCACTTTGGTGGCGGAAATGAAATGCTCGTCCATGCGATGCAGAGTCAGATGGGGCATCCACAGCAGGCTGCAGCACAGGAAGGTGGGCAGCCTCAGGAAAAGCAAAAAGAACATCAGGAGCAGCAACAAGAACAACAGGAGCAGCAGCAACTACCAGAGCAAATGACTGTCTGAGCATCTGTGTTCTTTTGTGTTTATACTGTATTTTTCAATGAAATTGAAGTTCTGGTAATCATATGTGTGTCTGTGATAAAACATTATTTGTAACAGAGGCTTGTTCTCTCAGATTGTGATAGTGATGACAAATTCATATAACCAGTTTTGCATTTTGAATCATGCATGGAGTACTATTATCTAGAATTTGACATTCTAATTTATCCAATACTTCATTCACCATCCTTCTTGTCATCATCCTTTTTTTCATCTCTGGCTTTCCGCAGTGCCTCTTGGATCGCTGGGTCGTCTGGATTGACTCCCGGCAGCGAACCTAAAAGCTGATTGACGAACGCAGGATCCTGAAATTGCTGGTTAGTTTCAACCCCATCCTCACCCTGCATTGACATTGCCAGGGCCATTTGCATGGCTGCATCTTCATCGTCCTCCTCGTTGCCTTCGTCACCAATGTCCATCTCCACCTCGATGTCCTCCGACATCTGATTCTCTGCCATCGACATTGCAAGGGCCTGCTGTAACAAGGATTCCTCGTCATTCTCCGGAACCGCATCCATCCGAGCGGTCGCAGCACCATCTTCACCCGTCTTCGCCTCTTCACTGCTAGCAGCGGCGGCCGCAGAGCGCTCCTGCCTCGCTCGTTCCTCCTCCATGCTCACACGTAAAGCCATGGCTAGCTCCGGATCCATATTCGGATCGACGCCACCGAAGTCAGCAAATCCACCACCACCTCCACCATCGCCCCCACTGCTTCCCATGCCAACACCGCCCATGCCTCCACCGCCATCACCCCTTAGAATTGGCGACGCAACTAAAACGTCGCTTGGCAACACGCCCGCGGGGATGGTTACCAAATGACACGTCCTCTCTCCTATCCCACCACCACCTTCGCCATCAAATGCAGATACCGTGCCATTCGCCGCATCAACGAGTTCACGAAGCTTCGGTTCATTGATCTCCGTCTCCCCCAATACTACCACGTCGATTGCGACATTATTCTTCTTAAGCTGCTTCCCCGCCTTAACTAAATCCCTGGCATTGGCGGCCGTCAATGGACTACCAACAAATAATACGATACGCTGTGATCCATTCTTATTCCGACGGTGCTTAAGTGCTAATGCCGCGACTTGGACAGACGCGGCAATATCCACGGCATCCCGTCCTGGTGGGGGGGACATTTCACCGCTCAATCGTACGCCATGTAGTGCCGATAGGATCTTACCAATATCATCAGTTGGCGAGACTAGAAGTTCAGCACCTGATGATGGGCCATGGGAGCTCATGGCAATAACACCGACGGTGGATTCAGGGTTGGACCCCGTCTTGGCATTCACGAGGAGGTTGGCCGCGTCTGATTGAGCCTCGAGACGTGTTGGGATGTAGTCCCCATTGCGCATGTACTCCGAATTATCGAGAAGGATCATACATGACTCGAGAGGCATGGTGTAGGTGAAGATGAAGATGGCACTCCGAGTGAAATATCCGTCAAGAGATGATGATAATCGAAGGCGATCGAAAACAATGAAAAGATGGAAGGGAGGTGGCTAAAAAACAAAGAGTGCCCAAATGGGTTCACAAACAACAAACGAACGAAGTAAGCCGATAAGGTGACATAGGCGGTGATGGTAGGCAATCTCTAGATATCGCATAGCAATGAGCATCCTTACCAGGTCACTTTCTATCCTTGCGATGATGATAGCTTTACCTTCATCGTTGAGCACATCAATTCCATTTTCTAAAACAACACCATCAGCAACGCTCGATGGTAGAAAGAAAGAAAGACGGAAAAAGCAGACTATCTCTATTCAATCTAATGATTCTGAATCAATAATTTCGACCAAATCATTCAAGCAGCCTCCAATGGCTGGTGGTAGTGGTAAAGACGGAGATTGTATACGACGGATCAAACGCGAATGGAAGGAGCTTGTGCAGATGGGCATAGGCTACGATTGGTCAAACATGAGAACCATCAACGATCAACGAAACAGAATTATTAACAATAGTACAATTCGATGCACAAATAGCAATGAGACGGATTATGTTCGTATCGGTCCATTCAATAAGAACATTCTTCGATGGCATTTCAGTATCTCGGGCCCACCAAACTCAGTGTACGAAAATGGAGTGTATCACGGTCTAATATTGCTCCCCAAAAACTATCCGTTAACACCTCCACGGGTACAGATGCTCACACCCAACGGACGTTTCCTAACGAATGTCGACATTTGTCTGAGCGCTTCCAATTATCATCCTGAGACGTGGACTCCACAGTGGACAATTCTAAGCTTGGTCAATGCGTTACGTCTGCACATGCTAACATTGGCTAATGAGATCGGGGGCATGGCGTCATCAGACGAGAGAAAGAGGCTATATGCAAAAGAGAGTCGGGTTTGGAGGGTCTGTTACCCAGGTAATGGTGATGAAGCTGTAGTTGTTGATCACGTACGCATGGTCGCAACAGTTTTCACGCCATATTCATTAGCGATACCGACTACTGAAGATGAGAAACAGAACAAGAGCATAGAGCAGGAAATGCCAAGCGCCAAGTTGATGGGCGTCGTATGTGGCACCAAGAACGGCATAATATCCCCAGCAGAGAACGGTGGTACATCTGGTGAAGCTGCAACATCCAAGCAGATGAAATCAAATACAATTCACGATAGACACATGCCAATGATTAGAAGTAAGGCTACTAAAGCTGGTGCTATTGCTAAGGCTGGATCGCGAGAGTTAGCATCAAAGAAAACATCAACTCCAGGACAGCAGCTGGAGAGCACTTCTAATGCTGTGTTCCTACAACTAATTGTTGCGGTTATGATACTGCCTCTACAAATAGTCTCTGTCGTTCTGAAGACACTCGTTGTACTAATAACATGTTTGAGGACGATCATTAATGTTTTCGTCCAATAATGTTCGTTGTCAATATTTTCTTTAAATTAAATGATTATTACTATCGGCTATGTGTACAACAGTCTACAGCATTCACGGCACTTTCCAAATTACCTAAATCAAGGCGAATTTGCAAGACTATCGTCGACAAATCTATCAGTAAACTCCCCATCAGCATCAAATCGACATTCGTCTCTCTTTCCCATGATTGAGTAACGATTGTCAGCCACCTGATCGTAAATTAGGTCACGAAGAATTTGCGGTACAATCGCCGTCGCCAGACTAGCAAAAGGCTTAAGTGGTATCATCGGTAATGGATTTAAAGATTCGGCTATGCCCAGGACTGCATCAGACTTCAAATACGCACCCTTGCGCGTAAGGAGTACAATGGAACTTATGTCATCAGCCTTGCGTCCGTAGTGCATTAATAGAGCCCTTCCAACATTCGACTGCAACGCCGCGAAACGAAGTTTACCACGGGGATCCCAATCCAATGCCAAATTCACTGCGCTGTTACACATATTGCAAACACCATCGAATAAGATGATCGGACGTTCATCGACCTCGAAGACTCTCTCTATTACAACCGAGGGCGGAGAAAGGGCGGAATCTGGAGTGGAAATTGTTGAGCGGCATGCCGTCATGAAGCTCATGCGTCTACACGGGACGACGAACGCACTGTATATTCCCATTCGGGATGCGGCGATGACGCCGAGTTGCATCAGCTTCATCTTGACCACGAAATCGACTGACTACAAGTGCCTAAAACGAAAACCAAGAGGGGACAGTCACTCAATCAAAGACAGGCGCTCTTGAATCAACAGTATCTTTAGTGTTAATTATATACTTAGGAGTTCGAGTATGAATTACTTAGGCAATTTTGTCAACTGAATCCTTTTCGCATTGAGAATGATCCAATCAGCAATTTCCTGTAAAGCTCGTTTAGAATCCTCATCATCTCCTATTGGTACTGAGTGACCACCACCATGATTCACAATCGATACATCAAATCCAGGCACAAATGCATCATGAACTTTCATCGCGCTTTCAACAGGGTTGATGTTGTCCTCCTTTCCCATTATAAATGCAATCTGTGGTAACATATCGACCATTCCTATTTCTTTCCGAGCGGAAATAGACATCAACGAGCGACAATATGGATTCGGCCACGCACAACCATTCAATATGTATCCTGGCGGTCCCGATCTAGCATTCCATAGCTTTTCATGGAGCGACAGGAGTGCTGCTAATAGTATGGCCCCTTGTGAATGCCCTAAAATAATATCAAAGTTCGCAGTCTGTGTTGATTTGGAAAATATTTTGTCCATGACCATTGCCTCACTTTCTTCAAACCCTTCATACTTCAATTTAGGTTGATCGAATGTTCGCGTATTTTATCCAAATGTAACAAATCAGTAATGTACCAGGGTAAGACTCGTGATAATTTGTAGAGCAGGTTGTATCATTATTTTTCTCACCTCTTCAGCATTATATGAGCGCATCCCCTGTGGCATTGTCCACCACGAGTATCCCTGACTGTCATCATCGGGATCTAAAGCATACGGTGCAGTGATTGTCTCCCATTCAATAGTAATCGTATGCTCCACATCATCTTTACTAGAATCATAGGTCAAACGTTTCTCTACTAATGACCGCAGTGGCATCAAAGACTTGTTTAAAAATTGCTTTCCATCCCCACCCTTTCCATGTAGACACAGTATTCGAATGCAAATATCTTTCCTAGAAGAATTCTCAGGATCTATCATATGTCCAGAAGATGAAGGTGATTCAGTCATTCTCATCCTCGTAAACGAACGGCCGGTAAATGAATTGCTCGCTAAGTGTCTTTTTCGATAGGATGAGATGTTGTTGTAGCGGAGATGGCGAAGAAATGCTGTATGCATAAGTATGCTAGGGTATGATGATGATGCCGCGCTCGACAAGGCTGTAGCACCGTGGCAAGATAACAGGATGATGCAACAGATGTAGTGAAGCATCATAGCCGCCCCGGCCGAGCTCCTGATGGGAATCCGCACGAGAGATCGAGCCCGCCCGCCTCGAACGAACAAAAAAAATGTTCGAGTTGCATGATTTTAGGAGGAAGGAGGCGGCGGCGCTTATGAATAACGGCCCCCCATGCTACAACATCCAGGATACATTGATGTGCTCGTTGCATATTCATCAGATGATGCAGTATCTAGGCTTGAACAACCCATTGAGTGTTGTGATAAAGAGAGATGGATTCCTATATCAACCTTGGGAAAACGAGGAGCAGCTGAATACGATAATGACCCTCCGTCTAAAAAGAATAAATTCGCCACACAACACTATGCAACATGGGATAAATTCCGACACTACTTGGAGCAATGTATTCCCGTCAAGATCAAGGATGTTGCACTATTTCGAGATTCTTCACCTCCAATGGACCGAACGAATAATGATGATAGGATATTTCCGAGTGATGTTGCTTTATTACCATCTTCAATTTTGGATTCGACTGTGACTGCTCAATGCGCATTCCTGTCGAAGAGTGGCGAGGAAACCGCTTCCTCTCATTTATCTCCACAAGCAATTGACAATGCCATTTCATTGTCTGCTAACAACACAATTGAGAACAAAATCCCTATCTTTATGGGACAAGAGGACCAAATAACCACAGAAATGACACTGAGAGAAGTAATTAACTGGTCTTCGACTGCATCGATGGCAGTTTGTGTGGCACAAATCCCAATCGCTACAACATCCGATGAAAAGTCAATACACATCAATTTAGATGGATCACTATCTCTATCGACAAAGATCCATGAGGATAATCCACATATGTCTGAACTTTCGTTAATGCTACGATTACCATCATATCTTCTCCTCGGAGACCCCAGCGAGGGCCACGGTAAAATTTTCATCCACAATATCAATCTCTGGCACACACCACAAACGTGCTGTACAAACGTCCATTACGACGACCATGACAATCTATTAATGGCGACGGAGGGAGAGAAAATTGTGGAGCTTTGTCCACCTGGTTGTATATGTGCATCGAGTATATACTCGGAGCATGCCAATCATCCTGCACTGTTGAGAAACTGCGATGAAACCGTTTCAGATGAATCAATTCGTTGTGAAATTAAGACTACCCTGGATCAAAAACGAGGACAAACTCATATTGTTACTATCAGCGCAGGAGAAGCACTTTATATTCCTCGTGGTTGGTGGCATCGAGTGGAGTCGACAAGTTTTGGAGCAAACGATGGATGCACTGCAGTAAATGTTTGGTTTGATTTCATATGTGCATCGACTGTTACACCGAAGCACATGATTCCATTCAGCGTGCGTCAATTTGCCCAAAAGCATTATGAAAAGCACGCCAAAAACGCAGCAAGTGCTGCGCAAAGCAGAAACAATGTTGCCACGAACGGCTGAGATATGCTGCTACAGAAAAAGATATGAATGTCTATGGTAGCATATTATCAAACTGCTGGTTACAATTCCTGAAAGATATTGATGATATTGAAGCTTCAAATGAAATCTCGATTTGCAACATGGTCAATTTATTAAGGATAGAGATTGAGAGCTATCTTTTCAAGCACAATCTCAGTGATGATCTCCACATTAAAGACTTGGTCAATATGTGGAACCTCTTTCCTCCATCCACACGCTGCGGCGCCATAAAAGAGGAGACCTGTCAACTATTTACAAAGCTAATCCTCGGAATGTCATCTGAATCCTGTTACATCATCACACAAGCGTGGGAGATGCACCAAGAAAAGTCGGAAGTGGAATCATCTTACAAACGCTTCTTCGAGCTTGTAGGATTCGAGAACGAGAAAACAGTTCGAACGTATTTGATGTCAGGCGTCGAGGAATTCCGTCGTACGAGCTATGAATCATTTGTTTCATTGGTCAATTCGGAATAAACTTCATCCATTCCGCACTTTGATTTCATTACAGTCTGAGTCAGAATCTCCAGCTGAGTCCATGCTGGCAACAAGCTGTTCCAAATCCAACATCGGAGGAATGGCAGGTCGGTACAGCAATGCCGTATGACCAATCACCTGGGCAACGTGAGCATCGAGAATTTCTGCCACACGTTCAGAAAGTATCTTGGCTCCTTTTTTCTTTTGTACTACGCCATTGAGCCTAAGTAACACTATTTCCTTATCCCATAGAAATCCATCTAATGATTCCAAGAATCTGTGGTCGATCGGAACGCAAGCAGCAATGTCACCATCTTCCTCTTCATAATCGTTTGAATAGCTCCTCGGCCATTCGATTTGTTGTATCGTACCATCATGCTTTTGTCTGCCCGCGACGCTCCTCAGTGCTCTTCGTTTTTTGCCATTGATAATATCGTTTAGATTTTGCGTCGGTACAGGTCGGGGTGATATTCGTTGAACGAAGTACTTTATCAGACTGCTACACTCCTCGGCCGCATCTTTTTCCAATGTTTGGACATTAATACCAAACTCCTTCAATACTCGCACGCCACCACCATCGACTCTTGGATTTGGATCCCTGCATCCTACGACAACTCGTTTCACGCCGGTGGCCACCAAGGACGATGCACAGGGCGGTGTCTTACCATAATGACAGCACGGCTCTAATGTCACGTACGCAGTAACGTTGACATTGGCAAATTGACGACCAAAAAGCGTGGCAGTCCCATCTGGAGATTTATAAATGTCAAGTAAATTCGATACCACGTTCGTCAAATCGGTGCCGTCCTCTTCCTTCACTAAACGATTTGTTGACATGACAGACCGTGCTGCTGATACACCAGATTCGACATGTCCACACGCCTCGAGAAGTGCAAATACCTCGGCATGAGGCATACCAGCACGTGGATGAAATCCCGACCCCACAATAACGTCACCACCGACGATATCATGACGAACGAGGACGCATCCCACTGCCGGGTTGGGGAATGTGTTCCCGTATGCAATGCGTGCAAGATCAGTCGCTTGTTTCATGTGCATTAAATCCACAGTGGAGACTGGTAGAGTCGACGTCTGACTCGCGATGATGGAGTCATCACACCCTTCTCCCACAGCAGACACCAGTAACGGGGTGATGCGAATTCGTCTTGCAGTAAGATGATGATGAAAGATCGACCACGGAGGACGATTGACTACGCAGTAGGCTGCGTCGACGACTGCATGCGATGATGAAATGGTCCAAACAAGTGCTAGCCAAAGGTGGAATTTCGTAGCCGCCATGGCCTTCCGCACGCAGTGAGGTATCTAGAACATTCACTCGCACCCAGCACTGGAGCTAATACTAAGATGTCACATCTTGATTGCACAGCGGAATAGTAGAAAGTCTAACCTACGTACGTGTGATGACGGCCACGAGTTCGGGTCGCTGATTTGGCCGCAGAACCCATCACCATCCACTTCTCCTTCCTTGTCGACGACCAATCAGAGAGGTATTCCCATCCATCGACGTCGTTCAGGTCTCTCTTCTTTCATTGTTGATATTATATATATAATGCGCCTCTATTGGAATCATTTGGCACTCGCCTTAGCAACAATCTCAGCCGTCGCGGCCTTCGCACCGGCTTCACAGAACCATGCACCGGTCCGCTCGACGAGTTCGGCCTTGCAGCAAGTTGTTGCCACGGCCGAAGTTAAGGCAAATCAGAAATCAGCTTTAGAGAAGCTAAAGGCAAAAGATGCCGCGTCTCGTGCCATCACTATGGATGTGAGTCTGAATTTTTAATGAAGGGTGTTTATTGGGGAAAGGAAGGAGGGGGGGGTGGGGGGGGGGCTACTTGAACGCAACATAAGGACGCAAGGGGGCTGGCCGAAGACGAGCACCTCCCATGATGTATTCCAGATTTTGGTGCATGGAATGAGGTTGGGCGAATAGAGGGAGTTTAATTATTTACATCGTCAACTTTTTTCTCATCCATTTGTTTTTTTCCTACATACCTTTTAGGACCTTGACGTTGTATTTCAAGATGACCACATTGTCGTCGTCAACAAACCTTCCGGCGTGCTCACAGTTCCAGGTAAGGATGAGTCCAACCCCTCACTTAACAAGGCCGTCTTTGATAAATTCGGATCAGAATCTGGTCGTATGGACAAGATGGTGGTGCACCGATTGGGAATGGACACCTCTGGCCTCGTTATATTCGCTAGGACTGACGCTGCTCTAAAGGCAATGAATGCTCTCTTCAGAGCACGCAAGGTTACGCGAGTGTACGAGGCATTAGTTTGCGGTCACGTATCTACAGACTCTGGGTCAATCGACCTCCCACTCATGCGTGACTATGCATGCCCACCCTTCATGCGAGTATCCACCGACGATCATCAACGTGCCCTCGCTGGTCTAGATGCTGACGAGGTTGGAAAGAAACTCCTCGAGGGGCCTAAAGATAGTCTCACAAAATACACGGTTGTGTCACGGGAGGATCTTGATGGGAATGCCGTCAGCCGACTTGCACTCACAAGTGTCTCTGGACGGACTCATCAGCTTAACGTTCACTGTGCGGCGATTGGACATCCCATTGTGGGGGATGCTGTATATGGTTACGATGGAGAAGCGGCGTCGAATGGAGGGTTGGCAGAGAGTGATTTACCACAGGACAGCGCAGGTGCCGAGCTACAGCGAGCTATCGCATCGGCTCGTCAAGGGAAGTCAATGTGTGTGCATGCAAAGTCGATTAGTTTTCGGCACCCGGTGACAAAGGAGCAACTATCATTTGAGAGCAAATCATCTTTTTAATAAATAGTAAATAGAGATTAATTTTGTATGGAAGTTTTTTTTTTGTAGTAATATGATGTCTGTTTCGAATGGAAAGAATCTCGTTCTTCTTAGAAGTTACCTATGCTAATATTCGTATAACAGTGTGAAGTAGTAACACATATTTTACATTACAAATGATCGTCATTAATATTGACAATATCACGACAAATAAAAATCCTGAAGACACATAAATGATGGATGAATGGTTGGCACATAGTTGAAGCTTCATAATATGAAAAACAGCGAGGACTTCACAGTCTGACTACACCTCAAAATCACAATTCAATCCCCTCTGATTAGCTCCTCTTTGACTACCGAGAGAAGTGCGGGCAATGATGATTGGCTATCATTTATTTCTTCAGTAGGAGTAGAGGAGGGTGTAGTGTCGAAGGATGTGCGTGTTAGGGAGGTATCCTCATCTGACACCACTGGAGACTTTGCGCGTTCTCCATCCTGCTTATCAGGAAACTCACTCCCCGGTGGTATAGAGAGCATCTCTCCATCTGAGGAGAATTGACTAAATGACTGAGGAAAGGGCGACATGAGGACGTATCTCGGAGAAATGACGGAGTCATTCTCACGATTTGGAGAATGTATCGTCTTATTCGAGGAGTCACCACCACTGGTAGATCTCGACGACATAATCACAGCCTCAGCTGCCCGACGTACTACTAAACGGCTCTGCGTTTCCAAGGATAGGGCAAGCGCATCAGTATCAAGGGTTATGGATACTGCCATCAAGTGTTCACCGTCCTCTGCGGGGGAGGATTGGACGGGCTTGTTCGCAAATGTCCCTGTTATGTGCCCTGGTGCCTGAATTTTGACCCCGTTGTACCTCACACCATCGTTAGACGTCATGGATATGGTCGCTTCAAACATGAGCTTGTGAGTCAATTTGTATTCGAAGACTTCTTGGGGGCTGTGATCGTCCGTCTTTGCCCATTTGGATGTAGGTTCTTCATCAGGACCGAGAGTTGGTTCAGCGACGACATCACCATTAAAATGAGAAACCCTATTCGACAGTACGCGGAAACTCGTCTTGATATTCACAACAGACACCTCCTCAGAAGACTTTACGATTGCATCTATGATTTGCATCTCCTTGCTATTGATGAGGTCGTCATCGTCGGCATCTTCCTCGTATTGATCGGTCCCCACCTTGACCCCATCCTCCTCGTCCAAAGCCTTAAGGGCATCAATCCTCTTCTGCTCTTTCAGAGCGAGAACGTCAGCCAGACTCTTGATCCATGCCTTGGCCCTCCAGACCAATGCCGCCCCAAAAGATTCGAGCACGTTATGTGCCATGGTCTCACTGCTATCGCGTAACAAATCCTTTTCGTGGACGCTCTGGACCCGTCCGAGGAGCTGGGAAGGCGTCCAGGGTCGATCATTCTTCTCGTCCGTGTTGTGGGCCTTGGAAAACGCCAACTCATCTTGTGCTGTCGCCGTGACCGCATTGCCATCGTAAGGCTGAAGTGACAATGACGGAAAGGTGAACGAGAAGATACCTATCCCATCTTGTGGTCTATGACCGGGACACAGACTCCATCCCCTCCTCCTCCTCTTCGCGCCACGCGATTCCTTGACATCACTGAGTATTTCCTCCGCCTTCTCCCCCATGAGCAAGCTCATTAGGAGCATGGCCTCATCGCGGACGGTTTTTGCATCTTCTTGACCATAGTCGGACGTGACGTCATTGTTGACACACGTGCCGAGTTGGGCTGCGAATCCAACGAGCGAGAGGTAATCCTTGGTTAGTATGGTATTACTAGATTTGTTGAACTCAACATCATCTCCGCCGTCTCCTGCGGGTGGGGGGGACGTCATGGCTGTGGCCGCGGTGGTAATAACAGATTCAATTGTGATTGCCTTTTCACCTGTCATTCTTTGAGAATTTTTGGTTGGTGCAGGAGCGAAAAGCGTAACATCTTCCCCAGATTCACAAAAGAATCTCTCATGACTGCCCAGCCTGGAGGTGTAAGTATTCCCACGTACAATTCTTTTTACCAATTTTTCTCACAGGGAAGCATTCCTTTGAACTGGAGTTGAGGAAATTTGGGGTAAGTTGGTAATAGGCTCAAACAGATGTGATAACAGAGGACAATAGAAATAGTATCATGATATGTGAATAATTCGTATTATTATTATTATTATTATTACTATTCAATCCCATCGTCGTTGTACTCCACATTGAATAATGGCTCGCCATTATCGATCATGAGCTGAGTGATCACTGCACATGCATGGAAGACTGATCCATGCA
>Ga0247834_1005087_pt1 | contig 15896 bp, 13 predicted proteins | sample LaCruzMarch2015__8_FD_187118 | JGI IMG/M metagenome (GOLD analysis project Ga0247834, IMG submission 187118) | Freshwater microbial communities from meromictic Lake La Cruz, Castile-La Mancha, Spain - LaCruzMarch2015_12m | ecosystem: Environmental > Aquatic > Freshwater > Lake | place: Spain... | reverse complement strand
GTTCAAAAGCAAGAAGTAAAGAAGGAAACCCCACTAAAAAAGCCAGTCGCAGCCCCAGCCGTAGTCGCACCAGTTGAGGAAAAATTTAAACCCAAGACTGTAGCGGAACTAGAAGCTGAGGCTGCTGCCGCTCGCCCTGCTGGTGCTGCTATTGCAGAAGTTGAGCAGACACCGACCGAGATATTGACAGAAGAAATACAGATTGCAGAAACTACTACGGACATTCGTACATTTAAAGATGCGATTCAAACGGTGGTGTTCCATGCTTTCTTTGATACAGATTCAAACAACGTCAAGGCTGGTTTAATTGACCGAGCACAAGCGTTCCTAAACAACACGCAGTTTACTGAGTCACAGCGCCAATCCATTAACCAAGCCTTGCTTGACGTAGCTAGTGGCTATATGCAACTAGAAGCCACGTACACTCGTGGCAAAAACAAAGACCAAGAGAAGCCATGGTTTACCTATGCTGTTCAGCGTAACCTACTACCTAGTATCCGTGCCAAACTAATCAACTTGCCTGCGCAATACAAGACAAGTGTGGGTCCAGTTAGCGGTAAGATTGCTACTACTAAACCAATTGAGGGTACAACAAAACGTATCTTTAATACCCCTGAAGCAATGCTTGGTGAGTTAATTAGCGATCTAATTACCCAAATCCGCAATGCATATGGTTTGGATAAGCCGTTTAAATCTAATGGTCAAACTTTTGATAACATCGTAGCACTTGCTAAAGACCTATATGCGCAGACTACTGCGGCTGGTAAGAACTACATAGTCCGTGGCTTTCCACTTAAAGAATACTTTAAGGCTGATGGTACACCAAAGACAATGAAGTCTGGTGATCGCTTTCTTATTACCAACAAAGAGATGACTGCGGCGCAGCAAAGGCAGATCGAAAAGGAACAGAAGGAAGCGCTCAAGGCACTGGCTGCTGAGGACAAGGCACTACGAGAGGCTGAGTTTGAACGTCAACAGATAGAGAAGCAAGGCTTTAAAGAAGAAGATGATTGGGATAGCGACACTGGTATGTTCTACCGTGACGACGGTTCTCCTCTTACTGCTACCATTCCGGCTGGGCGTGTATCTCTATTGGTTAGGAGCTTCCTTAGCAAACTTAAGATTAAACCAACGGTCAACATCTTTAGGAATGTGAATGACTTAAAGACCCGTAACCCTGCACTATACAAGCGTGCGGCTGCTGCCCGTAAAGAAGGTGACTTCGATACTACCAACGCTGGTGGTTACTCGTTTGGTCCGAACGTCATTATCTTTACCGACTTTATCCGCACCGAACAGCAACTCAAGTTCATTCTTGCCCACGAAACATTGGGTCACTTCGGTATGCGTGGTGTTGTACCCAAGGCCGACCTTGACAGGGTACTAAATAGTATCTATAACTCTGACTCTGATGTACAAGCAGCTGTAGATGCAATGGTAAATAACCAAGGCATGTCTAAGCTAGAAGCGATTGAGGAATACTTAGCAGATAATGCCGCTGACCTTGATGTGTCTATCATCTCTCGCCTTTGGAACGTACTGAAGAACTTCCTCAACAAGTTGGGCTTTGAATTCCAAGATGACGAGGCTAGGTATTTCGTAAATCAAGCACGCAAGTACGTGCGCCGTGGAGACACAGGCAATTTTATTAGCGCCAAGTCCATCGCACTTGACGTAGCAGGATTAGATCAGGCAGTAGAAGATGGTCGCTATGCCCGCATGGGTTTTGGAGAGATGGCTTCTAATGCATTTGCTGCTGGTGGACTCAACTACAACACGGGCTTTGGCGCTACTAGAGGATTACGTGGTGCAGTTGAAGCCTTTGCCAAGAACGCTTTCGGTAAACGCAAAGATGTTCCGGGTACAGTGGCTTCGCTACTTGAACAGATTCAGACACTAGACAACAAGGCTCGTCGTAGCTTTGGCTTATCAGAAATCTATCGGATGCTCGAGTCACAACAGCAATACGCACGGGCACTCCTGTCGAAGTACCAGCGGATGACCTCCTTCACCCACTCAGTTGACCTCGGTATTTTCAAGAAGGGTGTGACAGAAGGAGAGAAAGAAGAAACTGGTAAGTTGTTAGCCCATGCTGCCTTGCTAAAAGCCCGTGGCGCTACTGATGAATTTATTAAATCGTTCGACAGCATGATCTATCAAGATGCTGCTGGTAGTCTGCACATCGATCATTGGGTTCGGGAGGAGATAGAAAAAGTTGGTCGTGTTACGGCTGAAGAATTCCGCAAAGGGTTTGACATTGACTACGACGATGGCATGGGTAATGTTACCAAGCAGCGTTTCCAAATGGATGTAGATGAGAACAGTGACACATGGAAGGTTTACCTTGAGCAACGAGAAGCAGTAAACGAAGCTGCTATTGATATGATGCTGGCAAACTACGAAGCCGCACAAGCCGAAGGCGATCGTATTATTGGTGATGTAAACAAGGGTCGTTCCGCTGGAAACAAATTCACCGCAGAAGATTTGCAGGCTATTCGTAAGGCAGCTGAACTCTATCAGAACGCTCGCTATGCGAGCAGTGACGTGGCAAATGCTGGTGTTGAACTAAAGAATAAGTCTATTCAAAACTCCGAAGATTTCCTTGTGGCTTTTGGTCGTGCCTTGTTTAATACCAATGCGTTCAATGATTGGATGAATAAGACTGGTACTGCGGCTGCGTTTGCTGGTGCTGAGTACGATGACTTGCGTGCGGCACTACCGAGTTTGCGTGCCAAGATACGGTCTGATAAAGATTCGTTTGCTGCGCAGAAAGCCATTCGTGATCTGTTCTTTTTTGACTTACAGTCTAAGAACGCTGAGTACTACGCAAAGCATACTATCCTTGGGTCTTACGTACCATTTACCCGCCGTGGCGATCAGCAAGTTCGTATCGTTGCCGTAGATGATAAGGGTAATCCCGTTAAGCTAGATGAGAATGTCCGCAATGTACTGCCTTACTTCCAGTTTAATAGTCGTTCCGAAGCAGACGCAGCAGCCGCTGATCTTGAACTTCAGTTTGGTGACGATGACTATACTCTGCTTGACGAGAATGGAAACGAAGTATCTGTACGGTTTGTTGCGGAAATATCCAAGGTGCGTCAGTCTCCTGACCTAACCGAAACGGTAAACTTCAATGAGTTTATCTATGTATTAAACCGCCTCAATGCTAACATCGCTCCTGAAGTGCGTGAGAAAATCATCACCACACTGACCAGTCAGAACAGTCGTGCTCGTAAGAACTTACAGCGTAGCGGTACACCCGGCTGGGATAAAGATGTTATACGTTCTGTGTCCGAGCATCTGGAAACCACAGCGCACGTCGCTGCTAAGAAACTCTACCGTCACAGACTTGACGATGTATTGCTCAATGATTCAAATTGGTTGGGCGATGCCGCTAAGTTACGTGCGTTAAAAGATGCAGTTGATAATGCACAGACTGATGGACAACGAGCACGAGCACAGCGTGCCTATGACGAGTATGCTTTCCAGTACCAATATATGGCAGGTAGTCGCCCCGGCGGTGCTAAGACAGTTGAGATTGACGGCAAGCAAGTGCCTACCCTTGGTCGTGGTGAAGACTATCGTGAAGATGCAAAGGAAGTTTTGCGTTGGTACAGCGAAGCAACTAACATCACCGATTCTACTGAAGACTTACTCTCGGGTGAAGTAGGTTCTAAACTTAAATTAATTACCGTGCTGATGCAGTTGGGTGGTTCTGTTGCCACAGCAGTGATTAACTTAGCCTCTATTGCCACGCATAGTTTGCCTTACTTAGCCAGTTATAACCCTAAGAGAGCATTTGGTGGTGGCTACGGGTTTGCTAAATCTAGTACCGCTTTATACGAAGCCTTAAATAATGTAAAAAATGTAAAAATGGCTGACCCTGCTTGGTTAAACAACATGGTAGAAGTAGATAAGAATTGGGATGATTATGGTCTGACTGAAGACGAAGCTAAGTTCCTATTTAATCAAACAGAAGAAGGCACATTGCAGGCAGCCCAGTTTAATGCTCTTATTGGTACGGCACGGGGTAAGGTGTTCGACAACCGTGCGCAAGCAGCCATTAAAGCGTGGATGAGTATGTTCTCCTATACAGAACAGATGAACCGCCGTGCCACAGCACTGGCTGCGTACCGCCTTGAAAAAGAACGGGCTTTATCACAGGGTATTCCCGAAGCACAAGCAATCGCTGAAGCCACAGAAGCTGCACGCAAAGCAGTTAATACATCACAGGGTGAGTATGCAATGTTCAACCGCCCCGAGATGGCGCGTGGCAACGTGTTGCAATATGTATTCGTGTACAAACAATTCGTTCTTCTTACTGTACAGTTGCTGCGTAACCTGCCACCAAAGAGTCAGATGCTAATGCTAGGTTTCTTGTTGCTGGCTGGTGGTATCAAAGGACTTCCGTTTGCAGAAGACATCTTTGATATTGTTGACACAATCGCACAGAAGTTGGGCCTAAAGATGGCAAGCATCGAGAAAGAAATTGCTATGTGGGTGGACTCCGTGGCTCCTGGGATGACACCGTATGTAATGCGAGGTGTGCTTGACCAAATGACTGGCTCAACTATTTCTTCCCGTATGGGAATGGGGGATTTAATACCACTAACAGGTGCGTTCCGTGCTGGTGCTGACCCTGCTCGTGAGGTTGCTGACTTTGCTGGTCCAGTATTTAGTGGTATTGCAGGACTTGTGGGTACAGCAGGTAGCCTAGCTAAATATGGTGCAGAGGTTATTGGTTTGCGGGATGACACAACATCATTCAATACCATCTTGCGTGAGTCGCCAGTTGCCGCAATGCGTGCCGTTGGTGATTCCCTTGCCTATACACAGAGCGGTATGATTACCAACGTGCGTGGTCAAGTGGTGGCTAAAGAAGCTGGGGCGCATACCATCATCGCTCGTTTACTTGGTTTCTATCCTGCTATTGCAACACAACAAAACGATATTGTCCGTCTGTCTAAGTATGTATCTGAATACAACAAGGCAATCAAAGCAGACTATGTTGGTGCGTATGTGAAAGCTAAGATGGCTGGGGATACTGACCGCATGCAGGAGTTATCTGCCACGGTACGAGAGTGGAATGAAGATGCCAAAGGCACAGGGCTTGAGGTAAAGAACTTCGAGAAGTCTGCTAATCGTGCGGCACTAGAAGCTGGTCGACCAACAGCACTCCGTTATCTCAAGTCAGCACCTAAACAGATGCGACCCGAAACAATAGAGTTACTGAAAGCTCATGGTATTTATGATGAGATTAATTAGCTACCTTTAATTGCCCATAGGATAGGTCTTCAATCGCTTGGTCTGCGTCATTCAACATCCCAATAGTACGTGGGTTGTTCAAGTTAATACCGATGACGTATGCTTGCCCTAACTTCACGGGGGTATCCTTACCGAGGTATGCTTTCTGTGATTTGGGTGTGGCTATAATGTCTGCCGCAGTAAGTTCCTGCATGAATGTCTTATAGTCAGCACCACGGTGGGCTAACCATCTACGGAAATGAGTGCGGTCAAACATCACAGTCCCATGGTCAACTTGGTCACCTGAGGTCTTGCGGTAGAAATCAAAGCGAACCCTAATCTCATCTCGAGGTATACGGGCATAGTCCATCGTGGGTTTTTGTGCACCCGTGTGGAATATCTGTACTTGTGAACCAGCATGCTCGGCAAGATACTCACCCAATAAATCAAACGAATCAATCTTGTTCTCTGCTACTGACCTGCGGATAGCACCCATCTGTTGTAGTACCCACTCGATACCTTTGGTGTAATCAAAAGCAATTAACTTCCACTCGCTTGCCAATCGTAAGGATAGATCAGCTAGAATAATTGCTTGCTCATAGTATCGTTCTGCTCCACTAAAGGTACATTTATATCGCTTATGGAATGTATCAGTTGCTTCAGCAATCATGGCACGGATAGCTGGCTCGCCTAGTTCTAGCAACTTCTTGAGGAATACTCTGCCTACATGCCCGTGGTTGTCTATTAAAAACTCATATACCTTGCGTCCTGCACTACTACCTTGTACAAACATGGGGTGTACTGGTACAGATACTTCTAATAATCGGGCTAATTGTGCGTCGGTATCCAGACCAGAAGCAATCAGCTTGGAATTCCACGACTTGTTGGTAGATATAGTAGTTGGTGATGACCACACCCTAGCATCTCGTTCTTCAGCGTTACGGTTTAGTCTTGCCTTGTCACGCCCTTGGGATACCCAGTATAGGAAGTCACCTACCTCTTTGTCGTTCACCATAGTGGCTTCGTCAATCGTCATCGGTAAGTGGCAGTACAAACCCATGCGGGAGAACAGCGTGTTCTGTGTGAACTTGGCGGCAAAGTGTAGCTTGTCGGGGCATCCCCATACTGATTGTTGCCAGTACTGTGCAAGCGTTTTGCCACCACCTGTTGGTCCATAGAGGGAGATAGTCAATCCATGCAGTCCAGTAAATGCATAGAGAGGTGATGATAGGCTAACCCCAAGGGCAAACATATGCGGAGTAAGATTTGTTTTATCCATCAAAGCGGTGAAGTCTACCCAGTCTTGTAGTTCTCCTGCTGTACCCCATAGGGTTTCCCCTAGTCGTTGACTTACTGCTGATAAGGTGATGGTTTCTTCGCTGACTGTACCGTCAACATTGCGACGCAGAACCGTATCGCCAATGACAAACTGACTAAAGTTTTCCTTCCACCCCATCGTGGAATAGAGGTTAGTCATGGCTCGTTTCTGCCGCAACTCGTTCATGTATGAGCGCAACATAAGTTGGAAGTACTCCGTTTGGTTTTTATTGTTAAGGACAATACCTTGGTCTGCAATTACAGTAGGAAATTCTCTGTGCCCTTCGGTGAGGTGGGCTTGTCGTAACTTCAGTTCTTGCCATCCAAGATGTGGGCGATTCCAATGGTAGCGAACAGTTTCATACCCAAGGGATTCATCTTTACCATACGATACGGGGTATATATCAAACGGACAGATGTCTATATCTGATTCATCAATGGTTAGTTTCATACCCTGAGCAGTACGCTTAAATGGTTTGGGTACAGGTATCTCAAATGCTGATGTGTCGGGAGCTTCTGTTGGTGCTACTTCTGCATACTGAATACCCAACCGTGCTGGTGTACCGATCTTGTTCTTGTATTTGCATCCCCTGCATCCGCTCGGGCGGAGGTCGTCTAGCTTCTGACAAGTTGTTGGTCCAGTCGTAGCACCCTTCCAGTGGTGCATCTTACGCAAGGCTTCACCTGCATTAAACCCTTTGTGGTTCTCTGACCAAGCAATCGCAGTTGCATCAGGGTCTTGGCAGTATGCGGCTACTCCCATGATGCCGTACCACATAGGCTCGGGTACTTCGTTCTGATTCTTAACAGCCCAACTAATCTGCTGGCACTTCACTGCTACCACTCCAGCTACGGCTGGGGGAATGTCGTTCGTTATGACTAAGGCTTGTGCCAACTTGCTGTTGGTTGTCTGTCGCTGGCTCATTGGGTGAGCTACCATGTATGCAGTAAGAAGCGAAGTTAATAACTCAGGGGCTACAGGACTTGCATCCATTAGCATCTTTACTTTTGCACCGCTCTTAGGATTGTGTGTGCCCACTGGTCTTAATACTCTAGCACTATCCGCAGGTACGGCAGGGTCTATCTCAAACCCTTTTGCTAATGCCGCCGCTTTCATAGCTTGTGCAATCGGTTTCCACTGCTGGGGTTCTAACTCATCTGTCAGTATCCAGTAGACGTGCAGTCCCACACCCGAGTGAATCACTAGTGGCTTGGGTAAATTCATTTCTTTAATAAACTTGCCGAGTGCTAACAGTCCTTCCTTCCATGTCGGAAATGGTTTGTCTGCACCGCAGTCCACATCAAAGGCTACTACTTTAGTAACCCGTACATTGTCCTGTTTCCTACTACCCTTCTCTTTAAACGCAGAGATAGCGAAGTAAGTGTTATTACCACGATAATCTAATTCAATCACCGCTTTTGCGAGTTCTTCTACTGTTCCAAAAAATCCTTGCTTTGGCGAATCATTAATTGTGATTGCCGCATAAAAACCTTCTGACGGTAAAACTCGCTGAAGAAAATTCAACGTGTCCATATGCCCCTGCCTATTGATGACGGGGGACTACCCCCGTCATTGCCTCATTTATCTTGGTTCAATATTTCAACAAGACGCTCCATCCGTTGCTTCTGATCGGACGCAATTACCTCAGGCATAGGCCAAGAGTGTTTGGTCATCACAAAAAGTAACCGCCTTAGCATTATTCGTACTGAATCATCATTAGATTTGCGAATAGGTTTCCCCTTCACCCACCCATAATACGTCATTCGGCTAACCCCTAACAACTGGGATATATCCCTAGTTGTCAGGAGCATATGCTTACGGAGTGCCTCAACTTTTTTAAAATCAAGGGGTGGGTTAAGCATCATCTGCGTTCACCTCCCCTACGAGAGCGGCAATCTCGTCAGCCAAAGATGTTGCTGCTTGTGTGTCGGCTGGAGCGGCTGCCGCAACTTTGCTAACAGGCTTAATTGCCACGGGTTTGGATGCCCCAAAACCACGCTTGGGAGTAGCCGCCGCAATAGGTGCAGGGGCAGGCGGTTCTTCTACGGGTGCTACTTTAACTACGGGTTTTGGAGCAACTGGTGCAGAAGCAATCTTAGGAACTGCTACTGGTTGGCGTAAAGTTTCGCCTGTAATTTCTTTAACGTGGTCTGTGCCAAATAACTTGTCGACAATTTCTTGTGTATCTGCCTCAAGGAAGCCAGCAAAACCGAACTTTAGTTTGGGGAACGATGCGTCAGTATCAAATGATACACGGGTCTTAACAATCTCAGGCGGAATACCACGAACAGATAGTTCTTTCTGATACTGGTTCAGTCCCTTCAATGCGGCAGGAGTAACTGACAATAAATATACAGGTCCTGATGGGTCATCCGCAGATACTACGGCAAGACGCTTATTATCCGAGCAGGCTTTGATCTGTTGCCCAGTCGGAGTTACTTTGCTACCCCATGCGTTTTGTGAGCATGATGCACAAAGATCATTCTGTGGGTCTGTTGCCTGTTGGTCTGGTCCGATACCGTCAAGCGAGAAGCAGTCAGGTGCAGTAGGCTCTGCATCTTTTGTCCATGCCTTGGCGTACCATGTCTTAGATAGACGTGGGTTTGCACCAACAACAATAACATCAATGAATGTAGAATCTAAAACAGTTTCTGTATCTCCCTCGACAATACGGAAGCGACTTGATTTAATACTAATGCGTGGGAATGATTCGCCACCGTTACCTAAACCGCCCGTCAAGGCTTGTGATAGTACAGATGGTGTGCCAACACGGTTGGCAAGGTGCGCAGGGACTGTTACGTTTGCGAGGGTTAATGCATTGCTCATAGATTTCTCCTTAATAGTGAGCGTTAATCTGCTGATGCAGACGGTTTACGAATATTTACTTCTAACTTAGTGCCATAGTTGACACCTGCGGGTACTGACTTATTCAAATCAATGTATCCACGGACAGCTATTTTGCTAATGCGTTTCTCAAGCATATCGTATGCATCGTTCTCTCGAACAAAGTCTAGTACGGCATCCCAATCAGCCACGTTTGCATAGTCTGTTGTGGTTAAGAACGCTGTGCCGTGCTTAGTTTTAAAACTAGTTACTCCCTGTGCATCGGCTTGTTCTTTAATCCATGCTTCTAACTTCTCCATCTTGGCTTTAATTATTGCTACTTCTTCTTTGATTCCCGCCTCGATAATTTCCTTCCGATACCGCAACTTCATGTATGTTGCTATTACATCATCTACGTTAATGCTCATTGTGTCACCTCTGAGTTTCTTGTTGAATTAAATCGAGCAATAGTCCTTGCAGTTTCTGCTTATTTTTTAATCGCTCGTACATTTTATGTTCCAGTTCAGTTCCTTCTATGTGAACCACATTGGATACATGGGTCTTGCCTATCCGTTCGATGCGCCCGTTGGCTTGTACATACACCTCGTTGGAGTTAATCGGTCCATACCATATGATTGTCGAGGCACTGGTCAAAGTTAATCCGTGTGCCATTGTCTGTGGGTGGGCTACTAAAACGTGAGGCTCTTTGTTGTGCTGGAAGTCGTGGAATATTACGTTCCGTTTGTTTGACGATACCTCGCCATTCACTACACCGACTGACCAATGCTTACTAAGTTCCTTCTCCAACATATGCAACGTACCTGTCAGGGGTACGAACACTATCACCTTCTCACCTGCTTCTTCTATCACCTCCTTCACTAAGTTGATACGTGGTGTGCAGTCCAGTTCAATGTTCTGTCCGTCATCGCCATACGCTACTCCGCAAGCGATCTGCACTAACTTCTGAATCTTCACTGCTTCATTAACGGCAGTGATTGTCCCCTCCTGTGCCGCTTCAGTTACAAAGTGGCGCAACATTTGTTGGTAATGTTTCTTCTGATCTGCTGTCAGTTCTACCTGCCGTGTCTGCACAATGGTATCGGGCAAGTCAAAGCACTCGTCTCGGGTGTACCGTACCGCAGGTTGTAGTATGTGCTTGACAATCTCTATTGATTCGGGGCGGGGTACGAACCGCCATTGCCCAATCTTCATCATCACTTGTTCACGGAAAGCCGTATAAGTTTTGGTACAGAACGGACTGTTAACTAACTTAGCCAATGCCCATGCATCTGTCGGGTCGTTGGGTGTGGGTGTGCCAGTCATCAACCACAAGCGTGTTGCAGGATTGTTGTCGACCCACTTGCGGAATATCTTAAACCGTTGTGTTGATGGGTTGCGCAAGATCGCCGCCTCGTCTACGATCACAAGATCAAACATGCCGTTGATGTGCGGGGCAATGATACCAAACCCATCGTGGTTGACGATGTAGAAGTCTGCTTTTGTTTTCAACAGCTTCATCCGCTTCTCTGCCGTACCGTACAGAACCACAAACTTCCTGTGGGTTAACTCTGTAAAGATACCGTCACCCCATACCCGTTCGAGTGTAGATAGTGGCGATAGGATAAGTACCTTCTTGACATGCTTGGTTTCTATTAGGTAGTCAGCCGCCCACAAAGCAGAAGCTGTCTTACCTGTACCGATTTCATTCAGTACAAGTCCTCGGTGATTGAGCGTCAAGAACGCAGCAGTTTGTTTCTGATGGGCAAACGGTGTGTACTGCCCGGGCCAGTCGTAATAGTGCAAGATGGGACTAGGCGCATTGATACCAAGGTTACGCAATACCTTTACTTCGTCTAGTCGATGCGGAGTAACCACGAGTGGTACACCACGAACCTCGTAGGATTTTGCCGAGGGAATACTATCTAGTACCCTGTTCGGATTGTTAAGTTTTAGTGCGAGGGCTTGTGCCTTCTCTACCACTACCATGTAATCACCTATTCTTTTGTATGAATTGCTTAACTGCTTCAATGGACTGCTCGTCGTATGCTAAGAACCAAGTACCGCCTGCATCTTGTATCTCCCTAGCACACTGCAACTGCAAGGCGGTTGGCTTCTTTGTCCTATCCGCTTTACATTCAATCCCTACAAACTGCCCCGATACAATCGCAATCAAATCGGGGATACCGCCTCTACCAAACCCATTGTTGGCAGGGAAAAAATACCAAACCTTATACTCCCTCAACACCTCTACTACCTTGCGTTTAGTCTTTGATTCGGGTGTTGCTACACTCATTGTAATTACCTTTACGCGCCTGTCAAGTTTTATTTTATTAGGTTAAACCCTAGCATAATCACAGTCGTGCCGAGCAGGACAGAACCGACACAACCCTGATGGTCTAGCCGCCCAATTATCATGCTCAACCGAACTATGTATACGCTGTATACGCTTCATAATCTCAGCCCATACGGGGTTAATATCTACACGGTTATATACCTCAGTATCCATCTCTAAAGTCTTTAGCCATGTCAAGCAAGTCTTTACTCTAACTACATCGGGGAAGTGTTTGAATACCTGCGCTGCAAAGAGTTGCATCTGAAAGCGGTCTGCATTGCGCTTGCCTGTTTTCCAATCCATAACCACAGCATCTGCACCTTGTATTACAAGCACGTCAAGTTTACTGCGTAGCCATGCGTCTGCATCCCACCAACCTGTTGGTGTAAGATTCTCGGTCAGGACTAGTTCCTTCTCGATGTATAATTCTCCACCTTCAGCCAACTTTTCTACTGCTTGGCAGAGGATTTCATATTGAGCAACTTCTTGTGGTAAGTCTTCCCCCTTTAATCTAGACTCAAGAAAAGCATGTACTCGTTCCCCATACTTACTTGCTTCTCCGCCCTCATCAATAACATCTTTGACAATACGCTGACGGAAGTATCGTAAAGGGCAGTTCTCGTAAAGCTTGATAGCCGAATAGGAGTGGGATAATCGCATGTTGTACACCGAGTGGGACTACCACAGGGTTCTCTGTTTAAGTTGAACTTCCAGTATACATTAGTCTGACATGCGACGCAAGCAATCAAACTTAGCTAGTTCTAACGTGGCAACAAGTTTCATCAAGTCTGTAATACCCGACGAAAATCTATGGTAATCACCGCCCATTTTAACTAGCATGAATACTTCGGTTGCATCCTCGTTGTCCTTCACAATGCCCATCACCTCGTTCATTATCTGCAATGCTTCGGTGTTTTGTGGTTGCCGTTTAATTTCTATAATATTTTTAGTCATTTCTGTTTACTCTCCGTAATTTTTCCATTCCACATACTTGGTATCACCCTAAATTCATCTAGCCTATGTTGCATCGGGTGAGGTAATGGTACATAGGGTTTACTCGGTAGTATTTCCCGAGGTATTTTTTTCTTTTTCATCATGTATCTCCGTAGTTTTTCGCATGCCCTGATTCGCATGCTATTGGTAAGTCTTGTGCCCACTTCGGGGGGGTTGACATTACAGCAACAAGTTGCTGTTCTGCTTGCGTGATCTTTCCATCTGGTGTTGAGATAATAATTTCATCATGAACTTGAAAAGCCACATGATAATGCTGACCGATCTTAGCCATCTGTTCTCGAATTACAATCGCTGCCAATGCTTGCACTAAATTTTCCGTTGCCTTTCCCCCATATATCTTTGTCCATGTTATGTCTTCGGTAGCACCAGTAGTAACACGATCACGCACCGCCTTACGATATGTTCTAGCATCACCGATATATTCAAACCCCGATCCGTTCTGCCTGAGTGCAGGGTATTTAATAAGTAACTTGTTCGGCAATAGGATTCCTTGATTAGAATAGCTAACCGCATCGCAGATACTTCCGTCTAATCCATTGACCATATGCGACAACATGTTGCCCATCTTCTGCCACAACTGCACGATCTTAAAGTTCTTGGCTCGATAGATTCGGACAATGCGTTCTGCCTCGTGCAACTCCATCGCCACGCTGATACCCCCCTGTCCTATCTCTAGTGTGCGCCGTAACTTCTCTGCGCCCATGCCGTAGCCAAGCCCCAAGATGCAGTTGTGTACTATAAGTGGTCCTACGTTAGTTAGTATTGTGAATCTGTTGCGAAAGCCGCAATTCAAGATGTCGTATACGGGCTTCAAGTTCCCCAACTTTTCTTTTATTTTTGGCATTTTCTGCTCGGGCTGTAACGGTAAGTTTTCCGCTCCTGTATCCAATGCTTGGTAAAGGAAACTTTCTTCTTGCGCCACTAATTGCGCTTCCTTCCATTGTGTCCCGCACAATATCTTGTGGTCGGGTGTTAGCCAACTTCCGCAAAGATTCAATGTTGGCTTGATGCCGTTGCTCAGTAATCCTTGATGGCATACCCATTCCTTTCCATCCCAAAGTTTATCTTCTAAAGAAACCTGTTCGATTGGCTTCCACCCTGTATCACATAATACAAGAGTTCCTTCGGCTATGCATGTTTTACCAACAAACCGTTCGATCTTATCGTCTTTAGTGATGGCTCTGCCGTACACTTCAGTAGCGAACTCACTATATACATCTCGCTTATCTCGGAAGGCTTGCACTAAATCAACTTGCCCTGCTACCCATGCGACAGTCCTAGCTTCGATCTGTGACGAATCACAACTGACAAGAAGTTGTCCTTCGGGTGCTTTCAAAGCCCGCCGTATCGTTGTGTTTCCCCTCGATGGTAAGTTCTGTAAGTTCAGTTTGTCACCACCCGAGAACCTGCCTGTGTGCGCACCATAGTAATTTAGCATGATGGGTAGCCTACCCCTGCCTGCCACCCCGATCAAAGATTCGGTGCGGGTCTCCTCAATCGTAGACTTAGTGCCTAACCGCGCTGTCACCACCGCCTGCACTCTCTCGTCAGGATGTTCTAGTAAGTCGGTCATGCCCTTGTCGGTCTTGGCAAATGCCCATGCCTGCTTGCCTGTGCGAGCACTAATCTTAGTGGGGGGGTCGATGCCCAAGTTCTTTAAGTACTTGGCAAAAATTTCGTTGCTCATCAACATCTTGGTGAGTGCTTCTTCGCTAACCCCCGTCAGCCCCAAGTCAGTTAATAACATACGCTTGCGTGTGCGCACTTCCTCTAAATGCTTTTCTAATAGTGGCACATCTAGTTCGATGACAGGCTCGGTGTACATGCGTAGTGTTTGGTCTATCACCAACAACTCGCTAGATGGGAAGCCGACCTTGAGCTTATTGAATAGTGCATGCGTCAACTCCACATCGTTAATGCAATACTGTCCGTACTTCGCTAGTTCTTCAGCAGTAAAGTCTGCCTTGTGTTTGCCTAACGCTTGCACTACTTCATCTCCTTTCTTACCCAAGCCATAGTGTGTAGTCAAGGCGGCAAGGCTACCGCCTACCGTTAAGTTGTGGAGTGGTCGTGCCATTGATAGGGTGTCTAGCCATAACCTCGGATTGATTCCGAAATGCCATGCGAGTATCGCCCCGTCAAACGCTGTGTTGTGACAGAGTATTGCTCGCTTAGAATAGTCAAGCGACTTTAGAAACTTACCGACATTGTCCCCCGCATACCAATCTGTTGGGTAGTCATTGACTTTAATACCTACACCGATGATCTCGAACTGCGGGTCACGAATGTATGCTTCGGTAGTCAGCTTCGACAGGCTAAACTTCTGATCGTAGTATGTTTCAAAGTCGATGGTAACAATATCCATCATCGTAATATCCTTTTCTTTGCTTGGTATGCTGACCACAACTCAGCCATCTCGGGGTGCATACGCACCACATGTTCTATAAACTCTGCCATCTCTAGCAACTTAATGAAGTCGCTTTCTTTTATAGTGGTATGCCCCAAGTTTACTGATGCAGACGAGGTCTGCCCGAATGCACCTGTGTTACAGGTAATCTGATTGTTCATCAAGCACCTCAAGTAGTTTGGTCATGTAGTGTCTACCCTTGGCAACCTCTCTTGGTGATTCGTCTTTACTACCCATACGCATGATGTATTTAAGCGCACCACCCCGATAGAATCCAATGCGTTGTTCTAAAGACCATGTATCTACCACATCCCATGGTTCTACACCCATGTTCTTATAGTGGTCGCCACCAATCTGCATGTCACTCGCTTTCATTTAACTATCTCCACTTCAGCTTGGGTTTCTATCCATACCCTAGCACCACAAGATAGTGGCTTGTCAGGTGAGTAGACTACTTTACTGTCACCCTTAATCATTACCTCATGTGCATAGGTATTATCTTTATAGGTCTTGACAGTAAGCACGGGGTTAGTAGTCCCGTTCTTAGCGTTCGCTTTTATTTCATGCTGGTTTACATGGATAATTGTTTTCATTTGTTTCTCCAGTACCTATCTCTAGGGTTATTAAGCATTGATTTAATAAGTTCATCCACATTAAAAAAGTATTGAATAACTTTCATGCCATCATGCGTAGTTATAGTAAAGCTCATTTCTCTTGTGCCTTTCTTATTAAAAAACTTACAAACACATGGCAAAAAT
>Ga0247834_1005083_pt1 | contig 15901 bp, 15 predicted proteins | sample LaCruzMarch2015__8_FD_187118 | JGI IMG/M metagenome (GOLD analysis project Ga0247834, IMG submission 187118) | Freshwater microbial communities from meromictic Lake La Cruz, Castile-La Mancha, Spain - LaCruzMarch2015_12m | ecosystem: Environmental > Aquatic > Freshwater > Lake | place: Spain... | reverse complement strand
TCTCCGAGGAGGCGATGATTCAGACTCTGACGAGTCGTCTACTCTGGAGGGGAAGCAATTGTTTCGATCGTCAAGTAGTAAGAAGAAGCAACACATGGTGATTCACGACGAGGAGGAGGAGGAGGATGACGACGAGTCCAAGGTAGAGGATGGGGCTACGAGGGTATACGTCCGACATTCCAAGACTACCCCAAAGTATACCCCGAGGAATACAGATCACGGCGGCGGCGGCGGTCAGAGTACTACTATTAGGCGTAGCAATCGTTTGGGAAGATCCCCAGTCAATACTCTGATCAATCCAGACAAAAAGTATTCGACTGATGAGGATAGTGATAATGAATTTACACTCAGTGTAACGGTTCGTGACAACAAGAAGAAGAGAAAAGTCACGGCGTCGAAATGTAATAAGACACGGGATAATGGCAAACGAAGCAAGATCAGCAAGATTGAGCATGGTAAGTGGGTGTTTGTATTATCCATACTTAAAGTCGTTGATTGCTCGTTGCTCGGACTCATGTATTTGTCGTTTATTTTGACCCCCCACTCCATTCCGCCACTCTTTCAATTACTACAGTTGACAATGAAGCCATCAGCATCGATAACGTGGACACAACGACTTCAGCTCGAAGGGGACACCAAAGCAAGGACCGGGTGCTCACTACGAATTCTTCTCATGGTAGCAAAGCGAGTCATCTCGTCGATGCTGACTTAAAAAGAAAGAAGGTTGTCAATGCATCCCTCCTCAAGAAGTCTACCTCGAAAGTCAACCGTTTTGTTGCACAAGCCGAGGCCAAGATAGCCGCCGGAGAGGCAGCTGAAGCATCTTCCTTTGTTGTCACAACCGGTGGTAAGAAAGTTCAAAGTACCAAGGTGAAGAAGACTGCACGGAACAAGAAGGAGGATCGTGACATATTTGAGGACGAGACTACTACCGCAGGTGACGATGATGATGAAGCCTCCGAGTATAAACCCACTCAAGTTAAACTGACTGTTGTTGAGCGAAGTCCTCGTCCGTCTCGATCTTCCTCCAGACTCCTCAAGGGAGCCGCGACGAAGGATGATATGGATCGCTCATTAGTCGCTCCAACGGGTATCAAGGGGGTCGACGCTCCCAAAGGAAGGACGAAAAGTCGTCAGAAAAGTGGTACAGAGTTGATTTCTGTCATTGGCAGCAATAGCGATCACGTGAAGTCAATGAAGGGTGGCCGCCGCAAGAAAATGAAACCGTCAAACCTCAACAACGACGAGAAGTGGGAGAATAAAGATTCCTTAGATTTTCATGATGACGACGATGACGTGTACGTTGGTGGTAATCGTAAGTCGAAGTCATTATTCAAAGTCAATGACGCCGATCGTCCAGCCAAGGTGAATGTGGGGAACGATGTAACGAGTGATGTCACGAATCGTCATGACAGCAGCATCAACATCAGCAGCAATGCGGGATACACCGACCTTGAGGTCGAGTATCAATCAGAGGACGAGCACGATGGGAGTGTAAGTTTCCTGGATAAAAGCGTCTTCACACAGGCTGCCACCTCCCAGTACATGCAACAGTCCATGGATAGCAGCACGATGAACTCGAACGGAGGATCGTACAAACCCTTGATCGACGAAGATGCTGATGATGCAACAGGCCAAGGTACGAAAGTCAACAAGATTTTGAAGTCCATTGAAATGAACACTCGTCGTCCGGTCCTACGTCGTTCGAATGTCAACATGACGCCGTGCATGAAGAGTACTACTGCAGTAGCAAAAGTAGTGATAAATGAAACGAAGTTTGTTGCTGACAATGATGTCACATCTTGCGTCGAGCTTACTACACGTGGGATATCCAACGTTGACTCTGCATCACTATTGGCCAAATTTCAGTCTACCTCCGATAGTAGTCGCTCACAGGAGCATAGCAGCGCTACTACTACTACAGTCAGTCCTGAAACCAAGGCACTACTCTCGGCTGGAGAAGGATCAGAGGACAAAGGCAACAACAGGAAGAGTAATACCAACAATAATGATATGTTGTTGAAAGCTTTGGATGAGGAACTTGTTGAGATTAGAAAATTGTCTACACAGTTTGCTTCACACGTGGCCAAAGTTGAAAAGATTCGGATACTAATCAAAAAGAATCATAACGACGTTTGAGAGAGAGAGAGAGAGATTGCGGGTCAGCTTTAGTTGTTTTTGAATCAAGCGTTTCATCATACATGGGTGTGTGTGTGTAAGAATGGTAATGATTGTTTTTATCAGATGATCAATTACTAACAGTTCCTACAACATTAGCCAAAAAGGTTTTATAACATATAAAAAGGGATTTATATTAATCATCGTGTGGACTTTATTCACAGAAATAGAGCATCCCAATCTTCTACCTCATCCCAGGTACTATATTCATTATCAATTGGAGTAAAGTTCTTGCTATCAATACGATCATCAGACTTAACAATGGAACACAAAACCTTCGGGACAGTACCTCCAGCAATACCGAATTGATGCATGCCATTCAACTTCTTTTTGTTGTCAATCGTTTCTGATATTAAAGTTGCAGCAGTCTCCTCCTCTAATGAATGCTGACAAAGTTTTGGCAATCGTCCAAAAACTTTGATCCACTCCTTTACAATTGATTCGTGTTCATCTTTTATATATCTAAAATGTGCTTCGTCTGTAGTCATATTAGTCCAAACATCTGCTGCTGCTTTTACCTGCAATGATGACAATGAACGGATATGTATTATTTCTTTCGACAGTCCACCCAATATCATTGCCAATATCTGATCCAGCAGTGATGACGATTGTGAATCAATTTCATCATCATTCCCTTCATCCTCTCGTTCATCCTTGTCGTCGTCTTCTACGTCGTCATCATCATTGGCCCACTCCTCCTCCTGTAAGGTTTCTAACAAGTCATCAACATTCTGTAATCTTTCTTGAAGCTTCAATAATGTTGCCTCGGCAATACGTTCGTCCGTCGTTTTAAGTAATTCACGAACTATCTCTTCTTCCTCTTTCCATGTTGATCGTACTAAGTGATGTTGTTTGTCGTAAACAGTAGAAGATGATACATGACGAGGAGATGTCGTAGTTTCATCTTCTTCTTGCTGCTTCTGCCGCCATTTATTTTGCTGCTGCAGTAATAATCGATTGGATATTCGTTGACGATTCTCATCATGTGAGATTGGTTCGAGTTTATTCTTTTGGCAAATAATGGTCGTAGTAGCAGTATCATCATTCGTCTTCATAGCAACATCATTATTTGTGCTAGTATCTGCCCCATTAATAACAATATGCATACCCGATGGATTCAATTTCTTCTTCATAGTCATTTCTAACGGAGACCATTCCTCATCATCATCATCATCATCATTACAATCTTCATCATCGTTGATAATATCATTATCACCATTCACAACAAATTTGCCATAATAGGTTGTATCATCCCCTCCTCCTATTATGTCATCTTCGTGAATGGTTTCTCCTCCCCATCCATCATCATCATCATCATCATCATTAACATCATCACTAACATAATCATCATCAACAACAAAATCACAAATATTGGAAGTTGTCATGATTGTCATCGTCTCTCCTCGTAAACGACGTCGTCGTGCCAATTCTGCTCGTACTCTACTTTCGCGTTCTTTATATAATACATCATACCTTAATTTAACGGACTCTACCTGACAAACGAATGTTTCGCGTATATCATATAATTTATCCAATCGTAATCGTCGTTCGATATCGGACCATTGTTTATATTCATTTCGACGAGCCATATTGAGCAGTATCGTATATTCGTCGTTGAATATATAACATAATTCGATATACATATCCGCCTTCCATAGTAGCGATCGTGACGTATTGCATAAATGATTAAACATACGTTTCATTAATTGTATTATATTCATTTGCAACTGCTGTTGCTGTTGTTGTGACTTTGCTACTGGGGTGGTTGGTGTGGTGCTATTAGTAGCCGTGGACGTGGTGATGGAGACAGAAGTAGTGGTGGGTAGTGTGTGTATAAGTTTCCATAAACGTAATGTACTTCGAAGTTGTTTCGTAGCCCGAGGCGATGATGATCCTTTGTCGGTAGCAAGAAATTCAGGATAGGGAATGATAACATAGGGATGATGTTGATGCATGTGTGGTTCACCATCATCATCATTACCATCATCACAATCATTCACCATAGTACTATTACAATATTTCACAATATCATATGATGAATCAATATGATATGCCACGCCCGATTCAAACAACTCGTTGACGCGTTCATTAAAATGTAATGATAGTCCATCGCCCATGTTTTGATTGTTGTCGTCGTTGCTATTGTTGTCATTGTTGTTGTTGTTGCTGTTGCGGTTGTTGTTATTCTGTAGTTTGTCATCATTAGCACTCTCACTAGCACTACTACTACTACTTCCCAATAATGATTCCATCAATTGACCAACTAATATAGATTTACTCGCCGCGGATGTTGGCATACATCCCGTCAGTGCTGCCAAATCAACAAGTACCAATGGACTAGTCGTGGGTGGGGGATGTAGAGATATTTGATGTTCATTTGTAATGATATGAATGAAGGTATCCTCCTCCTCCTGTGCATCTCCTTTTTTGTTGTTGTTGTTGTTGAATTCAGTCGTCGCCACACTTTCAATCTCGCCATGATAATCATCTTCACTACTGCTCTCATCATCATCTGCATCTTGTAAATTCGCACCGTCGTCGTCATCGACGTCGTCGTTGCTATTTCTAAAATGCCGTTGCTCCTTTTGTCCTGGACAACGATGCGTTGCTGCGGTTGCCGTTGCCGTACCACGAAGCGTCCAATCGGCCACGCGCGTCGTAATCCTCGAAAGGGTCCGCAAATTTTCTTCGTGCCCGTCGTACTCGTATTCCTCCTCTTCGCCGTCGTCGCGATTGTAACGAAAATGACCATCCAGTCGAATACCCGTCGACGTTTCGACTGCATCGTCGTCGTCGACGACTCGAGCAATAGTAGTATCCCCATCCCCGGCGATGGTCACCGATGATACCCCGCCATCACCTTGCTGGCGTTGTTTCTGCCGCCACGCAGGTGCTAATAGCCGACGCTCCGGCGGGGATGCTGCCGATGACAATGCTGCTGACGACATCAACGTAACCGATGGTGGCTTACCGGGAGATGACGAAGGCAACGAAAAAGTGTCTTTCTTTTTCGTGGCCGTAAAATCAACCGAATTTCATCTGATACCAAATTCAAATGTTCTACAAGGGCCCTTGTCGCGTCGCGGCAGTTAAAAGCAGTAACAAACAGAACTCTCCTGATCCGAAGAAGTATTGATGAAGAACGCTCGTGACAGCATCACTTTGGCGTATGCCATCATCGTTGTTGTCGGTTGTGTTGTGAATGCTGCAGTGTGTGGCGCTGGTGGTTGTGTAAAGACGAAGAAGGAGGAGAAAGATATTGACGACACGGTCCTTCGCTTGCAAGGCAACGATACGAAAGTAGAACGGAGTCAAGCAACGACAGCAGTAGAGGCAGTACAGATGCATCGACGACAGCAGGCAATGGCGGGTGGTTTTCGTATACGATTACACTGGGAAAAGGGATATAATTGGCAAAATACACCCGACGAGAAATATTGGTGTATGGAATGTCGAGGAAATACTTGTATTTCGGGCACGACCGTACGTATTAATAAATGTTCGAGTTCATCCATACATCAAAAATTTATCGCCATTGGTAAAACTATACGTCCGGTATCGAATCCAAATCTTTGTTTCACGGTTACCGGATATGATGGCAAGGATACGCCCATAAAGTTACGCACTTGTAATAATACTGGCAGCGGCAGCAGTAAACAAAATTTTATACAATTACAAAGCAGTACCAAATTTGAATTACATCCACAAGAGAGACAAAACAAATATTGTCTTAGTCAACATCATCATCCAAAGGCGAAGGAGGTTATTTATCCGGAACAATGTGATAAAACACGAGCAACCGATACTACATATTGGAGAGTCTATTAGAGATGAGAATATGATATATATATATATAGTATGTGTGGAAAGGGGCAACAAAATCATTGAATCATCTCCAAAGAGTGGTGAGAGATGTGTGTGTACATAGAAAAGACAACATAAAAATCGTTAAACATTCTTATTTTTCCACAGTATACGATATCATCAACTCCTCTACACTTATTGCGAATTCCCAACAAACAAACAAACAAAAAACACCTGCTAAATTTCTACCATACCCAATCGAACTCTGACACTTTCAATAAATTCATCCCTATCATCATTATTCCCACCCACTGCAGAAAGGCTCCACTTTGAAGTATTATTATCATCATCATCATCATCATCATCATCATCATCTGCGTCGTACAATTGATCGAATAGCTTGTTCTTATCTGCATTTGCAGCATCATCATCTTGTACCGTATTTTCTTTGTCAAATGCAGCATTTCCCAATATAATATCCTCGATGGTAACGACACCTCCAATCGATGTAGTATCTTCATCATCTTCATCATATTTATAATTGACATTGATGACATTATTATTATTGTTGTTGTTGTTGTTGTTGTTGTTGCTACTGTTGCTACCATTATCACCATCACTCTGTATGTCAGAAAAGCTCCAAGTAATCGACACATCGCCAATACTATTTTCATTAACTATCGACTCATCATCATCATCATTATCGTAATCATCATCGTCGTCGTCGTCGTCGTCGTCGTGTAAATGACTTTTGTAACTGTCATCACCATCATCGTCTAAATGACTTTTGTGGCTATCATCTTTACTACTATCAGTCAACGAGAACGTGGACGAAAACAATTGCTCAATTACGTGCTTCTTCTTTGTAATATTGCATCTCTTTGGTGTAGACGCATTATCATTATGAGGAGGAGGAGGAGGAGGACGAGAAGACGTGAGATGAAGCTCATCAATTATGGCTTGATGACTTTGAGCCTTCGTAACAGTACTCGCTGCGCCTGATGTTGCTGCTACATCGACGATTGTTGATTTTACTTGTGAAGTAGGCGTGATGACAATCATGTTTGTATTCTTTACGTTGTTGCAGAGGAATCCTCCGTCGTCGTCGTCGTCTGCAACACGACTAATTATTATGGACGATGTACTATTATTGTTAAAGACATAATCGAGGAAGTCATCATCAACACCTATACCCCGATAGGACTCCGCTGCTGCGCTGTGGGCTGTCATGGATGATGATAATAGATAATATTAGGTTGTATAGAGATGGTACACCACCATGCGCACCAAAATGCAACAATCTGTGGTTGCGGAGGGAGGCAACCGATCTCAATCAATGTTGCGTGAAATGAAGGTTTGCCCGCGTGTCACGAAAGTGCCAGAAGAAAAGGGGAGAAGAGGAATGTGAATCGTGAGAACATTGTGGGCGTCGTACATAAAGCTGTTACCTGGGCAGGAATGCGGCTACTTTGAAGTCAAAGATGACGATAACACTGTACACATCATCTATACATACATACATCTACAACTCTAACACGAACACCTGCTAAAATTCTACCATATCACATCTAACCTTCACACTTTCACTCCCACGGCAGAACAGCTATTCTCTCCAACGGCCGAAAAGCTCCATGTAGATGCATTATCATCATCATCTGCAGCTGTAGCAGCAGCTTCATTGTAAACGCAATGTTGTCCACTCGTTTCACCTTTAGATTCTAAATCATTTGACATATACAATTCTTCAAATGATAGTAGCTGCTTCTTGTTATCTACTACTACTACTACTGAACCATCTTGCACCATGTGATCTTTGTCAATATTTAGCATTATAGCATCACGAAATGCAGCATAGTCCACAATATTTTCATCAATGGTGCCGATCGAGGTATTATCTTCATCATCGTCAACATAATCATAATAATCCTCGTCATCAATAATGTTACTGTTACTGCTGCTGTCATCGCTCTCTTTGGCAGAATAGCTCCAAGTACCCGACCCACCACCAATACTATCGTCATTCACTAACGACATACCATCATCATTATCATCTTCAGCATACACATCATCATCATCATCATCGTCTAAATGACTTTTGTAACTGTCATCACTACTACCACTACTATCAGTCGACAAGAATGTAGTATCCAAAACAAGTTCGAGCTTCTTCGTTAGTGTAGACTCATTATCATTAGCAGCAGTAGTAGTAGTAGCAGCAGTGGTAGAAGTAGGAAGAGAAGGAGAAGGAGGAGGAATAGCCGTGAGATGAAGCTGATCAATGTATTCCTTTGTAGTTGTACTTGTTCCTGTTACAACATCGACTGATGTTGGAACTACTTGTGAAGCAGGCGTGATGGATATGTTTGTATTCTTTACGTTGTTGCATAGTAATTCTTCTTCATTCGCAACAATCATGGGCAATGCTTTGTTGTTGAAGACATAATCGAGAAAGTCGTCGTATGATGGAGTTGATGACAAATCGTTGGTGTCGAGTGGAGGAGGGGCCGGGCCATTCTTTGCCTTCTTCGCTGCAGCAAGGACGTCGATTACCTTAACAATACTTCTCGTTGTCAACACATCCACCTCGTTAATTAACCATGGTAGTGATACATCTTTGGACTTTGCAATAATGCTACTTGCAATGGTGCTTGCAATCTTCGTGTCGCTGGATGGATCGATGCAACCTAACAGTTGGGTAGAAGTAAAACTCATTACACTGCTGGACGACACGAGTCCCAGCTTCACATCTCTGGTCCTTGCAATAACACTACTAGCGATGGAATTTGCAGTCTTTGTGTCTTTGTACGAATCGATGTAACCTAACAGTGAAGATGCATTTGCTAGATATTCAGTAATATCATCATCGATCATCGACATAATTGATGGGTTGGGTGGAAGCAGGGCACATCCGCGTCTCAGCTTTGAGCTTCCATTAATAATTTGTGTCAGTGAAATGTAGCAAGATGAAATGTCGTCAAGGGAACCACGCCAATGTTGCTGGTGTCTTGGATACCACCCAATGCCACGAATTTTGGTGAGGTCAGCCGACCTTAAAAGCCAGAAGAAAGTGGAGAGAGGCATGGGACTCCAAAACCTCCCGCCAGCTCCCGCCAACCTCGTCGTCAATCCCTTTATCTCCAACATGGAGGAGCTGATTGAGCATCACGAGTGGGACAAGCTCCTATCCGTGCTAGAGAAAGTCGCAGATGATGATGATAATGATGATGGCGACAGCAGCTCGGCGGAGTCATGGTCAATCTTGCTTGTTTCATTCTGTAAAGCTGCTATCACAGACGGGATGAACACTGCTACGAAGGCAAAGACGACACTTGATGATGACGATGACGTTCCATCGACAAAGATCTACCGCGGTATCAAAACGTGATAATGTTACTAGTCAAAGACAACCAAAAATGCCACCGTTGCCGTCAATTATATCGTCGATAATTTCGCATTTTGTCCGTATTTCTTCGGAATCTTGTGATGCAATCACATTCGTTGCGAACGAAGCAGATAGTAATAATCATGCAGCAAGAACAGACGACAGGATTATTACGATTGTGCATCGTATTGTGAATTTAATTGTCGAATTTATAAAACATTATGCTGGGTATTCTGATTGAAAGGAGGTGGATCACAATCGGACGTACGATATTCAAAGGTCAATTGACAAATGTCTAGTTATCATTCACACATTAAAGAGCTTACGACCACAATTGTTATTAATGACGAATGAGCGTGGTTAAACGCCATTAATTCGTCTACTCTCGTCTGCAATGACTACGAAGCAAGAGCCGAGTTTTGGCAACCAAGACATTTCACTTGGAGCAATGGGAGACTCTTACTATGAATATGTCTTGAAGGTTTGGTTACAGGGTGGTCGAAAGGAAATGAAGTATCGACACATGTTTGACGAGGATGGAATTGGAGACAAATTGCAGCTACTGATTAAGGCGTTAATGGTATCGATGGATGACGAAGACGATTGTTTAGCAAAGGTACGGCAAGTGCTATCTATCCGTGATTTGCGTGGAAGACTGCCACTTCACTGTGCGGCACAGTGTCCCTGGGTTGATGAACGTATGATACTGACATTGGTTAATATATATCCCGTGGCGTGTTACAGGCAGCAAGCTGCAACGGAGAGTAACAAGAATTATGGTATTTGGACCAATGTAGACATCATACGACAAATGCAATCTGATGCCACAGATGAATCCGATGTGTTCGTCATACAAGTATTACCAATCAAGGATGCAACGACTGCTTACTCAAGAAAAACTAATTATTCTATGAATCCTCCCTTCATGATAATCCTACTACTCATAGAATGCGTCGAATGAGTAGCCAGAGAGATGATAACATTAAAGAATTGAACCATAGAATGGCGACACAACATGATAATCTATCCACTGCTCAAGATGAAGTAGATGATGCAAATGATAAACGAGAGAATACAAAAGCAAAGAAAGCAAACCGAAGGTTTAGACCGTGGTTCACTGCATGCTAGAGAAGAGAAGCTTAACTTACATTACACACGCTTATACTTATGCTATCATTTTGTTCTTCAGTCAAGTACCACTAAGCACCTACCACCATATCGTTCATCTTAAAATGACAAACCAATAATGTAAATCATATCACAGGCGTATGTTTTGACGGAACCAGTCTGCAGTCTTTTCTAACCCACTCTCTTGACTAACCACAGTTTCAAATCCTAACTTTTCCTTGGCCAATGTTGGATTACATTCCGATTCACGTATATCACCGACACGTGGTGCAGTATGTATTATTTTGGATGTTGACTTCATGATTGATTTGATACGTTTGGCCAGTGTATTAATAGTAATCGATGTACCAGTACACACATTATATATATTAAAGTTGTTGTTATCATTCGTGTCATCTTCTTCTTGTAATAATGCCAGTACAATCGCCCTAGCCACATCTTTGACATATACAAAGTCACGTGTCATATATCCATCACCAAGTATAGTGATATCCGAATTTGATATTGCCATTTGTAAAAATAATGATATTACACCACTGTATGGATTTTTAGGATCCTGTCGCGGACCATAGACGTTAAAGAAACGTAATGCCGTGGCACTGACTTTTGATGTAGTTGCTTCTGCTGTTGCTGTTGCTGCAGTAGTAGTAAAATCATGTAACAATTGTTCCATACGATATTTGGTATCCGCATAGGGTGATACACCGCCATACGGTGCATTTTCTTGTAATGGTAATAATGTCGAGTCTGGATTTCCATAGATCGCTGCAGATGATGCGGCTACAATTTTGCGTATAGTCATGAGATGATTTGAGGAAGAGGAGGGAGTAGAACCACCAGCAGTAGTAGTGGTAGTACTAGTAGTCATAATGTGTTCATTGTACCTATGTATCCAATCCAATATCTTCTGTGATCCACCATAATTGATACGTTCATACTTGTTTGGGTCTGCTATGCTTTCACTCACGGATATTGCCGCTGCTAAATGTACAACATGTGTGTAGTACTTATTTTGATTATTATTCAGTGATGAATAATTTGTTGATTCTTCCTTGTTAACACTAACATTAATATTAGGAAAGGTTGGAAGGTCTGTTATAACTGTAATATCCTTAGGTACCAATTCCACCGCGGCCATATTGTGATTATGTCCATTACTTTCATCATCTAGTATAGTAACTATAAAACCACGATGCAATAGTAATTCCACGACATGTGAACCAATAAACCCTAATCCGCCCGTCACTAAGACTGATTCGCGTCCGTTTGATCTGCGTACATTATGATACTCGTCTGGCGTGAGGTGTGCCGTGCCATGTATCGGGTCCTCCACTGTAATAGCTGTCGTTGCTGCATGACTGCTTCTGCTGCCGCTATACACGGACAGCAATGCAACGACGAATAAACTCACGACTAATACAAACAGCGCAGTCACTGCAAGGATTATTCCACATCGTTGACGAGCCGGTTTTCGCCGATGTCGGACATCCATTTCATTCCATGGCTCCACGTGACCGTCAAAATCATCTTCGTCGTAGTAGTCTTCATCGAAATCTTCATCCTCGTCGTTTTCATCGTCGCTGTAGTCATTGATTTCCAACGATGACGATTGCTGCTGCGGCACCAATGACGTAGCAGTCATGGGCGACAGTCTCCTCGAGCTGGTCGATGTGGTTACGACTGCGACGCTGTTTGATTGAAAGATCCTCGGCTATGACTCCGCTTCCAGTTAAGTAGTATTGTATTGTCATGTCAAATAACCCCCAACATCAAGCCCGCCAAATTGATCATTGCTAGCCACAGTATGTAGAAGTGGTGAAACACATCTTGTATGTATAAAATTGACTTGTATGAGTATGAAGTGTGTGGTGTGTCTCAATCACAATCTAAGACATGCTACAAGAGAGAAACCAAGATAATATCCTACTACCACCTCTGTGACTGTGCGCCCAAGCATGTACCAGGGTAGCCAGCACATGCTGGTACAATTCCGTACCTCTGGCAATTCATATTCGTCAAACCAATACTTTTCCTAAGTATAGTAGAGTAGGTTAAAGGAAGTAAAGAATACAGTACAGGTTGCATCCATTTGGCTGCCAGCCATGGTAGACTGTGCTGAAACTCTGTATATATATGTATGAGCATAGCAGTTCAAGTGAACTATGAGGTAAGCCCTACAGACTCCAGCACATGCTGGTACAATTCCGTATCTCTGGTAAGAATTCGTCAAACCAATACTTTTCGTAAGTATAGTAGAGTAGATTTAAGGAAGTAAAGAATACAGTTACAGTACCGCCCTGCTATGAGTATGAAGAGTGTGGCGGGTCTCTATCGCAATCAAAAACATGATACAAGTGAGAAACCAAGAGAATCTCCTACTGCTGCTTCTGTCTCTCTCCTAGGGCCAATATCTGGCTGGGGCTGCATCCTTATGACCAATGACCACCAACCACAATAGAAGGTGCTTTAACAAACACATCATACCTATATATTTACAAACAGTCATGGAACAGCTACTGATTAAATAATTGCATGAAATGTATTTTATTTTATGTTTGATTCAAAGTTGTTGATCTATCATATCCTGGTTGTTTTTTGTGGTAATTTTAGCACAAATTGTCAAACAACATGCTTATCACGACAGTGCTTTATCCAGCATTTGGGTCTCTTCTCGTGACTACAAAGCCACCACTGCTTTGGATCTACTCCACTGTCGCGGGTGCATGCGCTACATACCCAGCTTGTATACATATACACCCCCTTCACTTTTCCTTCACAATCTTTGCATCGGCACCTCCCCGTACAATGTTCGCCTGTCTTCTTTCCAAACTTTGTCCTAAATTTATTAGTCTTCCTCATAGTAGGACGCTCGCTTGTAGCCACGATACCCTCACGCGTAGCTGAAGTACTAACGATACGTTTCCTCTTCTTGGTCAATGAAGAAGATGTTTGGTTAATCACGGAGGCTTGATTCGTCTTCTTCAGAACTTTTTCCTTGCTTTGGTTGCTACTAACCCTGCTCTTCTTGTCTAACTTTGCAAGCCGTACGAGATCCACAACTGTTAAATCTTCCACATCCCCATCTTCGGTGTAGACACACCGTCTGAGATATGATTTGGGGATTATCTCAACGACTGTCCCGGTGAACCATCCCATCGAGCCGAACTGCTTACGAAATTTATACCCCACCTCGCCAATCTTCTTCGTGCCATTGTCTTTCACTACGAGACGTGTTTGGTTAATCGCGGAGGCTTGATTCTTCTTCTTCAGAACTTTTTCCTTGCTTCTACTAACCGTGCTCTTCTTGTCTAACTTCGCAAGCTTGACAAGCTCCACCACTGTTAAATCTTCAACATCCCCATCTTCAGTGTAGACACACCGCCTGAGATATGATTTGGAGAATATCTCAACGACTGTCCCGTTGAACCATCCCATCGAGCCGAACTGTTTACGAAATTTATACCCAACCTCGCCAATCTTCTTCGTGCCATTGTCTTTCACTACCACGTCTCTCATACGAGCCCGTAATTGCAGCTTCTCCTCTTCAACATGCATTTTCTTCTGTGTTGCATTCATTTTCTTATTCGCATCTAATCGCAGCTTCGGTGCACATATTTTCTCCTTTGAAGGAGAATACGGTGATACTGATGGAACGGACAAGTTGAGATATCGAGCAACACTGGCCATGGACTGGAACCTCTTATTATCAGCCGAATAGAAATTCAGTTGAAACCCTCCTTCTCTCCTCTGATTTGCCTTACAAGTGAACTGATTACTTTGTCTTGTCATCCCTACTTAGACAGAAAAATATAAAAAGAAATCAGATATTGTTGAGAAATTCATCATTAATCATCCAATAGAGATAAGCTGATACATACCTCCACATTCTACCAAGTAAGACGCGAGCGTATCCATTGCTATTCTCTCTCGTTGGCGAAGTGATACTCGGGAAGCTGCAATTGATTTCATCTTGGTGAGAGCTGAAGTCTTTTTTATACATTTCCTCTTCTTGGCCGACGACGAAGCTTTATGATTAGTCGCCGGGGATCGACTACCTTTCACGCTACAGTCATTTTGGCTCTTCTTGTCTAACTTGGCAAGCTGGACGAGATCCACAACTCTCAAATCTTCAAATTCACCATCCTCAGTGTATACACACCTTCTAAGATATTTTTTAGGCATTATCTTAACCACTATCCCAGTGAACCATCCCATTGTGCCGAATTGCTTACGAAATTTATACCCAACTTCGCCAATTTCCTTTGTATCATTGTCTCTCATTACTACTTGGTTTATCCTACTCTTTTGTGTATCAATCACTTTCTTACTCGCCTCCAAATGCAACTTCGGTTCATTCAATTTCTTATCCCCAGAGATCTTCTTACAAGGGGGATGCGGTGATACTGATCGAGTAGCTAAGTTGAGGTTGAGGTATCGAGCAACACTGGCCATAGACCGGAACCTTTTATTATCAGCTGAATAGAAAATTGGTTTGCATATTTCTTTCCTGTCAGGTCGCGTGAACTTGCACGTGAACTGATCACTTTGCCTTACTGTCCCTGTGTTGGAAAATAAAAACACGGTGTAGGATGGTGTTGAGATTGATTAATCGTATGCAGATTCGAGAAATTTTGGAACATACCTCCACACTCTTCCAAGTAAGAAGCGAGTGTTGCCATCGCTACTTGCTCTCGTTGGCTAGGTGATATTCCAGAATATTTACTGGATTTCATCATGCATTGTTTCTTCTTGGCTGACGACGAAGCTTTATGATTAGTCGCCGGAGGGGATTGTTTTACTTTCACGCTACATTTGTTTTGGCTCTGATTATTTTCTAATTTGGCAAGCTCGACGAGATCCTCAATTCGTAAATCTTCCACATCTCCATCCTCAGTGTATACACACCGTCTATCATATCCCGATTCTGCATTGGGGATAATTTCAACGACTGTCCCGGTGAACCATCCCATTGCGCCGAACTGTTTACGGAATTTATACCCCACCTCGCCAATTTCCTTCGTGTTCGGAAGAGACGATAGCGGGATGACTGCTGCTACGTTGAAGTCGGCATTGTCAACTGTCGCTGCTGCCAATTGATAGCCTAACGGAGACCGGGGAATGAAATGAACAGTGGGCATGACAACAGCAGTAGCATCGTAGGGTTTTACGGGGAGCGAACTTGGGCGGGAGCGTCTATTTTTGTGTGGGGATTTCTAAAGAGATACTCACTAGATGTAGAAATGTAAAATAGACACACAGACAATGCGGACGATGAACGCTCCCACTCTTGCATCTGTCCATCTTGGTACGCCGCCAAAGGGATATCAAGAATGGGCGACGACTAAAGTTCACGTTCATGGCTTCGCGGATTTGTCTGCCGAGCGAGATGTTCCTGTCTATACACCCGAA
>Ga0247834_1005081_pt1 | contig 15907 bp, 15 predicted proteins | sample LaCruzMarch2015__8_FD_187118 | JGI IMG/M metagenome (GOLD analysis project Ga0247834, IMG submission 187118) | Freshwater microbial communities from meromictic Lake La Cruz, Castile-La Mancha, Spain - LaCruzMarch2015_12m | ecosystem: Environmental > Aquatic > Freshwater > Lake | place: Spain... | reverse complement strand
AGGAGGAATAGTAGCTCTTATAGTAGTTTTAATTATTTTATATATGGTATTTAAATCATCAGGAAGTACTAAACCAATGCCTCCACAAGGTGGAACTATACCCTTTAGACGACAACCAATGACTTCATCAACTCCAGTATTAGTTAAACCAACTTTATCACCTCCTTCTCAATTACCACCAAAATTAGTAAAAATGTTATAATTTCATAATATAAGCTAAAACATAATAAGGAGGCATATTATTATGAGGTTTGTTTCCACCTTGGGCTGAAGAATTTTGTGTACCGCTTACGTGAGTTCTATCACCACTACAATCTCCTCCTCTAAAACAGTTATCAGCTGGTTTAGGAATATTAGAATGTGAATGCGAAGGCATTTCATCAACTGTTAATGTATGAGTTTCAGAACCCCCTTTTCCTTCTAAAGGATAAGCTCCTCCAAGATTAGGATTATAACCTAAAATAAATCTACCTCTTAAATCTGGAGAACCATCATTACCATCACATAAAACCCATCCAGTAGGAGCTACACTTCCTTTCCAAGCGACAATAATACCGCTAGGAAGAATAACATCAATAAGAGATTTTTTATTAACAGAAACTAAATTACCAGAAGTATCCGTGTAAACTATATTATCTAAATTAGTAGAATATTCAGAGAAAGGACTAGTTCTAAAAGACTCTTTATTACTTTTTTTACAAATTAAATAAAAAAGAATAAATACTAAAATAAATATAATAAAATATTTAAGATCAAACATTATTATTTTTATTATAAATAAATATAATAATATTTATTTATAAATATAATGAGTAAAAAATCTAATAAAATTGCTATAAAATCTAATCCTAAACTTTGGGAATCTATTAAAAATAAAATTATTAAAGGAGATAAAGGAGGACCTCCTGGAAAATCTAGTGCTAGAAAAATGCAATTAGCAGTATTAGAATATAAAAAAAGAGGTGGAAAATATAAAGGAAGTAAAAGTAAAAAAAATTCATTAACGAAATGGTCAAAAGAAAAATGGGATTATATAAATACAACTAGTAGAAAAACAAAAAAAGGAAGATATTTACCAGAAGTAATAAGAAAAAGCTTAACGAAAAAAGAAAAACAAATAGAAAATAAAAGAAAAGGAAGTAAAAGAGGTAAATGGATATCATATTCAAAATCAGTTAGTAAAAAATTTAAAAAATATAAAATTATTTAAATTAATTATTTAAATAAAAATTTAATTTGAGAATCTTTTTGAATCACCTAACATTTGACTTATTAAACTATTTTTATCATCTATTTTTGTTCCATAAGATCCTATTTGATGCATAGTTATAGAAGGTTTAGATACTCTATCTTCATAACTATAACCAGTAGAAGCTATTTTATCTTTTATATCAATAGAATCTTGACCAGCTCTTCTTAATTGTTCATTATAACCAGTATTTATAACAAAATTAGTATTACCACTAGTACCACCTACTTTAACATCATTATTATTAACAACAGTATTTTGTTGATTATTAATTGTTAATTCACTAGATATACCACTACTAGCTGCGTATAAAGGCATATTTCTTTCTAATTCAATATCTCTATTTTGAAGTTCAATGATAATAGCAGGAGATCCAGAGTTAGTATTAACAACTTTCCAATCATAATCTTTAATATTATAAATAATACCATCATTTCTAGATACTTGAATAGGGAGACCTTTAACAGCAGAAACAGCGATATTATTTCTTTCTTTAATATTAGATTGAACATTAGAGAAAGTATTAGTTTTAGGATCATAAACATAAATAGACATAGCACTATTAAGAGAATAATAATTTTTATTATCTCTTAATTTAGAAGATAAAATTTCACCTAATAAAGTATTACCTTTATCTTGAACAATATTAGTAGAAACACCATAATCATTTTTATTAAAATTAATAAAATTAGAAGTTATTATATCATTTAATAATGAATTATTTTTAGTTAAAGATGAAGATACAGATGGTCTTACACTTGATATATTTTTTCTAGTTTCAGTAGTATATTTAATAGGAGCTTGATCGATTTTATCACTTACAATTCTAGGTTGAATAGAAGTATTAGTAGAAATAGAATAATTTTGATGAATTCTAGGAGCACTAATAGGAACTAAAGTTTGAACAGGATACATAGGAGGTCTAACAACTTCAATTTTATAAGGATTAGAAACTTGAAAATTACCTAAAGCGGAGTTAGTAGAAGCAGCACCTGCATTACCATACATAACTTTAACCATAGGATTAATACCTCTACGAATATATTGAATATTTTCATTAATACGAGTAGGATCAGATCCTACATCATCAGGTCTAGACATATACATAACATCAGCTACATTAACAGGTTCATATTTTCTAGTATATATAGATTTAGGAGGATCTCTAAAAATATGATTTAATTCAGGACCAGCAGCATTAATACCACCTCTAAATTTTTTAGGATATTGAATAGACATAATAAATAAATATATATATAATAAATATATATTATTTTTATTTAAAATTTAAATAAGTGTTTTTATAATATAAAGTTATAAATTGTAATATAAATAAAAATGAGTCAAGAATTGAGCAGATTAGATATTCTTAAATTATTTAAAACTAATTTAATTAAATTCTTAGATGCTTTAATAGAACAATTTCCAAGCGAAGGAGATTTAGCAGTATTAAGAGTATTTTTAAGTGAACAAATACCTATAGAAGATGTATTAATAGTTTTTTCCAATAGATTGTTACCATATAAACAAATGATAATTAATAAAGATGAAAAATTTTTTGTAGAAGGTGATGATGTATTTAAAGGAGTATCAAGTGATACAGTATCATATTGTAAAAATATATGGTTATCAGAGAAGATAACAGTAGAAGATAAAGAACAAATATGGAAATGGTTTAAATTATTTGTAAATTTATCAGAAAAATATATAAATCTAAAATAATTAATTTTTTCAAAGGAAAAATTATATAATATTTATATATTATAAATATTATATATAGATGAAATTACTGTTATTATTAATAATAGGGATAATTATATATATTATAATTAAAAAATCATGTCAAAAAGAAAAATATGAATCAGATATTTATATATTATCAGATGATGAAATAAAAGAATTTATAACTAAAGATAAAGATGGTTTTATAAATTCTTTAACACAATATGATTTGAAAGCTAGAAATTCAAATTCAAAACAAGAATATATAAATAAAATAATAGAAAGTATAAATAATAAATTAATTTTCCCTTCGGAAAAATTATTCGGATTAAATTTAGATCAAAAAAAAGAATTATTAATAAAAAGTATAAAAGAAGCAGATAAATTATTAGAAAAAGATTATAAAGACATAAAAAATATGAAATGGAATATAATATTAATGGAAGGAGATATATATGAAAATGGATATCCGCATACAAGAGGAAAATATATAATATTAAATAATAGATATATAGACGAAAGTAATATAAATAAATTAATTAGAGTATTAATACATGAAAAAATACATGTATTTCAAAGAAATAAACCAAATCATAAAATTATAAAAGATTATATGAAAAATAAAGGTTATGAAAAATATAAATTAAGAAAAGAATTATTAAAAGAAGAACCATTGTTAAGAACAAATCCAGATTTAAATGAATGGATATATAAAGATGTAACAAATAATAAGATAATGTATTGTTTATATAGTAATGAAAAACCAAATAGTATTACAGATATAAAGAATGAAAATAATGAAGATAAACATAAAGAAGAACATCCATATGAGACGATGGCTTATGAAATAAGTTCAATGTTAATATAATTTATCTAATGAAAATTTATTTTTTTGAAATAAAATAAATAAAATATAGTATAATAATATAATAATGTATAAAGGATACAGATCAAGAAAAAAAAATAAAGATAAATATATAAAAAATGAAATTGAAAAAAATATAATAATGAGTAATATATCTAATAGATCTAGATTAGAAAATAGAACGAATAAAGTAAATTATACAAAAAATATAGGAGAAGACTATGTAGTCAGATCTCCTTCTTTATATACTTCTCAAGATAAAATCTTAAATGAAGATAAATTAAAGATGACAAGTCCTCTAATAGAATTTAAAGAAGGAGAAATAGTATATGATTTAAATACAACTAAAGGTGTTGAATTAGAGAAAAAAGAAAAAAACGAGATATTAGAAGATATAGATAAAATTTTAATGTCAAGAGATATTAATGATGAAATAGATAACTATTATAATAAATATAATAAATATAATGAAAAATCTTTTCTTGATTTAGAGAAAGATAAAGAAGAATATATAGATGAAGAAAGTTTATATTCAAATATAGAGTGTATAAAAAAAAATAAAGATTTAATATGTTATGGTTTATTAAACAAAACAGAATTAAATGAATTAAATAGTTATTTAAACTCTGATAAAGATCTATTAGGAGAGAAGAAGAATATTTTTACAGATAAAAATACATTATTTTCAGAAAAAGAAGATAATTCATTTATTAAAGAATTAACATTTAATCCAAATATTTATATGGAAATTGTAGAAGAATGTAAACTTAAAAAAATAAAAGAGTCAATAAAAGAAGATAAAAGTTATTATGAAAGAGTAGTAGATAATTTATATAAGTTATTTACACCTAAATAATTCATATTATTTAAATAATATGAATTAACGAGGACTAAGTCCTCTTAAAAATTATTAGTAGTATTAAGGAAAGATAATTTCTTTATTAGGATTCCATATAATACTATAATCTTTTTCTAATATATCAAGAGCTTCTTGATTAAATTCTTTTAATACATTATCTTTAGTTAAATTTCCTGATCTTGTTAAAACAAAATCTTTAGAAGGTTTACCAAAACCATTAATAGTCATTCTAAATTCCCATAAATTAGAATCAGGATTTTTAATAAGATCTTTTTGAAAGTCAATTCTAGAACCGGAATCTTTCATTTCTTTTCTATCCCAAATTTCTTTAATTTTAGTAGTAGGATCTTCAATTTCTTTAAGATCTGGTATTTTATCAGGAAAAATTTCTTTATTTTCTTCAAAGAAATTTTTAAGAATATCAAATATAAAAACAGGTCCTACATTTGATTTTTCTTTTTTATTAATTAAATAATTCAATACTCCAAAGAATGCTTCAAATACATCTTCTTTCATACTAATATCTAAAGTTTGTTTACCATCATTTTTACCTCCATGTTTTAATTTAGTAAATTCTTTATATCTAATAAATCTAGAAAGACCGAATTTGTCACAAAAAGAAGAATAAGCTTTTTTATCTGTTCGAGTAGCTTGTAATCTAGTGATATATTGACTTGCTTTTTTAGAATCAATACTAGTTAATTCATCATAATATTTTTCACTAGCAAAAACAGCAATACAATATTTAAGTAAAGCATCACCTAAAAATTCATAATATTCATAATTTTTAGTTTGATCTCTAGTGAAACTAATATGAGTAAAAGCAATTAAAAATTCATTTAAACAGTCAACATCAGTATATTTAATAACATTAAAAGTAGACATTTTAGCATAATGAGATAAAAGATTAGATATAAAATTTTTAAATTCTAAAAGATCAATATCATGTATTTCATTAGGAGTTAATTCTTCATCGTAATTATAAGAGATTTTTTCATCTTTCTTTTTTTTATAATCCATTTTTTATAAATAATTGATTTAAATATAAAATAAAGAAAGAAAAATTAAATAAAGTTATATAATTAATAACTATAGATTATTAAAAATCAATTATTTAAATGATATTAGAATTAAATAATTTCAGGTGTTTTTCCCATATAAAAATTGAATTACCTGATAATGGTATTATTTTATTACATGGTACTTCAGGTATAGGTAAAACTACTATTTTAAAATCAATTTATTTTGTATTATATGGAAGAGAACAAAAATGCACTAAATATGGAGAAAAAAAATGTAGTGTTAAATTAATATATAAAGATATGATTATTAAAAGAAGTAAAAATCCAAATCATTTAGAATTAGAGAAAAAAGAAGGAGGAGAATATAAAAAATATGAAGATGATGTAGCACAAGAAATTATAAATAAGATATATGGAGATAATTTTGAAATAACATCATATGTAGCACAGAAATCAATAGAAAGTTTTATATCATTACCATTAAGTAAAAAAATGGATTTTTTTAATAAAATTGCACTAAAAGATATAGATATTAAAGGTATTAAAGAAAGAACAAAAGAATATATAAAAAATATAAAACAAGAATTAAATGATAAAATGAATGAAATAAGAATATTAAATAATGAATTAACTACTTTTAAAAAAAAAGATCAATATGATGAGAATGAAATGAAAAAAGAATTTCCATATATAATAGATAAAATAAAAGAGTCTTTTTTAGAAACTTATATTAAACAAGAAAATGATAAGAGAGAGGAATGTAATAGATATATAAAAATTTTAAAAGAAGAGTTAAAGATAAAGAGAATAGAAATGACTAAATATGAAGAAAATAATAAAATAAATATAGAGATGAATAGTAAAATAGAAATTATAAATAAAAATAATATTGATAATATAGAAAAAATAAATAATATAAACAAAGGAATAAAAGAAGATAATAGTGAATATATAAATAAAATAAAATTAGTAATGAAATATTTAAATTATAATGTAGAGAATAATAAACTAAATGAAGAATTAAATAAAACAAAAAGTTTTTTAATTAATAAGATAAAAGAAATTTATACAAAAATTAAAAAAGAGTATAATGAAGAGAATGATGAAAATTTATTAGATAAATTAAATAAAAAAAGAGATGATTTAAAAATTAATGCAGAAAATAAAGATAAAGAAATAGAAGAATTAAAAATAAAAATAATGGAACTAGATAATGAGATAGAGAATTTAAATAAGATAATGAAATGTCCTAAATGTAGTTCTCATTTAATGATAAAAAATAAAAATATAGAATTATATAAAGATAACTCTGACTCTGATATATTAAATGTAAGTGAATATAAGACAAAATTAGAAGAATATAAAAAAAGTAAAAGTATAATATTAGAAGAAAAAGATAAAATAATAAAAAATATAGATAAAATTAAAATAGATATAAATAGTATAATTAAAAGTCAACAAGAATTAAAAATTATAGAAGAAGATGGTGATAATATATTAAAGAATATAAAAAATAAAATAGATGATAATAAACATAATAAGAAAGAGATAGAGAATAGATTAAATAGAGAATTAGATAGTAGATTTATGGAGATGTTATTAAAAGAGGATAATTTTATAGAGATGGATGATATAAAAAAATGGAGAGATATATTAGAATATGATGAAATAGATATGATAAATTTATTATTAGAGATAGTAGATAATAGAGGTCAAGATATTAGAGAAAGAGAGAATCATATTAAAAGGATAAAAGAGATACAGAGAGAAATAGATAATAATAAAAAGAGGATAGATGAATATAATTCTAAGATAAAGGAAATAGATATAAAAACTATAAATAATAATATAGAGAGAATAGAATATATAGAAAAAGAATTAATTGATAAAGATAAAGATAAAGAGTTAAATGATAAGATAAATATAGAGATAAATAAATATATTAGTTATAGGGATGAAATAAATAGATATGATAAATTAAGAGAGAGGATAAAGATAAATGAAGAGGAAGAGAAAAAAATAATAAAGAAATTAAGTGTAAGTGAGAGATTGTTAAAGAAGATAAATGATTCAGAGGCATTAAGTATAACAAATACATTAAATAATATTAATAGTTTAATTAATTATTATATAAATAATTTTTTTATAAATAATGATATACAAATGCAATTAACACCTTATAAAGAAACTAGTAAAGGTGATAAAAAGAGTGGTTTAGATATAGAGATATATTATAATGGAGAGAAAATAGGAATAGATAATTTAAGCGGAGGAGAATATGATAGATGTTTATTAGTATTATTTTTATCATTTAATAGTATGATAAATAGTGATATTATATTATTAGATGAAAGTTTAAGTAGTTTAAATGGAGAATTGGTAGAGGAAATAATAGATATATTAAAAAATAGTTTAAAAGATAAATTAGTATTAATAACATTACATCAGGCAAATACAGGTATATTTGATCATATGATAGATGTAGAAAAATTAAGATAAATTAGAGGATTTATATTATTTGAAAAATAAATTAAAAGAAAAATATTTCTATATATAAAGATATATAGAAATATAAATATGAATTTTTTTAATAGATGGTTTAGTAAAAATAGAATGAATACAAAAATATTTAAAAGAATAAATATTTATTTTATACAGAAACGATGAGAATATTAGTAACAGGAGGATGTGGATTCATAGGATCTAATTATATAAATTATATGTTGAAAAAGTATAAAGATATATTTATATGTAATATAGATAAATTAGATTATTGTAGCAATGTAAATTTTATTGACGATGAATTAAAAACAGAAGAATTAGATCTAAAATATAAATTTGTTAATGGAAATATATGTGACAATGATATTATTACAGAGATATTAAATATATATGATATTGAATATATTATACATTTTGCAGCACAAACACATGTAGATAATTCATTTGGTAATTCATTACAATTTACAATAGATAATCTATTAGGGACTCATACTATATTAGAATGTTGTAGATATTATCAAAAACAAACAAATAGATTAAAAAAGATAATACATATATCTACAGATGAAGTATACGGAGAGGTTGATATTGATCATCCAGGGTGTTGTGAAAAAAGTTTATTAAATCCAACAAATCCATATGCAGCAACAAAGGCAGGAGCAGAATTTTTAGTTAAAAGTTATTATCATTCATTTAAATTACCTGTAATTATAACTAGAGGTAATAATGTTTATGGTCCTAGACAACATGAAGAAAAATTAATACCAAGTTTTATTAATAAATTATTAAGAGGTGAAAAATGTAAGATACAAGGAAATGGACAGACAAGAAGAAATTTTATATATACAGATGATGTATCTAGAGCAATAGATATAATATTAGATAAGGAGAGATTAATGAGATATATAATATAGGAAGTAATGATGAATATTCAGTTATGGATATATTAGATATATTAAAGAAAGAGTTAGATATACAAAAAAGTAATGAAGATATAAGTTATTATGTGGAAGATAGACCATTTAATGATTTTAGATATGCTATAAAAATAGATAATTTAGAGAAATTAGGATGGAAAAAAGAGATAGAATTTAAAGATGGAATAAATAGAACAATTCAGTGGTATAAAACATTTTTACAAATATAAAATTATATAAATATATATCTTATAAAAAGATATATATTTTTTAAGAGAACTACTAAAGAGTTAAACACTTATTTAATAAAAGATATTATATAAAAGAGACTTATAAATTATTTTTTTTCTCTACTATAAAGATGATATCTTTCATTCGATTTATCAACCCACTTTTTAAAGGTTTCATTTTCATGAAAATAAGGACAATCTTTATTATTACAGTTACATTTAGAAGGATGTAAAAATGGACATGTATCTCTATTACAAAATATTTTTTTATTTTTACTTATCCCGCACATATATATACATATATTAAAAGGCGCCCATGTAGATGTAGATTTAAGTTTTAATTTATTGTTCAAATGAAAATCAAACGATTCTTTTGTAAACGTTGATATATAGGTTTTACCATCTTTATCTTTTAACCATATAGTTTGTATATTTTCAGAATCATCGTTTCTACATAAAGTGTTTATATTTTTTTTAGAGATCTCTTTATTATTTGAAACTAATAAGTTCTTAGAATCTTCATTTTTTGAAGAATAACGTTCAAAGTATAAATCTTTAAGAATATTTTCAAAATCTTTTTTTTTATTGATAAGAATTTGAATTTTATGATCTAAAGATTTAATATCTCTTTCAGTATCATTTATTAATCTATCTCTTTCAGTATTTATATCATCTTTTCTTTTTTTATAATCTATAATTCTTTTATCCATATTTTTATTCTCGTAATCAGAATCATCATAATCAGATTTATCATCATAATCAGATTTATCATCATAATCAGATTTATCATCATAAGACAAATTATCATCATAAGATAAATTATTTTTAGACTCAAACTTATCTAAATTATAAGAAGAAGTTAAAGACATTTTTATAGACTTAAAGAAAATATTCAAAAATGATACAATATACTTATAATATATATTATGTATTATAAATAAAAAATCAATTATTTTTCATATGAAAAAAATAGATTTTTATAAAAGAATATTCCTTTATCTTTGTTCGGAATAAAAATTAATTTTTAGAATCTCTTGAAGATTATAAAAATATAGATGAATTAACCATCTAAATGAAGAATTATATATAATATTTACATAATAATCTTCAAAGAGCAAGAAAAATTAATTTTTCTTAAATATGAAATTGGTACTATTAATTTTTGAAATGAGGGTACCACAATCTAAAATAGATGCTATCGCTCATTTATATGAATATTTATCTAATAAAATAAGTTATTGAATTTTTCCTGAAAGAAATAGTTATACGATTCAATCCACGAAGTTCTATTTTCACGATGTTCATGAAAGAAAGGACAGGCGCAATCATCGCATTTAGTTTGACAATGAGATGGATGTAAAAATCCACAATTAGAGTTAGTGCATTTTCCTTTACACATAAATGTGCAAATGACATTTGCATTAGGCGAAATTGTCTTTTTTATCTTCAGGTGATAATCAAAAGATTCTTTAGATAGAGTGAATTCTGTAAGAATTTTATGATCAAAACCATAAACCTTCCATTCAGATGCTTCTGTCTTTTTAGGGACAGTTTTTTTTTCCTCGACCTTCTTTTTTTCTGATTGAATAGACGACTCTTCAACAGGCACTTTATTTGCCCATGTAGATGGAACAGAGGAGGCAGAGAATGAAGAAAGGGAAGTGTTAGAATCTAATTGTTTAAGCATAGCTTCAAGTTTTTTCTTTTCTTCTTCTTTTTCTTTTTTGATTTTTTCTAGTTTTTTTTGTTCTACAGAGATTTGAATCAAATCTTTATCAAGACTTTTCAGTCTTTTCAAAGTTTTTTCTGCGAAATGCTTCATTTCATCTTCTTGTTCTTTTTTCTTCTTACGCATTTCTTCTTCTTGTTCTTTTTTCTTTTGAAAAAGAACTTCAAAATTTTTTTGAAGTTCTTTTTCATCGTCATCATCGTCATCATCGTCATCTGACCATCGTTTGGAAGAAGGAGCAGCACGAGCGATAGAAGCGATAGGAGCGATAGGAGCGATAGGAGCAATTGAAGACATGTTTATACTTTTACTGACACAGTAAAAATGAACACAAAAAACTATATAAAATCTATATAGCTTGAATTATTAATAAAATAAAAATAAAAAATCAATTAATTTTTTGTATAAAAATTAATTTTATATTTTAGAAGAGGAAAAAGTTCTCATAAATATTTGAGGAATTATTGACTTTTTTATAAATGTATTATTATATCAATAAATAATTGATATAATATAAAATTTTTATTTAATTAGGGATAATCATAATCTGTTTTATAAATAATAGTATCATTATAGATATCATCTTTATTTGAGTGATTAGATTTATATGTAGAATTTTTTTTTAAAAATTCTTTTAATAAAATATATTTTTTTTCATCACGTTCTCTCGGACTAATATTAGTTGGCGTTGTTGAAGTTGTATTTAAAGGACTTTTATCTTTAAAGAGAGAATCTTTTCTAATTTGATTATTTTTTTCACCTTTTATAAAATTAGAATTTATAAATCTTTTTCTTTCTCTATTAATTGTATGTATAGATTCCATTTCATCGAGGACTCGTTCCTCATTTAAATTTAATTTAGGAACTTTAATATCTTTATTTTTTAAATCATAAGATTTAATACCTTCTAAATTAAAATCTTTTAAATAAAGATTATTATTAAATAAATTTTGTTTTTTAAGATCATTTTTAAGATTTAATTTAACTTTAGAGATTTTATTATAAATATTCTCATGTAATAATTTAGTATCATTAAAACTAAAATGTTTTCTTTGACAAGAATCAATAATACAATAAGGACCATATAAACAAGGTAAAGTTGTTTGACAAACTAATTCATTATAAGAATGAGCAAATTTACATTTATCACCAAAAACACAAATATTATTTTTACACATTTGAGTTTTACTAAAGAACATCATATTACAAGTAGTATCATTACTTAAAAATTTAGCCATATTAATAAATTTATTTTTATTAGTAATAAAAATATTTTTAAAAGAATTAGATTCATTAATAGTAGAATTTATATTATTATGAATATCATCATTACCATCATTATTATTATCATCATTATTATTACCATCATTATTATTATTTTTATTTTCTATAATAATGTCATAAATATTATTAGATAAAAATTTATCTTTAGAATGGATATTTTGAACTTGAACTTGCATATTTATTATTTTATAGATAATAATACTTCAAATTTAAGAAAGAAAATATAAAAAACAAAAAAATCAATTATTTATTTTATAAAATAAATAATTTTTGTTAAATATAATTTTCTCATAAGGGAAATTTTTTTTTCTATTTTCTACAGAAGAATAATTTTATTTAAATCATAGTAGCTTTAATATGTTTAAAATTGAAAAAAGCTACTACTAAGGCGGATGCAGCTATAGTATAATATATATATTGAGTATCTTCTGGTTTTTCACCTACAATTTTTTCAGCAACATTCCATTTAGGATCATAAGCGACAAGGCCCCAGTTAATAGCACCAACTAAGACAAGAACTAAACACAAGAGATATAAAACTTGAAAAGGTTTCATTTATTAATTTACTAAAACAAAAGATAAAAATAATTTTATAAAAAAAATTATTTTTATAAAAATTTAATCATTCATATTATTAGAATCTACATGTTCTTCGTCTATCATTTCCTTTGATTTTATATAACATGTTAATTCACCTATATTACCTAAATTCATTTTAATTTTAAGAGGTAAATCTTCATGAACAAAAATTTGAACATTGCCTGATTGTCCAGCACATTTAGTAAGTTGAGTTAAATGATGAGTATAAAAATTTTGTTCATATTGATTATCATTAGAATCATCTTCATCAATTTCACCAATAGTAATTTCTCTAGAATATAAATCACCACCATCACAAAAGAAACGAATAAAACCAGATATACTATTAACAAGAATAGTTTTACTAATATTATGTAAATTTTTCATTTTTTGAAATTCTTTATTATTCATAATAATAGGATTATTATAACCATCAGGAAGATTAATATCTTCCATTTGATTATAAGATATTTTTATAGTAGTACTAACTTTATTATTATCTTCGCCTTGTTCTACACAGATACCTAATTTATCAGGTTCATCTTCTCTAATATAAATAATAACACTATCTTTTTTTTTAATATTTTTTAACATTTTATAAAAATTATTAGAACTAACAATAAAATTTATAGGAGAAGAACATTTAAAAACAGTAAATTTTTCTTTATGAAAACCAATATCTAATAATTGTTCTCTTTTAGTATCGGTTTGTCTTAAATATATACCTGTTTCATTTATACGAAAAGGTGCAAATTTTAAAGTATTTGATAATAATTCACCTAATACTTTAAATACAAAAGCTTCTTTAGTTTTAGCTTTAAATAAATAATTTACATTTATATTACCATTTAAATTAGAATTATTATGTTTAATATTAGACATTTAATTTTATAATATGATAAATGTAATTTTTTAACTTTATTTAATTATTTATTATTTTAATTAATAAATAATTTAAAGATATAATGATTTATAATTTTAAATAGAAGAATAATTATAATTAAACATGAATATAATATTATTAACATTTGGAGGTGGTGATAAAAGATATCATGATGCAAAAGATAGATTAGTAAAACAAGCTAAAGAATTTGGTTTATTTAATAAAATAATAGGATATACAGAACAAGATTTAATTGATAAATATCCTGAATTTTGGAATAAACATTCAAATTTTATATTAAATAATAAAAGAGGTTTTGGTTATTGGATATGGAAATCATATATAATACTAGATATATTAAAAACTTTAAATGAAAATGATATTTTAGTATATTTAGATTGTGGTTGTGAAATAAATATAAGTGATGAAAGTAAAAATAGATTTTTAGAATATATTGATATAGTTAATAAAAATGATAATTTATTATTCCATTTAGAAGATAAACATAAAGAAATTCATTGGAATAAATTAGATTTACTTATTCATATGAATTTTATTAAAATTTATATTGTTAAAGAAGGTTCATTAAGTTATGAATTTGATCAAAAATTATTTAAATCACAGGCAGAGAGTGGAATGCAATTTTATAAAAAATGTGATAAGAATATTAAGTTATTGGAAGAGAGTTGTGAGATATGTTCAAATTATCATTTAATAGATGATACAATATCATATAAAATAGAATTTAGAGAATTTAAAGAGTTTATAGAACATAGACATGATCAATCTGTATTAAGTTTATTATTTAAGAAATATGATTATATGACTATATTAGATGAAACATATCCACCTACAATGATAGGAGATAAAAAAAGATATCCAATATGGGCGATAAGAAATTATTCATCAGAATCAAAAATTAAATATGATTAAAATTTTATTTTATATTAATAATTATTAAATAAATAATGAGAAGTTATAAAAAAAATCTAAAACTAAATTATCTCTTAGAAAAAAATCTAATTATATTAAATATAAAAAATCTAAATTAAGATCTAGATCTAAATCTAAATCTAAAAGAAAAGTATATAAAAAATATAAATTAATAAGAGGAGTAGGAATAGGAAATCTTAGTCCTAAAGCAGCTAAATTACTAGGATTAAATAAATACCCAGAAAATTTCAGTCCTAAAGCATCTAAATTACTAGGATTAAATGAATACCCAGAAAATCTTAGTCCTAAAGCAGCTAAATTACTAGGATTAAATGAAAAATAATTTAGATATATATAGAGAAGAGAATAAGAAGAAAATATAAACTTAAATAAATATAACTAAAAACTAATTAATTGATTTTAAAATATAATTGTTATATTATATAATTATAATTATATAATAAAAATGGAAAATAATAAAATTGTTTATAGAACTTTTATTACTACTATGCAAATGTTAAGAGATCGTAATTATTCTGAAGGTTATCTCTTGAGTATTCCTAAAAATCAACTTGTAAATATATCTAAATTAATAGATATGTCATTTAATGATTTTATATTATCTTTTGGTAAAGATAACGCTTTAGAAATTGATTATAGTAAATTAATTTTTATTTTTAATAAACAATTACCAAATAATAAAATATATATAAGTTGGTTTGAAGAAGATAAAATAGATCAAACAGTAGCAAGTGAAACAATAAAAAAAATAGAAAAATTATATTCATCTGATAAAGAAAAAGTAAATAGAGCAATTTTTATTTTAAAAAATAAAAATGTATTAACACCTTCTGCTAAAAAAATATTAACTCAAGATATAGCTACATCTGAAGCTAAACATAATATTATTATTGATATTTTTTTAATTCAAGAATTAATAATTAATATAACTGAACATAAATTTGTCCCTAAACATATTGTTTTATCTGAAGAAGAAAAAAATTCATTTTTATCAAAAACACGTATAAAACCTAATCAATTACCTAAAATTCAATTAATAGATCCTGTATGTAAATATCTTGGTGTTTCTAAAGGCGATGTTATTAAAATTCAAAGATTAAATACTGATGGAA
>Ga0247834_1005063_pt1 | contig 15943 bp, 5 predicted proteins | sample LaCruzMarch2015__8_FD_187118 | JGI IMG/M metagenome (GOLD analysis project Ga0247834, IMG submission 187118) | Freshwater microbial communities from meromictic Lake La Cruz, Castile-La Mancha, Spain - LaCruzMarch2015_12m | ecosystem: Environmental > Aquatic > Freshwater > Lake | place: Spain... | reverse complement strand
GTGGGAAACAATAAAAAGTCCTTGGGGAAATAATATCGAATTGTACAAAAACAAGTGGAGAAATGATATGTCGGGTTTTGCCAATAATTTTTCAAGTTCGGCAGAAACGGGTATTGCTGATATTGATTTTTTTGTGCCTGATATTGAACTTCAAATTAAATCTAATGATTCTATTCTTATTCTAAAAAATCATCCAACAACGCCATTAGAATATAGAAGTCTTGATAATCAGTCTTTTATTAATCAATACAAAAAAGATATTCAAGTATTATATGGTCAAGCATTTATAGAAACTAAGAAATACGTAAGCCCTACTACGAAAATTGGTGGCTATTCTGATGCTCCTATTTTGAATACATACATTAATATTGCAGGAAATTCTTGGCAAAAATGGACTTCTGATGTTTCGTTGTTAAATTATATTAATTATGATTTTTCTAAGAATGCACTTGGAGGAACTTCATTCGACAATCAAGATTTTTATAGTCCAGCCGCTTATTATTATTACGATTTTCCAAGTCCTCTTGCACCTGATTATTTAGCCTATTTGTTGTTCCAAATCGAAGTAAACCGTGCTTGGACGAGTAAACCAATTATTCCGTTTGTTTGGCTTCGTTTTAGTTATACACCTCAATTTGTCAAGAAATTTATTCGGCCATTTATGGCGGAGGCTACTGCTATTTTCCCATTTTTTTCGGGAGCAAAAGGTCTGTGGCTTTGGGAGGACCCTGGTACTTTCAGTAATAATGAAAATTACGCTACTTACGAACATTTTATCAATGGTTTGTACCGACTTTCGCAATATAAAGATATGTTTATTGGTAATTATGAGTTAATAATTCAAACAACAGCTCGTGATTATGTAGATACTAGAAAACCAATTTGGCGTGCGGTTGCCAAAGGTAATGAGTTGTTGGTTGCCGCCCATAATGCTTACGCTAAAGATGAAAATGAGGTCGTGACGATTGAAGTGGTTTACAAAAATTATCGTCAAAATGTCACCTTAAAAGGCTACGAAGTTTTTTTGTGTAAATTTGATATGACCTTACTCGCCAACGAAGCATTGGTCACTAATTTTGAAGTTTCGCCCAACCCAGCTTCTGACCAAATTCAATTTAAAGTTTTTAGCACAAAAGAACAACAAATTGCTGTTGAAATTTTTGATGTAAATGGTAAAAAAGTATTGCAAGAAAAAGTAAGTTTATTACAGGGTGAGAATCTTAAGTCATTGAATATTAGTAGTTTATCGACTGGAGTTCATTTTTTGCGAGTTTTTGGTAGGAGTAAAAAGATTGTGGTTGATTGAGGTTTTTGTTATATACTTATTTTAGGACGAGTCACTCGCTCCAAAGACTTAACTATGTATTTGGGGCTGTCTTTGGGAAGATTAATTCTTAAAGTTCTTCCTGCAAAATTGCATAAAGCGTCGATTTAGTGATACGTTTAACAAAACCACCGTTTAATAATTAAAAACCATTCTATTTATATCTCCTAAGCAGTTGGCTATATTTAATCGACAAATTTGTATTTCACAAAAAACTGATAGACAGTGTTTTATGTTAGTGTGAACTGTCAACTGTCAACTATTTATTGATTATATTGAGACTCTGATTGATATATTAGAGTTTAAAACTCCACATTTATTACTACCTCTCAAAGTGCTTATAATACATTAGGATTTTTTAAAGATGATTTAAGTTTTGAAATTAAAAAGACACTTTTGCAAAAGTGTTTATTTTGGGTCATAAAAAAAATTAACACTCCGAAATTTTAGATTATTCGAAAATAATTTTTTTAGATATAATATTTCAGGTATTGTTTTTTTGTTCCCTAAAGCTGAAAAAAAAAATTTGAAAAACCGCCATTATGTAAATATGGTTTGACTGGGCGGCACTTCGCCCTATTACATAAGAATATAACCATAATCCTTTCTCTTTTTGACTATAACGAAAACTATCAAGTATATTATCTCGATAGTTTTGCCTTGTGAAAATATCCACCTGCAGAGGCGACCTGTCAATCGACCAATTGAAAGGTCAAATAATGCATAGCTGATTGGTTGATTCTTTGATAAACTTGACACATGTTTTATGCTTTTTTTGCTTATTATCTACTGACTTTGTAACAATTGGTAACCCAACTACTAAATTTACATATAGCCGAACCTATGATACATTCCGCCTAACGGGGGGCTTTTTTTACGCTCTAAAAAAGAAACTTGGTTAAATCTCAAACTACACTTTCAATTTTTTTTTATATGGTATTAATTTATCCAAATATTAAACTTCCTTAGCTTTTAAAATTAAATTTATTCATTTATTTGCTATTTAATATTAATTATTTTTAATTTGTATATATAAATCTATTTATAATTAATATGAAATATTGAATCTAAGTGATATACGCAATATTCAATAGATCTCCGAAATATAGTTTATACCAATATTATTGTTGTCGTATAAACTTTAACTAAAAAAGTACATTTTTTTTGTTTATTGTATTCAAAAATTAGACTTTTTTACGTAAATTTAGTATATAACACATTTTACAAAATTTAATAAATCCTTATATTTTTCAACTATTTAATTCTCTAAAACTCTATGAACAAAAACAATTATCAAAAAATCCTTTCCTTACTTCTTCTCTTTACTGCATCGTTATCAATGACCTTTGCACAAGATGTTTTGGTTAAAGGAAAAGTTAGCGAGGACAACGGAAACCTAATTTACGGTGTAAATGTAACTCAAAAAGGTTCGTCTAAAGGTACTTCAACCAACGATAAAGGCGAGTATAGCATTACTGTAAAAAAAGGGGTAACAATTACATTTAGCTACATTGGGTTTAAGCCTAAAGATGTGGTAGTTGGGAACAATACAACAATTGATGTTTCGCTTTCTCCTGACGCGGCTGTATTGAACGAAGTTGTTGTGACTGCTCTTGGCGTAAGCAGAGAGAAGCGTGCATTGCAGTATGCTGTTACCGAAGTAGCTGGTGAAAATTTCACTAAAGCTCGTGTGAATAACTTAGGTAATGCACTTTCAGGTCGAGTTGCAGGAGTTAACGTAACCTCTCCATCAACTGGTCCTGGTGGTTCGTCAAGGGTAATTATTCGTGGTAACAAAACTTTAGGTGGTGCAAATCAGCCACTTTATGTAATTGATGGTGTGCCTATGGATAATAGCCAACAAGGTACAGCAGGTTTATGGGGTGGTGCTGACCAAGGTGATGGTCTTTCAAGTTTAAACCCAGATGATATTGAATCAATTACTGTACTGAAAGGTGCTAATGCTGCTGCTCTATACGGTTCAAGAGGTGGAAATGGTGTAATCAACATCACCACTAAAAAAGGAACAAAAAGAAAAGGTTTGGGAATTGAGTTTGCCTCAAATTATGTAGCTGAAAAGATAATTGACCAAAATGAAACACAACACATTTATGGTCAAGGAAACTACATCAATGGGGTTGCTACTGCTCCAACTACTATCCAACAGTCATCTGATTGGGGCTTACAAGGTTGGGGTCCTAAAATGGATGGTCGCCAAGTAATGGGTGTTGATGGTGTTCAAAGGCCTTATGCCGATGCTGGAAATAACTTCACAAGATTTTATAATACAGGCTCGGCAGCTACAAATAGTATTGCTTTTACTGGTGGAAATGGTCAACAAAATTTCCGTTTGTCATTAGCAGATTTACGTTCAACAGGTATTCTTCCAAATTCAGGTTTTGACAGGACAAACGTTTCAGTTTCAACAGATTCAAAATTTGGAAAAAAGCTTACTTTAACAGGAAAAATACTTTATTCTAAAGAAAAAGCTAAGAATAGACCTAATGTATCTGACTCACCAGGTAATGCAAACGAATCTGTTTGGCGTTTACCTGCAAATATCAATATTGAAGATACAAAAGGAGACCCTGATAAACCAGGTGCAATTCCTGCAAGTTTTTCACCAGCTACTTTGGCATTTGGTAAAAGAGCAGTGGGTACTGAGTTATTATCAAATTATTCAGATTTTTGGGGTTCAAATGCATATTGGTCTTCGTATCAATACAATAATACATCTAAAAGAGACCGTGTTACTGCTTCGGCTCAGTTGAAATATGACATTACCGATTTCTTGTATGCAACTGGCCGTGTAAGTACCGATACTTATTATACCAAGCAGGAAAGCCTTACTCCACAAGGAACAGGCTATAATGGTGGTGGAAATATTAATGAATATTTTCAGCTTAATTCTGAAAATAATATTGATGGAATGTTGGGGTACCATGATAACTTTGGAAAAATATCAGTTAGTTCATTCGTAGGAGCTAACCAACAAAGAGGAAAATTTGAGAGAATTTCGGCAAGTGGTTCAGGCTTTTCAGTACCATTTTTCCATGCCCTGAACGTGTCAAATAACCGAAATTTTGGCTATGGTTTTAGTGAATCGGGCATTAATTCAGTGTATGGTTCGGCCGAGGTTGGTTACGATAACTACTTCTTCTTAACTGCAACTGCAAGAAAAGACTGGTTCTCAATTCTGAATCCAGCATCTAACTCCATTTTGTATCCATCAATTGGAGGTAGTTTTGTATTTACCGATGCTTTTAGAACAAAAATGCCAGATTGGTTTACTTTTGGTAAACTTCGTGCATCGTGGGCTCAAGTGGGACTTACAGGAAATTTAGGTGCCTATCAGACCACTCAACCTTATGGATTAAATTCGGCAACACACCTAGGTACAAATATGGCAAGTTTTGCTAATAAAGGAACGATTGCCAATCCTTTACTTTCACCAGCATTATCAACAGAAATTGAATTTGGTGCTGATTTGAAATTCTTTAATGGAAAATTAGGTCTTGATATTGGTGTTTATAATCAAACAACTACCGATGATATTCTCAATGCCACTATTTCACAGGCTTCGGGGTTTCAAAGTACGTCGGTTAACGTAGGAAAAATGCAAAATAAAGGTGTTGAAATTCTATTATCAGGTTCTCCAATTCGTACCAATGATTTCGAGTGGGATGTTTCATTAAACTTTGCAAAAAATAACAATAAAGTCATTAGTTTGATTGAAGGCTCAACTGAACTTGTATTTGAAGAATCAAGAACACGAACAACCTACATCAAGCATATTGTGGGTAACCAATATGGAACAATTACTGGTGTTACTCAAAAAATGATTAATGGACAACCTGTATTTAACGCTGAAGGTTTACCTGTTCGTAATGATAACTACGAAACTATTGGTAGCTCAGTAGCTTCTTTTACAGGTGGTATCAATAATAACTTTAGTTATAAAGGGTTTAACCTAAGCTTCTTGATTGATTTTAAAGTTGGTGGAAATATTCATTCAGGTACTAACCAAAGATTAGACCAATGGGGCTTCTCGCAAAACTCACTTCAAGGTAGAGATGGTGAAGCACCACTCTCAATTTCGGGTGTAAATGAAAAAGGCGAACCACTTAAATTGACGTTAACACCTAATCAAGCACGTAATTATTGGAACGCTTTGGGTGACAGAAATGCCGCAGCTTACATTTATTCAGCTAGTTTTGCTAAGATTCGTCAGTTGACATTTGGTTATAATTTGCCTTCAAAAACAGTTTCTAAGACTCCTTTCCAAGCAATTGGTTTTTCGATTGTGGCAAGAAACTTAGCTGTTCTTTGGAAAAAGATTCCAAATATTGACCCTGAATCTACTTACTCGTTTAATGGAGGTGCTCAAGGCTTAGAATATTTTGCTCTGCCAGCAACCAGAAACATTGGTTTGAACTTGAACGTAACTTTCTAATTTATAATTTTGAAAAATAAGAATATGAAAAAATTAATTATTGGTGTATTTTCTGCATTGCTTCTAACAACAGGAGGTTGCGATACAGATGCACTACACAATCTAAATATAAACCCGCAAGCTCCTAATACCATAGATATGAATTTCCTGATGACGTCAGCTCAATTAGGAACAGCTTCTGGTGGTTCAAGAGGTGATAACCGTTTTATTGACTGGAGAACTAACATGGGTGTATGTGCTCATGCAATTCAACAGTTGGCAAATACAGGAGGTGGTATCGCTTCGGGCGATAAATACATTGATAACTTCGAAGCAAATGCAGCACCTTGGGATTTTCTTTATAACGATGTGCTTCAAAACTTAGCTGAAATTATCAGACAAACAGGAAAAGGTGGATTTGAAGAAGGAAGAAGAGTAAATATGCGTCAGGCAGCTCGTATTTTGAGAGCATATAATTTTCAACGGTTGACAGATTATTATGGAAATATTCCTTACGATGAAGCTATAAAAGGTGTTTCGGATGGTTTGTTTTTTCCAAAATATACACCGCAATCGTCAATTTACGCCGATTTGTTGAAAGAAGTGTCAGAAGCTACTACTGCTTTAAGTACTTCTGCCCCAGATGAGGGCTTTGCTGCTGCAGATTTGTTCTATGGTGGAGATATTACAAAATGGAAAAAATTTGGAAACTCTTTGCTTTTAAGAATGGCAATGCGTGTTTCTAATGTTGATGCGGCCAAAGCAAATCAGTATGCTACACAAGCGATTGCTGGGGGCTTAATGACACAAGTTAGTGATATGGCTCGTATTAAAATGGCAACTGGTCCAAGCCAATGGACAAACCAAAATGGTATTTCAAGAGCATTTTTGGCTGGAGATGGCGGACAACCTTCGCCATTGTCAGCTACTTTGGTTAATTGGTTGAAAGCTAAAAATGACCCAAGATTGATGATTTATTCAGGAGGTATTGGTGGAAAAGACAAAGTGGCAGCTAATCAAAAAGGTTTACCAAATGGCTTAGATGCAACAACACTTCAGACATTTTTAGGCAAGGCAGGTACAAATCCGATGGAAGAATTTTCAATCGTAAATCCAAAATTATTGGATATTGATGATGATTACGTTTTCATGAATTATTCAGAGGTTGAACTTTTGTGGGCAGAAGCAGCTGAAAGAAAAATAGGTGGTGCAACTGATGCTGCCGGACATTATGCTAAAGGAGTGAAAGCAGCTTTGCAACAATGGTCTAACTTCGATGCTTCGTTATCAGTTTCAAACGCCAGTGCTGATAATTATGTAACGGCTAATCCTTACAAAGGCTTAGAGTCTATCGGAGAGCAAATGTGGGCTTCTAAGTTTATGAACTGGTGGGAAGCATGGGCAGATTGGAGAAGAACAGGTTTCCCCAAATTGGTTCCTGTAAATTATCCTAATAACATTACTAATGGTACAATCCCTCGTAAATTGAGAGTGCCAACTGGCGAAGTTGCTTCAAATGGAGCTAATTTCAACGCAGGTGGTTCATTGCCAAACGAATTAACCACTCGTGTTTGGTGGGATGGTGGAAAATAATATTTTATATGCTAACACAAAAAAGGAGTAGGCGTAAGTTGACTCCTTTTTTGTTTACAAAGCTTTTTTAAAACTTGAAAATCTTACAACTTTGATTGTTTAAAGCTACAATTAATTTATTGCCAAGTACTATCATATCTCTCACTTCTCCGTCAATAAATAAACCTGAATTTGTAACTGTTTGGAAGTTTTGACTACCTATATTCCTCAAAACAAGTCCTTTTGAAGCATTATGGCGACCCATTTGTGGTTTTAATACGTATATATTTCCACCTATAATAATGTCTTTTTTGCCATCTTTGTCATAATCAATAATCGAAATCCCAAAAATCGGTGAAACTTGGGCTTGAATCGGTAGAGGAGAAAACTTGAAAATGTGACCCTCATTCCAAAATATGCCGCTGTGTAGTTCTTTAGCATCATATTCGATTAATGATTCTTTTGGAAAATCAGGAAATAAGTCTTTGAATTGCATTTTTGTAAAATCAACATACTTCAAAGATTTGCTTCTAATAGACGGAATTTGAGTAGAAAGCTCGATTTTTGAAGCAAACGGAAAATTTTGTGAGTCCATCGGTGCTTTCCAATTGATGATAAATTCGCTTTTACCATTGTTATCAAAATCACCGACTTGCATGGTAAGCGGTAAAGTTACTGAAGGCTGAAATTTAGAATTTAAGCCCCAATTCCCAACTACCAAATCTAAATCTCCATCGCCATCAAGGTCTGCCGATTCGATTCTTTGCCACCAACCCGATGAATTTTCAATGGCTGTACTTTCTTCAATGATTCCATTATTATTTTTGAAGATTTGTGCAGGCATCCATTCACCAACAATTACGAGGTCTTGCCAGCCATCTTTGTTAATATCTACCCAATTGGCATCTGTAACCATACCAATATTACTCATATTTTTAGGGGTAACATCTAGCCAATGCCCGCCGCCATTTTGCAACAAATAACTTTTGGGTTTCAGACCATAATTCCCCGGAACTGCCCTTGCACCGATAAATAAATCTTCAAAGCCATCATGATTAAAATCGGCTACTTCGAGTGTAGAAAAATTGCCAATTACAGGCGGAATACGGTTCGGGTCAACTGTAAAATTGCCTTTTCCGTCGTTGATATAAAGTCTAATGATATAATTTATTTGGTCGATAAGTTCATTGCTTCCTGAGCCAATTACTAAATCTTGGTCGCCATCTTTGTCAAAATCCAGAAATGCGGCACAAGTGCTTTCAAAACCTTTGTCTTTGCTAAATGTGGCTTGATTTACTGGTGTAAATTTGCTATTTGGTGTTTGAAAATACATTTTATCGGCATCATCTCTTGCTCCCAAAAGTAAAATATCTTCCAAACCATCTTTATTTATATCTTTTTTTAAGATTTTTGGACCTTGGTTAGAAAGCATACCGAGTAATAATGGCTCTTGATTGAAATCGTTATAAACGTTTTCGTGATGAATGGCGTTCGGTATAATGTCTTCCAATTTGAGTTCTACAAAAGGATTCGAACTTTTTATTTCAGTTTTAATTGGCGTAGCATTCGCATTTTTTTGGTCTAAAATGATGGTTTTATTGACTGAAATATTTTTAATAAATTCTGCTTTTCCGTTAGGCCAAATTACTTCTAGTTCATCAATGTTTTTTATTTGCCCTAAACCAAAAACCAACGAAGGTTCGATACTACTTTGAAAACCTCGATTGGTGTAATTTTCTTTCACCCAAAGTTTGTTTTTAGCTTTGATTTTTACCTTTGCCCCAATACCAAAAGTATTATTAATATCGCCTTTCAACTGAACTTTTATATAATTATTGGTAGAATTATTCTTATAAATCGAACATTTTTGATTGACATTATTAAGCAATAAATCCAAATCGCCATCATTATCTAAATCGGCATAAACTGAGCCATTCGAGAAAGTTTTTTCTCCCAAACCCAAAGCGTTGGCTTGGTCTTTAAATTGCAAATCGCCACTCGAAACAAACGCCCAATTACTCAAAGGCGTGCTTGGTAGTTTATTAGTATATTTAGTGAAATCAAAACCTGAAGTTCCTGCATTACGTGGAATTTTTTCTTGCTCTGAATACTCCCGAAAATCGCCATCCATGATGTCTTTATAAATACCATTTGATACAAAAATATCATTGTTTCCATCATTTTCAAAATCAAAAATCAATGCTCCCCAACTCCAATCAGTTGCTCCGACACCTGCCAAATTACCAATTTCTTGAAAATACCCCTTACCGTTATTGAGTTGCAAACAGTTTTGAATCATCTGATAATGATAATTAGCTCTGTATTTATAATCTTCGAGGTGATAAGGATCAAAACCAATGACTCGTTTGATGCGGTCATTATCTGCCGCCAACATATCGGTTGTAAATACTTCTGGAAATCCATCTCCATTTATATCGGCAATGTCTGCTCCCATACTCGACACTGAACAGTAATCAATTCGATTGTTGAGGTCTTCTATAAATTTACCATTTCCTTGATTTAGATATAAATAATCTCGCTCAAAAAAATCGTTTGAAATGTATAAATCGGGCAAATTATCATTATTTAAATCGCCAACGGCAACGCCCAAACCAAAACCAATGACACTCGAATATATACCCGCTTCGGTCGTGACATCGGTAAAAATATTGCCATCATTTCGCATCAATTTATCACCTCCGAGTTCATCGGGGGTTTCTCGCATACTGGCATAAAGTTCAATTTTTGATGGATTTTTAAAGCTATTATTTAGAATATAACAATCAAGGTCGCCGTCGAGGTCGTAATCAAAAAAGGCTGCGTGCGTGCTAAAGCCTTGATTATTAAGATTATATGCTTTGGCTTGTTCGCTGAAAGTGCCATTTTTATTATTGATAAAAAGCTCGTTTTCTTTATTATCACCTTTAATATCGCCCGAATTGCAAACATAAATATCTAACCAACCATCACCATTGACATCGGCTATGCTCACGCCCGTACTCCAACTTTTTGTACCACCAACTCCTGCTTTTTCGGTAATGTCTTCAAATTTTAAATCACCTTTGTTGAGATATAATTTATTTATGTTTTGGTTTGAAGTAAAATAGACATCGGGTAAGCCATCATTATTAATATCGCCAACTGCTACACCACCACCGTTATAGAAGTTTCGGTAGGTAAAAATATTAAAATCTTTGGTGTCAACTACCTTGTTTTCAAAGTCTATTCCAGTATCTTCTAATTTTTCAAAGACTTGATTTACAGCACTTTTATCGTTTTTACAGGAGGTAAAAAAACAAAAATTGAACAATAAAATGAAAGCTAAATAACGCATAAGAAATTAGGGATTTTAATGGTAAAATTTAATTCAAAAATACGTTAAAAATACAGAGATTTAACCACAGAATCGTTAAATTTACGAAACATAAATTTTAGATAATTTGAAGCATTTTTATTTATTTTTACTGCTTTCACTGTATTTCATTAAACCAGTTTTTTCACAAGAAACTTGGTCGGAAGTATTGCCATCGATTGGTACGTTTTCATCGCCTCGCTTATCTGATTTGAATAAAGACGGCGTGAAAGACATTATTTTGGGTGGTGGGCGATTAGAATTTCAAAAATGCGATACAGCAATGTTTGCTTTAGATGGCAGGGATGGGAAACTTATTTGGAAAGTCAGTGCAATTGACCAAATTTTTGGTTCGGCGGCGTTGATGGATATTACAAATGACGGAACAGTGGATGTATTTTTAAACGGTCGTTCGTCCGAACTCAAGGCTATCAACGGAGCAACAGGTAAAGTAATTTGGGCTTTTGACACTACCTATTATTCTTTCTATAAAACTAAACGCTGGTTCAATTTTTACAATCCACAGTTTATTCATGATGCTGATAATGATGGTTTGAAGGATATTCTGATTTCAAATGGAGGTGATATTTGGATTGCTCCGCATAATCCAAATCGAGCGAAAGGACGCTTAGTTGTAATTTCTTCCAAAACTGGTAAACTCATTGCTGATGCCGATATGCCCGACGATTGCGAAATTTATATGTCGATAAGCATTGATTTTGATGAAAAAAATCCATTTAATTCAAAATTGATTTTTGGGACAGGTGGTGAAACTATCAAAGGAAATGTTTATGCAGCTACTTTAGACATGGTTTTTAGAAATAAACTTTCGGAAGCAACTTTGCTCGATGGTAGTTTGTCGAAAGGATTTATTAGTCCACCAGCGTGGGTAAATTTGACGGATGATCAACAAAAAGATATTGTAATAGCGGCAGTCGATGGAAGAATGATGGCTTTTGATGGAATTTCTAACAAAAAACTTTGGGAAAGTAGAGTAGAAGGTACAGAAGCATATAGTTCAATGGCGATTGGGCATTTCAATCAAGATTCAATTCCTGATTTTTTTGTAACATTTGCACAGGGTGTTTGGCCTGATTTAAGTTGGACAAAACAAGCAATGATTAATGGCAAAAACGGAAATATTGATTATCGAGATTCTTTAGGGTATTATCAAACTTCAAGCCCGGTAGTAGTTGATTTGACTGGCGATGGCATCGAAGAAGTGATTTTAAGTGTTGATTATCAGGTACTTGATGCGATTGGAGCTAAGAGTTTTTATACGACACTTTATGCGATTGACTTCACGCAAAATCAATCAATGCCCATTGTTGAAGGTGTGCCAGGACACAATGTTTCATCAACGCCATGGATTGGTGATATGGATAATGACGGTATGCTTGACATCGTTTATTGCCACGGAACGAACGCCAAAAAGACCTATACTTTTGATGGATTGCGAGTCAATCGCCTAAAAACTACCATTCCGATTACAAAACCAATAAAATGGGGAGCTTATATGGGTAGTAATTATGATGGAGTTTATCGATGATTTGGAAGATTAAATTTTACCACAGAGGAACAGATTACACGAATTAATACGATTTTTTCTATAAATATCTATTTAATCCATGCCTCCGTTGTAAATTTCAATAGTTTCTTCATGGCTCAAATACGCTTGCTCCATTATTTCCCATGTAACCTTCCCATTGTATTTTTGAGCGTAACTTTACATTTGTACTTACTCGTTTGATATCCATGCCCATAAAAAAAATCAAATCGGAAGTGGCACTAAAGTATTGACCATAAACAATATCCAGATAGCCATCGCCATCAAGGTCACTAAGGTAAGGCGTGGTGAAAATATTCTTCAATCGTGGTGCAGTATCAATTTCTTGCGTAGAATTATTGGCAAAATCAATCACCAAAAGCTTGTTTTGAATATCTAATTTTTCTGAAGATACGTAGCCTCTATCACATTTATACTCATTGATTGAAATAATAGCATCTTGTCGGCCATCATTATTGAGGTCATAAACCACTGGTGAAGAAAATCCTGTACATCCCAATTGATTTTGGTAGTCAATTGCTCCAGTTTTTCCATCAAGCATTACTTGAACCGAACCTTTACTATCAGGCCAAACACCTTTGCTAACAAAAGTAAAAAAATCGGGTGTTTTGTCGTTGGTAAAATAGCCAACCGCAAAAGCATTACTCGATTCTGTTTGGGGTACATTTTGTTTCCAAATAGATGTAAGAGACTTTCCATCAATGGCAAAAATTCGACTTCCATGAGAAATTGCAACAAAATCAAAGATTTCGTCATCATTTATATCGGCCGCACAAGCAGGTGCTATAAAGCCATGCCCTATATCTGATGCTACAATACGAGCTTTTGAAATATCATTTTTCATCAAATTTTTTATATCTGTAACAAATAAATTGCCATTGAGGGTCTCTCCACCTGTTCCAAATAATATTTGTTCGCTCCCGTCTTTTTGCATAACATAAAGTGGAGGCATATACGCTTCGCCCCCGTCAGGCATAATGTCTGCTGCTATGACATCGCCGTTTTTTGAATTCAAAATCATCAAAACTCCTGCAACACGCTCTTCTTTTTTGAAAGGTTCAGCTTTGGCATTTCCCCCGCAAATCACCAAAAGGTCTTTTATGCCGTCTCCATTTTTATCAGGAATTACGACTGGATTTTGCATATTTCGGTCGGCATATTTGAGTTTTGGATGCTCGGTATATTTCGGTTTCCAAGTCCAAATATTTTTTCCAGTTTTGCCATCTATTGCATAAAGTTGGTTAGAACGTCCTCCAATAAATATATCTGAAGTACCATCAGCATTGATGTCCTCAAAAACCGGAGAGCCATATACTTGGTCGATGCAATCATGTTTCCAAAGTAGATTTCCAGAATTACCGTCTAAAGCCAAAACACCAAACACTGATTTTTGATATTCATTTTCGCCAGCACCAATCACTATGTCCAAAACTCCGTCTGAGTTTAGGTCGACCGCTCTTGGCGATGACTGTGAACCAATTTTTGGAAAATTAGTTCTCCAAGCCAATTTTGCTTTTTTTGATTTGCAAGAAAGAAGCATTGTTACTGAAATAAAAATGATAATTATCTTTAAAAATCTTTCCATATTTGGCTATTAAAATTTAATCAAAAATACATAAAAATTCAATGATTATTTGAATTTTAAGTGGATTTATGATACTTTTTCGTGAAAAAAAAATACCTTTGAAAACTGTATCATTTTCTCTAATTTCGTAGTTACAAACCATATTTTATTTTCAATGAAATTTATTAATTTATCGTTTATTCTACTCTTTTTTATCGGTTGTAAAAGTAATTCAGATAGTATTTTTGAAAAATTAGATGCTGATGATACCAACATTAAATTTGTCAATAAAATCGAAGAGACAGAGAAAGATAATGTTCTTAACTATGAGTATTTTTATAATGGTGGAGGAGTAGCTGCCGCCGATTTTAATAATGATGGCTTGACGGATTTATACTTTACAGCCAATCAGGGCGAAGATAAATTTTATCTCAATAAAGGTGGTTTGGAGTTTGAAGATATTACCGAAAAGGCAGGTATTCAATGGAATGGCGAATGGAAAACAGGCGTAACGGTCGTGGATATTAATAACGACGGTTGGCAAGATATATATGTATCTGTTTCAGCTAACATTGAGCATCCTGAATTGCGAAAAAATAAGTTGTACATCAATAACAAGAACAACTCGTTTTCTGAAAATGCGGCTGAATACAATCTTGACCTTAATACTTATACTACACAAACGGCCTTTTTTGATTACGATAAAGATGGCGATTTAGACGCTTATGTGCTGAATCACAATGTAAAAGACTTCAAACGCTTTGATGTTGAGGCAATTCATTTCATGCGAGATTCATTGGCGGGCGATAAATTATTAGAAAATATCAACGGAAAATTTACTGATGTAAGCATAAAATCAGGTATCAAAGGGAACCCAATTGGCTTTGGTTTGGGAATTCATACTGCCGATATTAATGGCGATGGTTGGACAGATATTTACGTTTCAAACGATTATTTGGAGGAAGATTATCTCTATATTAATCAACAAAATGGTATTTTTTTAGACGAAATTAAGTCAAGAACTAACCATGTAAGTTATTTTTCGATGGGAAATGATATTGGTGATATCAATAATGATTTATTGCCCGATATTATCTCGACCGATATGCTTCCCGAAGATAACAAACGTCAGAAGTTACTTTTTGGCCCAGATAAATATGGAGCGTATCAGTCAATGCTGAAAAATGGTATTCATCCATCATTTATGCGAAATATGTTGCAAGTCAATAATGGAAATAATGCAACTTTTTCGGAAATCGGACAGTTGGCGGGTATCTCAAATACAGACTGGTCTTGGTCTGTTTTGTTGGCCGATTATGACAATGATGGCTTCAAAGATTTGTTTGTTACGAATGGCTATTTGCGTGATTATACTAACATGGATTTTCAGAAATACTATGCAGATGAAGGTCAGCAGGCAGGCGTAAATATTATGGATGTTGTAAAGAAAATGCCTTCGACAAAAACGTCAAATTATATTTATAGAAATGAGCATAATTTGCAGTTTTCAAACAAGCAACACGACTGGGGTTTTGAAACGCCAATTATTTCAAACGGAGCAGTTTATGCCGATTTAGATAATGACGGTGATTTAGAGATTGTTACAAATAATATCAACGAACCAGCATTGGTTTATAAGAATCTAAGCACCGAAAAAAAGATAGGTAATTACCTCAATATTCAACTCAATTCTGATAAAAAAATAGGAGCGAAGTGTTATGTTTTTTCAAGTCAACTGTCTCAATATCAGCAATTTACGCCTACGCATGGTTATCAAAGTAGCATCATGACTCCGCTGCACTTTGGCTTGGGTAAAAACGAAAAAATTGATAGTTTGGTAATCGTTTGGAGTGATGGGAAAATACAAAAGAAGACCAATGTTAAAGCTAATCAATTATTAAAAATTGATTATTCTCCAAATGCTAATTCGTTTGTAATACCATCCGAAAAACCACTTTTTGTAGAAACAAATGTACTTGATTTTGAGCATAAACAAATGCCTTTCAATGACTTTAATCGTCAGATTTTATTACCACAAATGTACTCGTATCAAGGCCCTAGAATGGCAAAGGGCGATGTAAATAAAGATGGATTGGAGGATATTTTTATCGGTGGAGGGAAAGGACAAGCGG
>Ga0247834_1005060_pt1 | contig 15947 bp, 14 predicted proteins | sample LaCruzMarch2015__8_FD_187118 | JGI IMG/M metagenome (GOLD analysis project Ga0247834, IMG submission 187118) | Freshwater microbial communities from meromictic Lake La Cruz, Castile-La Mancha, Spain - LaCruzMarch2015_12m | ecosystem: Environmental > Aquatic > Freshwater > Lake | place: Spain... | reverse complement strand
AGAGAGCAAGCTCCTTCTGATCAACCTGCCGTTTCAGAAGTTCCTGGAGTAGATGCACAGGGTCGTTATACGCCTGTCCCACTTCCTACACCTGTTCGCGGCAAGACGGGAGACGTTGAAAGAGACATTGGTGAGCTTCCAATAGCTGGCAAAACCGGAGATCCAGAAAGAGATGTTGGCCCAGAAATTAAACCAAGTGGCCCAGTTCCTCCTAGCCCTGGCAAAACAAAAGAAGATTTAAAACCACCTTCTCCAAAAGACTTTAGAGAACGAGTCAGAGAAAAAATGGACATTTATTCCGAATTTCTTGGCGGAGATCCAGAAGCTCGTAAAGCACAAGCATTGTTCTTGTTGGCAGAAGCAGCATTAAATGTAGCAGGAGCCACAGGAAGATCTACAGCAGAACGTTTAGCTAAAGGCTTAAAAGGTTTGCCCGCGGGCATGGCAGCTATTGGAGCAGAAACGGAAAAAGATAAGAAATCAATTGCTGCTGCTGCAATTTCTTCTGTGGAACAAGAGTATGCAGACGCTCGCAAAGCTGCGGCTGCCGTGGCCAAAGCTGCGGCAGGAAAAGGTATCGTGAATGATAAAGTTCAATCTATCTTTTCTTCTATTAAAGCACGTAATCCTGAAATGGACGACAACGTAGCTCTTCAATATGCAATTGACAGAGAAAACGGAACAATTTATGAAGATCCAGTAACAAAAGAGGATTATGATAAAATCACTGGTGAAATCCGTCACTCTCCGTATAGGCCTCTTGGTCCAAACAGCGTAGGATATATAGATCCAAACAATCCTTTTGCTAAAGTATCTTCACAAACTTTAGACAAAGTGGTTGATCCAGGGCAACGCAAGGAACTGTTGGAAGAGCGAAGAAAGCTTCAAAGCAACCTACCTTTATATGACAGGTTTTTGGCCGATGTTTATGGAGATACTGTGGGTGTCTTGCCCACAATTCAAAGTGGAGCCTCTCAATTCACTTTAGCCTTGTTTGGTGATGTTGGTTTTGGACTAACAAATGTGCAAAAAAATGCTGCTCGTCAAAACAGTGCAATAGCAAACGAATTTGTAACTCGAGGAATGTTTAGAAACAATAGTCGCGTTTCAAATTTAGACATGACTAGAACAGAAAGTCTAGTTAAAGATCCCAATAAATTGGCTCAGTCTTCAGAGCTAGTGGTTACTAGCATTCAAAACTTTGCTAGGCAAGATATAAATCGATTAGCAGAAATTGATAATTTATTGGGCCTCAACCCACAACTTGTTCAACTCGACCGCATTCCCAGTGGAGCTTTTACAGATCCAATGCCTGCCATTAAAGGGGTAGAACCCTTAATACGAGAGGCTTTTTTAAAGCGACCAAACTTAGAGATGCACATTCAATTTAGCGATGGCAAAAAAGAACGGATTAATCAAAATCATCCGTACGTTAGATCATTGTTACAAGGGGCCACACAATGATTTTTACTCGTTCTGATGGGGTACAAGTAGATATGTCTACGGGTGAAATAGTGGGCCAAGCAGAACCCGCAACAGTATCCGCAGGCGCAGCTAAGTACCCAGAAACAGGATCTGAAATTTATCCTGAGAGCGCCGGTAAAACAGCCCTTGATGCACTTCAACAATTTACGTGGACTACAAACGCTGCACTTTTGGCTCTTCCTGATGCAGCAATTAAAGCAGCGGGGAGGGCGGCGGGTGTAAAAGAAGAAGACATTACTACCCTTTCTAAGTTTTTTAACAAAGGACAAACAGCCCCCAAAAATGCTGTTGAACGCTACGCCGCTGCAATTGGACAGGGGGTTGGAGCGGGTCTTCCGTTAACGGGTACGTTTGGCGCAATTGCAAGAACCAAAGCTTTAACTGGTCCGCTCTTGCCTAACGCACCAATCACTAAACAAATTGCAAAAGAAACATTAGATTTTTTTCGTACCAACCCTAAGGCAGCAGTTGCTTTAGATGCTGGTTTTGGCGCAGCGTATGGCGCAACAGAACAACTTGTACGAGAAAGCACTGAACCAGGGCAAACCCGAGATGTTCTTGAGGCCACTGTTCCATTTGCTGCAACGGTTGCTCTTCCCGTTGGCTTAGGCAAGGTTGCTGGATTAGCGCTTAAACTTAGCCCAACCGCTTATGCAATTCGCAAAGCTCGCGAACAACTAGAACAAATAGGGCCTTCAATAATACCAAAAGAAGACGTGGCAACCGCAGTTAGAGAAACAGTTCCAAGTATTCCCTTACTTTCCGGGCCATTAAACTATCTTGGAAAAGTCTATGGGTCTTTTGCTGCAAAAGATATTAGTAAAAAAATAGGCCAATCTTTAGATTTAATTGGCGAAAACGCTACTCAAGAACAACTTCGACTTACTAATGACATTTTAAAATTTGCTGCGGATAATGGTTTTGATGGCAAGTTTGTATTTAACTTGGCCGAGGCCACACTTAATCCGTACTTGCGTCAAGCCTACAATGATGCAATAAAGGGAGATCTTTCAACAACTCTTCGTAAAACCCTTGCAGTTAGAAATCAAGAGCGTGACGACGCCTTTGTTAGCCTAATAACAAAGTTGACCCCAGAGGCCCAGCTTGGACTACAAGACGCTTTAATTTTAAATGCAGCAGAAAGAACTAAAGCTCTTGATGATGTTTTAAACAAGATGAAAGGCTTAGATAGTGCTGAAAGAGATCGAATAGCAGATCAATTTAATAAAGCTGATTCATTGGCGGACATAGGCGCATCTCTTCGAGCAAGTATTTTAATGGGTCGAAATGCTTTAATTAGTCAATGGAAAACTAAGGCCGACGAATTGACCGCCCGTCCTTTTGGTGCTCGTAGACCCCTAAGAGAAGAAGGCCAGTTAGAAGAAGATATTCCGTCGCTGCCTTTTTATTCTTTTGCAACTGGATTTTTAAAGAAATATAATTTAAACGCCTCTAATCGTTTTTTTGCTGGACAAGTTCCTGAGCCAGCAAAAGCTATTGCAAACGTTATGCGGCAAGTTCAAGAGGTTGACTCTGGCCAAACTCTTGAACGGGTGCTTACAAATCTTATTATAGAAAAGAACCACCCCTATCTTCAAACAAAAATTGACGAACGAGAAGCAATAATAAAACGCGGCATGACGCCCAATACGCTTGAGCAAGATGCCACTGTCTATGCTAGCAAATTGCTTGGCGTAGCTAAAGAAGGCTTGTCGCCACCGGGAATCATTAGAACCGCTGACGGAAAAGAAATTCAAACTAAAGAATTAGATGTACAAATTATTGCTGAAGCCAAAAAAAGAATTGAAGGGTCAGCCAAAGAAGATATTCGTATTTCGTTACCAGAATCAATTGATCTTTTAGCCAACGCGCAACGTTTTCGCGGAGCTATGTTTGAGAAAGCGGAGCGAGAGTTACAATACGGAACAATCTCTTCTGTTGAAGCAGACCAAACAAAACGTTTTGGAGAAAAAGTTTTAGGGGACGTAGAAAATTTTGTTTTTGGAGACAAAAAATTTGAGGGTTTTTCTAAGGCCCCTGGTATTGAAGACGTAAAGAGGGTTTACCGAGATAGCCTTGAAAATGGGTTTGACAAATTTTTCCCCTTATTAGCGACACGACGCACCTTACGGGGAGAATACGCAACAAGCGACACAGAGCTAATTAAAAAAGCGTTAAGCGATAGAGAAAATTTACGTTCTTTAAATGTTCTCTTTGGAGATAATCCCACTTATGCAAAAGCGTTAGAAAACGCAATTTTGCTTCGCGCCAGGGACGCTAACGTAATTAGCAACGATGGTATTTTAAACGAGGCTGCATACACTCGTTTCTTAAACAGAAATCAAAGTTTGATTAATGATTTGCCTGATTCAGTTCAACGAACTTTAAGGGACGAACTTTCTTTAAGCCAAGCTTTTGCCAATGAAAAAGCAACTTTATTGGCACAAAAAGAAGCTTTGCAAGACGTTGAGTTAGACAAAATAATTAAAGAAGTTATCCGTCCAGGAGCAGAAGTAAAGGACTTTGTTTTAGGCGCTCTTAGTCGTCCCGCAGATATGCGTAAACTAGTGGACACTGTTGGCAAAGACCCAGAGAAGTTGCAAGCTTTGCGTAGAAATGTTTGGGAAACAATGGTGTCTAAGATGTTAGATCCAAACGATCCTATACTTTTAAGTAGGTTTAAGACTACTTACGGTAAAGCACTAAACATGCTTTATCCTACTCCTGCTGATCAAAATAATTTGAACATGATTGCGGCCTTACAAGAACGAATTTTGGGTGTCGCTCGTCCTTCGGGAGACCAAAGTCCATTTAGGACATTTGAAGAAACTCTTCGTAAATATGTGGGGGCTGGAGTTGGAACGTTAGAATCAACCGTTCGTGCAGCGGCCATTCGGATTATCAGCCCCATACACGCTGGAGTGTCTATTATGACCCGGTTTTTGGCTCGTCAACAGCAGGGTGTGGCAGAGCGTATTTTATTAAATGCTTTAATTGATGATAAGTATGCTAAAGAATTCATTAATGCCTCTGCCTCAATCAACACAGAAAAGGGTTTAAAGCAGGCCAGCAAATTGGCTTATAATGCTGGCGCCTCGTTACCTTTCCTTCTTCGCATAGCGCCATCTGCACTTAAGACGGCCAACATTGAGTTATCTCAAGCTCTTCAAGACGAAGAAGAAATGCAACCAAGAGACGTGGCCCCCGGACCAATTGCACCTTTCCAAGAGCAACTTGCCCCTCCTCGAGCACTTCCTGCAATGCCTCAAATTGAGCCAAGACTAACGCGGGGGCAAGAGTACCAAAAGTTTATCCTTGAAAGAAATGCGCCCAGGCCACCTGCTCCCGCTAAGAATTTGGGTCAAAGTCCTGCCGTGGGGGTTGTTCCGCCAATGCCGCAGGCTGGTCCTGCAAACTACGGTTCTTATCAAGCTCTGTTTCCAAACGATCCCTTGGCTCCGTTAATACAGTCTCGTCAGCCCGCGCGATAGCATAAAACTCCTTGACCTTGGCATTCCAATGGTCAAGGTATGAATCAAACTCCCGCCCGCAGACCACGAAGTCTTTTAAAAGACCATCTTGAGAAGCCATCAAGACCACGCCCTGGCGAATTTCCGTGCCATACATTTCGTTATGCGCCGCAGCATATGCTGTCAGTTGCACGAAATAGTCGTCAATCCACTCCCGTTTTTTCATCTTGTTGGCCTGCTTGAAGTCTACGATGGATGGCTCACCTCGAAAGACCCCAACCAAGTCGGTGGTCCCAGCATAAACTTCACGCTTGTAGACCATCACTTCGTTGCCCCAGACCTCGTCTAACTCTGGAAAGTAAGCCTCCATAAGGCTTGCCGCCATGCGATAGGCTTTGTATTGATAGGCATATTTTGCCGGTTGCAAAGGTCGTATCTTAATGTGTGACTCAATATACGCATGCATGCATGTTCCTACCGCTGCTGCGTCGTTCTTTATTTTTTCAGCCTGTTCTTCCCCAACACGATTGGCCCACTCTATTAGTTTTGTTTTATCTTTAGTTTTGTCCAATATTGTAGTCACGCTGGGCAGTTTTTCTCCGTGCCGATTGACGTACCGACGGCCACCCGGCAAATCTTGCCGTGTCAATGTTTCGTATTTGTATCGGTTTATTTGATTAATAACTAAATCAGCCATTCTTTTAGTTCCTCTCCCAACACTTGGGTGGCAATGTTGATCTTGTTTTTTAGGGCCGTGACTATCTTTTCGTCCACGGATTTGGGTGTAATTAGGTCAATATACGTTACTGATTTGGTTTGCCCGATACGATGGGCACGGTCCTCAGACTGAAGCCGGACCTCCAAGTCGTAACTATTGGAGTAATAAATCATTGTGCTGGCTGCAGTTAGCGTTAACCCGTAGCCCCCAGTCTTGGGCTGCCCAATAAAGAATCGTAGGTCGCTGTCCGGGTCTTGAAACCGAGTCACAATTTTTTGTCGTTCTTCACCTTCGGTAGCTCCATAGTAGGTAGCCGCACATCCCCCGCCATACGCCTTTGAGAGCGCCCGCTCGATCGCCAAGATGTCATGGGTGTAGGACGCCCATATAATGACTTTCCCTGAGACCTCTTCAATACAGTCAAGGAGGGCGTCAAGCCGGTTATTCTTGATCTCGCGAATCTGACCATCGTCCATCTTTAAATGCCCACAGCATATTTGATGCAGCCGTAGAAGTTGAGTTAACGCAGTAGCCGTGGTGGTCATCTGCCCGTCTTCAAACATGGCCAAGGCCATGCGTTTCATTTGATTGTAAAGCTCGGCCTGCTCGTCCGTAAGAGACACTTCCCGCCTGGTGTAGACCTTTGGCGGCAAATCTATGCATTCTTCTTTAGTCACCCGGAAGGCAAAGGGTTGAAGCTTCTCGCTTAACTCATCTAGGCGCCTGTAACCGACTACTTGGTTAAAGGACCTCGGACCCATGCTTTTCTTGACCAAAACGGCATAACGGGTCTGAAAGGCAAAAAAGCTCGAAAATCCTAAAAGTTCTAAAGACAGGAAAGCGCACTGTGTATACAAGTCTAGCGGGCTCTTGGTAACCGGAGATCCGGTTAGGATCCGCCTATATTTGGCAAAACGGCCAAGCTTGTAAATGTTCTTGGTCCTTTGGGCTGATCCTGTTTTAATCGTAGTGCTCTCGTCCACAGACATTATGGCGTTGTGGGAAAGTAAGAATTTCTCTGCAAATTTCACACCTTTTGGGGTGGAGAACGCTTCCACGTTCATGATCAAAATATGCAGAACATCGTCCGGCTCAAACATGGACCCTAATGAAGCTTCCTGGGCTTTATTGGGGTTCGGTGACCATAGTGCAGTGCGGTACATGACGTGGTCAGGAGTGTGCTTGGGAATCTCAAGCTCGGCCCAGTTTCTGTAAACGCCCTTGGGGGCTATGATCAAAGCCCCGTTGATTCGTCCATTGTCGTACAGCATGCACAGGTTGTTGATGAGCATAAAGCTTTTGCCCGTGCCCATGTCGGCAAACAATGCCGCTTCGGGCTTATCCCAGAAACGGGCTAGATAAGCCGATTGATGAGCATAGGGCTCGTTCTTGAATCGATAGTCCAACATACTTTCTCTCTTTCTTGACAAGCTAAAATCTTTGCGCTAGCATACACGAACTTATAGAAAGGAGAAAGAGGTAATGGCAAAAGTTTTTGTTGTACAAGAGACCATGCGCCACAACGTGTTGCCCGCGCAACAGTTTGGGGACCTGGTGTTCTTACTGCCCCCTCAAGTTCAAATCGGCTTTTCACCGGGACCAATGGTGACTCGCATGAAACGTGTGCTTAGGGATTTCACTGATCAAGATTACTTGCTTTTGATCGGAGATCCTGCTGCAATGAGTATTGCCGCTGCAATTGCATCGCAATACAATAACGGCAAGTTCCGCTTTTTGAAGTGGGACAAACGGGAAATGAAGTATTATCCCATAGTAGTTGATCTAAACCAGAAAGGAGAAAGTTATGAGTAGCATTGATTTTGAAACAGACGCACGGGCAATAACTATTGAAGACAATTCTTTAACGGCTATTGCTGCTTTAGCAAAACAGGCTCTTTTGCTTGAGAAAGACATTGAGGAACTCGAAACCACGTTAGCAGAAAAGAAAGAGTCTCTGCGCAACTTGACTGACGAGCGTATCCCCGATGCCCTCAAAGAAATCGGTATGTCAAAGTTTCAAATGACCGATGGATCTGAGATAGAAGTAAAACCGTTTTACTCGGCAAGCATTCCGGTTGACCGCCGAGGTGAAGCATATGAATGGCTTCGTTCCCACGGGTTCGATGACATCATTAAAAACACCGTCTCCGTGCAGTTTGGTCGTGGCGAGGACGATGCAGCGGGCGATTTGATTAATTCAATTCGCAAGCAAGGGCTCTTGCCGGAACAGGCGGAGAAGATCGAATCCCAAACCCTTAAAGCTTGGGTTCGCGAAATGGTGGAAAAAGGCACGGATTTCCCCACGGAGCTTTTTGGCGCTTACACAGGCTTCAAAGCAAAGATCAAACGTGCTAAATCTTGATAAAGGAAACTTAAAAATGAATCAATTAGCAAAGAAAAAAGAAACCGCTTTAGCAGTAGTTGACAACTCTGTGTTTGAGCAAGATGCTCATGATGGTATGGGCAATATTTCTTCGGAAGATGTGGCGTTACCGTTCCTTAAATTGCTTTCCCAACTGTCTCCGGAAATTGAGTCAGTAAAGGGCGCAAAAGCTGGGATGATTTACAACACAGTTTCTGGTGAAGTCTATGATGGCGTTCAAGGCATCAAGGTTATTCCGTGTCATTACGAGCGTAAGTACATCGAGTGGCAACCACGAGGCCAGGGTTCCGGAGCACCGATCGCGGTCCACCCGGCAACCAGCGACATCATGACAAAGACTTTTCGCAAGCCTGGGGAAAGCAAGGACTATCTTGATAACGGCAACTACATTGAAAACAGTGCTCAGCACTACGTGATGATTGTCGGTGACGATGGTACATGCTCACCAGCTTTGCTCGTGTTGAAGTCTACGCAATTGAAGAAGTCGCGTAAGTGGAACAGCATGATGATGACGTTAAAGATGAATGGCAAGAACGGGCCGTTCACTCCACCGTCTTATAGCCATGTCTATCGGCTCACAAGCAGCAAAGAGTCGAATGACAAAGGTACGTGGTACGGTTGGGAAGTAGAACGTGTTGGTCCTGTAGAGGACGCTACAGTTTATCATTCGGCAAAAACGTTTGCATTGTCCGTAAAGCAAGGCGAAGTAAACGTGAAGCATGATCAAGAGGAAGGTGCCAAAGCAACTTCTGATACGCCGTTTTAAATTGAGCCCTGCGAAGCCGCCCCTTGGGGGCGGCTTTGTTGCCTTCATACAGAACCGAGAAAGCCAATGTCGGAAGTAGATATCACACGTTTTAAACAAATTTTTGCAGGCCTAGACATTGCGTACGGCACGTACAAGATTGAGAAGGAGCGGCAAGATGGAAAGCAAAATGGGAAGGCTACCATTGTTCGGCAGGCCCCTACGGATGACCTTTGGATCAAGCATCTCAAAGGCGTTGAGCCCAGCCTCGGGATCATACCGATTCGGGCCGACAACACATGCACTTGGGGTTGTATCGACATTGATATGTACCCCATCGATCACGTATCTATTATCAAGAAAATTAGAAAGCTCGAACTTCCGTTAGTTGCGTTTCGTTCTAAGTCTGGTGGTATGCACGTATTTATGTTTGCTAAAGAGCCAGTGACTGCGGCTTACATGCAAAAGAATTTGAAGTTGTTTGCCGCTTACCTTGGATATTCGGGTTCAGAAATTTTTCCGAAGCAAACAGAGATTTTAGTTGACAGGGGTGACACGGGTAATTTTTTAAACCTGCCTTATTTTGGTGGAGACAATGGCACACGCTATGCGTACAAAGATGACGGCTCTGCGGCCACACTCGAGGAGCTTTACTCCCTTTACGAAACCTATGCCATTACTGAAGAAACCGTCATCAAGGAGCCAAACAACGTTGCGGTTACTCCAGACCTCGTTGATGGTCCTCCGTGCCTACAAGTTCTTTGTTCCCAAGGATTTCCGGAAGGCACACGTAATAATGGACTTTTCAACATCGGAGTTTTTCTCCGTAAAGCTAAGCCGGATACGTGGGAGAACGAACTTATGGTTTATAACCAAAAGTTTATGTCACCCCCGCTTCCGTTAAATGAACTCAACTTAGTTTCTAAACAACTTAAAAAGAAAGAATATGGTTATAAGTGCAAGGATTCGCCGATTAACGGACACTGCAACGCATCGTTATGTAAGACTCGGAAGTTTGGTATCGGTCAATCTAGTGATATGCCAAGTATCTCGGCCCTCTCTAAGTATGCTTCTGATCCCCCGCTTTGGTTTGTTGATGTGGATGGGCATCGCTTGGAACTTACGACAGAGGAACTCCAACAACAGATTAAGTTTCAAGCTGTTTGTATGAACAAGGTCAACGTTATGCCGCCGACGTTGAAGAAACAGGAATGGGAGGGTGTGCTCAATGGTCTACTTAAGCAAATGGTTGAGACGCAGGCAATTACGGAAGCGCCTGAGGATACTTCCAGCGACGGGCGATTCTATGATCTTTTGGAAGAGTTTTGCACTCACCTCCAGACTGCCATGGATCGCGAAGAAATTCTTATGGGCCGTCCATGGACGAATGAGGAAGAAAAATTAACTTACTTCCGAATCAAAGACCTTGAGAACTTCTTGGGCCGAAATAAGTTTGTCATGAGCACGGTCAAGATTGCACAGCGTTTGCGCAATTTGAATGGCAGTCCATACTCCACCACAGTTAAGAACAGGACCGTACGAACATGGCGCATCCCTGCTTACGAAAAACAGGACGCCCCGTTTGATGCAACCTTGCCTAACTCGGGGTCACCATTTTGAGCGTCACAAAAGTATTTGGACCCCCAGGAACGGGAAAGACTACGTATTTGTTAAACGTTGTTGATAACCTTTTACAAAATGGTACACCCGCTCCCTTGATTGGATACTTTGCATTTACCAGAAAGGCAGCACATGAGGCCAAAGAAAGAGCCTACGCTCGCTTTCAGCAACTCGACTTTAAACAAGATCTCGTCAACTTTAGGACGTTGCATAGCCTTGCTTATGCGCGACTGGGCATCCAAGCTGCCCGCATCGCAACGCCGGAGAACTTTAAGGATTTTGCGGCTTTGGCCAAAATTAATCTCAGCATCGATCGAGGAGACGAGTCGTGGGAAGTTCGCGCTGATCATCCAATTCTCAATGTCATCAACCTTGCCCGACTTAAAGGATCTGACCTTAGAACCGAATACAACCGAAGTCAGTTAAAGATTGGGTGGCAACACTTTTATTACGTGTATCACATGTATCGCAATTACATGAACGATAAGGGCCTGCTTGACTTCACGGACCTGCTGGAGATGTTTGCCGATGCCGACGACACTTATTATCCAAACCTCGAGGTTGCTATCATAGACGAGGCTCAGGATTTGAGCCCGCTACAGTGGAAAATTGCCGACAGGCTTATAAAAAGAGCCACTAAGGCATATATTGCCGGTGACGATGATCAGGCTATCTTTGGCTGGGCGGGGGCGGATGTCCGGTCATTGCTCACATATCCAGGGGAACAGGTTATTTTAAACCAGTCCTATCGGATCCCAAGGGTTGTCCATGAGTACAGCAACCGGATTATTAGTCGGGTGAAATACCGCGTACCCAAGGATTGGAACTCTAGGCCAGAGGAGGGGGAGCTTCACTTCTATCAACGCTACAGCGACGTCAGCCTGGTTGAAGGCACCTGGCTGATACTTGCCCCAACAAACTACGTTTTAAATGACGTGCATGGTTACTTAAAGGACATGGGCATTTTGTTTGAGCGTAATGGTATACGTTCAATTGGCGAGGGAACGATTGAAGCTGTGTATGCGTGGGAGAATTTACGCAAGGGAAAATCAATTGGGACCCGAGAAATAAAAGCACTGTACACGTACCTTGGATCAGATGGCATTGCTCGAGGATTTAGAAGATTTCTTGGGGAGCCGGATAACTTTTACGATATGGCAAGACTTAAGGAAGAGGGCGGTCTTGTGGCGCAAGACAAACCTTGGTACGAAGCTCTTACCAAACTATCTGACGCTAATCGAGTTTACATCCGGGCCGCACTACGTCGGAAGCAATCCCTACGAGGCACGCCACGTATACGACTGTCCACGATCCACGGAGCAAAAGGTGGTGAAGCGGATCACGTATTGTTGCTCACGGACCTTTCGTCTCAATTCACCCGAGAGCAAGAAGTAAACCCGGACGATATCAATCGCTTGTACTACGTAGGGCTTACCCGAACAAGGAAATCCCTACATATCGTTTACCCTCAGGACCAATATAAGGCTTTCCGGCTATGACAATTTCGTTGTTTCCTCAACTTAAGACGGAGTGGATAGCACCGGAGGTGTTTCCGGATTTGTCCTCCGCCGATGCAATTGCAATTGACTTAGAAACATGCGACCCAGGAATGAAAACGAGCGGCCCTGGATGGCCGACAAAGAATGGTTACATAGTTGGCTTTGCTTTAGCCGTAGATGGTTGGAAGGGCTACTTCCCGATCCGCCACGGTGGCGGGGGCAACCTCGACGAGAAGAGAGTCCGCAAGTTTGTCCAAACTGTTTTGGACTTACCTTGCGACAAGATTTTCTTCAACGCGGCCTACGACGTGGGCTGGCTGAAGGCCGAGGGCTTTACGATCAACGGGCGCATTATCGATGCGATGATTGCAGCGGCACTTATCGACGAGAATCGATTTAGTTACAGCTTGAATGCTTTGGGCTTTGATTACCTGCAGGAGACCAAGTCAGAGCAGGGCCTGCGGGAGGCCGCCAAAGAGTTTAGCGTGGACCCTAAGAGTGAGCTTTACAAGCTCCCTGCCTTGTACGTTGGCGAGTACGCAGAGCAAGACGCCGCACTGACGCTCAAGCTTTGGCAGTTTTTTAAGATAGAAATAATTAAGCAAGAGTTGACCGCAGTATTCGAGCTTGAGACGGAACTCTGTCCCCATTTAATTGAGATGACTTTTCGTGGCGTTCGGATTGACCAGGACCGGGGCGAAAAGACAAAAAAATTGTTTAGGACCCGTGAAAAAGAGGCTCTGGCTCAGATTAAGAGCCTCTCCGGAATTCAAGTAGATATTTGGGCCGCCGCTAGCATTGCCAAGGCTTTTGACAAATTAAATATTAAGTACCCTCAAACGGAAAAGGGCACCCCTTCCTTCACCAAAGGTTTTTTGCTTTTCCATTCGCACCCAATTGCCCGAGCCATTGTAAATGCGAGGGAGTACAACAAGGCCAACGGCACGTTTATTGATACGCTTTTAAATCACTCTCAGTACGATGGGCGCATTCATGGGCACATCAATCAGCTTCGCTCCGACGATGGAGGCACCGTATCGGGGCGCCTGTCCATGGCCAATCCCAATCTACAGCAGATCCCAGCCCGCCACATGGAGATCGGCCCTGCGATCAGAAGCCTCTTTTTGCCGGAGCAAGACGAAATATGGGCCTCCCTCGATTTCTCCCAACAGGAACCACGGCTCGCTGTCCATTATGCCAAATTACTGGAATTGAGCGGTGCGGAAAAGGCCGCTGAAGCTTACCTCACTAACCCCGATACCGACTTTCATCAAACTGTGGCAGACATGGCGGGCATTGGTCGTAAGCAAGCTAAGACAATTGGTCTAGGGCTCCTCTACGGCATGGGTAAGGCTAAGATGGCTGTTGAATTGGACTTGTCCACAGAAGAGGCTGGCGAACTTATTGGCAAGTTTCACGAGCTTGTGCCTTTTATGCGGGGCTTGGTTTATTCAGTTCAACAGCGAGTCGATCACCCCGCCTCAAACGGGTCTATTAGAACCTTGCTCGGGCGCCGATGCCGCTTTAATTTGTGGGAGCCGATGGAGTTTGGCCTGCATAAGGCATTGCCCCGAGAGCAGGCCGTCTTGGAATACGGACAACGGCTCAAGCGAGCTTACACCTATAAGGGCCTAAACCGCCTGATTCAAGGCTCTGCCGCCGACCAGACCAAGAAGGCCATACTGGCTTGCATTCATGGCGGCAAGCTGCCCCTTCTACAGCTTCATGACGAGCTTTGCTTGTCCGTGGCCTCAACGGAGGAAGCAAAGAAATTTGCCCAAATAATGCAAGATTGCGTTAAATTAGAGGTGCCTTCCAAGGTGGACGTGGAGTGCGGGCCATCTTGGGGCGAGGCAGCTTGAGCTCCTTCTTCTCTTGCTGTTGCTTCTTCAAGCTTTGGGGCGGCCTTGCGCCGCCCCCTTTTTGTGCTAGTATCCTGTAAATACAGGAGAACACATGACTGACGCAGCCAAATGGAAATCCGTAATGCTCCGAGTAGATGCCTACGATCTACTTAAGCAGATAGCCGCTCGCGATCGCCGTTCGATCGCTAGCATCCTCACTGAACTTGTTGAAAAAGAATGGGAGTGGCACTTTGAAGCTAAGAAGCAAAGACCCCAGCATGAACTCGTCAAAGACCCAGAACGACGAACCAATAATCCCGGACCACGGAACCCGTTCCTCATCCGAAAGTAAGATCTTAGAGTGGATTGATGAAACGTTTGACGTCGTTGTTTACCCGACTGGGTTTGAGGATTGCATTGTGGGGGTGGGAGAACGATTTGGGGGCCCGCCGGTGGCCGTATTGGATCTTGAAAAAATGCTTACCCAACTGGAAAAAGACGGAATGACAAGGGACGAGGCAATAGAGTATTTTGAATTTAACATTTTAGGCGCACACATTGGGGAGGAAAACCCCGTATACATGCATGTGCCAGACTTTAAACTTTCTTAGGGTTAGTTATGTACGAAGATTATTCCGAAGCAATAATTCGCATCCAGCAATTACACGGCCAGTTAGGGAAAGAAATGCGAGAAAAAAACTTTGTTGCAGCGCGAAATACTGCTCGAAAGATTGCAGTTGACGCAATGTTAATAGGCATTTGGTGCAGGGAGTTTGTTGAAAATAAAAATGTTGTTGACAAAGAAAATTCCGTACAGTAGGCTTATATCTCATACTTTAGAAAGGAGAAATCGTGAGTAGCTCAAACATTAATTCTTTTGCTGTAGACGCTTGGATTCGCAGTGGACAAGCAGCAGAAACCGCCCAAGAGCTTGCTTGGTTTGTTGCTATTGTCTTTATCGTCGTTGGCTTATTAGCATGGCGAGGGGACAAGTAATGGCCATTGAGATGACCGACTTTGAGCAAGGCGTTTGGGATTACTTATGCTCGCATAAGAAAACCCCTGTTCAAGCTAAGACGATTGCGAAAGAATGGATCGTAAGTGACACTAGGGTATACCGGGTGTTAGAAAAGTTTGTTGAGGTTGGAATTGCGGACTTGGTACGCATTGGCACCAAGAAATTCTATAAGGTAAAGGAATGAAAAACATGTGGGTAGCCATTATCAGCGGCATATTGATTGCGTTGCTTCTATGAACTTTATTTTTGGAGAAACAGATGCACCCGAACAGCGAACGAATGATGCAGGAGTATCTCATCGCGGCGATGACGTCAGGACTAAAACAAACGGGAGCGACGTACAACCTCCCAGAAAGTCTGGCGGTTGAGTATGGCCGTCTCTGCTATAACCAAGCTATCAAAGACGTCATGGCCCTCTGCAAGGGATCAGACTTCGGACAAACAGGGCTTGAAATCTGCGACGCGACCCAAGACCTCATCCTCCACCAAAAAGGAAAGCATGTCTCCCTTTAGGATCACGGGCTACACGCACTCCACACCGGAGTTCGAGCGCCTTGAGCAACTTAATAAAGATCTTATCGAAGTGGTTGAGCTTTATCTTAAATGGATCAATGCCGTGGAAGACCCGAGCGATACCACGTTGAAAGAGCGGCATGACCTTTGTATTGAATTACGGAACAAGGCCCACGGAGCATTAGCAAAAATAAAGGAGAAAGTATGAAGCCCATTGAAGAATTTCCAGCAATCAAGAAAGCAGTCAACGACGGCATAGCCAGTGGCCTGCATCGTCTGCATGCTGAAACGGATGACCCTACGTATCTTGAAGCGCAGGAGTATGTGATTGGCGCAATCAAGGCTCGGCTTGATGCACTTGTGGAGAAACCACTAGTCAAATCTTACTGCGGCGGCAAGCCTAACTACTGCACACCTGTCGATGCCGTAAGCACATCGCAAGAACGTGTCGATGAAACGGTGAAACGTGAACATGAGCCTGTGGCGTACACGGGCAACGGAACTGCTGGTCGTGAAGCAGACGTGCAACCAACTGGGTTTTTCTTTCAGATGCTAAAGCCTGTTGGCGAGGTGTATGGTTGGCATGGAACTGGCAAAGGTCAGCCAATGTGCAGGTTTGATACAAGTGAGGCCGAAATGCCTGTTGGCACAA
>Ga0247834_1005048_pt1 | contig 15983 bp, 8 predicted proteins | sample LaCruzMarch2015__8_FD_187118 | JGI IMG/M metagenome (GOLD analysis project Ga0247834, IMG submission 187118) | Freshwater microbial communities from meromictic Lake La Cruz, Castile-La Mancha, Spain - LaCruzMarch2015_12m | ecosystem: Environmental > Aquatic > Freshwater > Lake | place: Spain... | reverse complement strand
CAACTCCGCAAATTCCTCCTCGGTTGGTTCAGTCAGTCCCAGCCTACGATGCCTGTTGAATGGTTGGTCATTCATCATTTTAAACTAAACCCTACAGCAAAAACTGCACCGCTCAGCCTCAAAATTTCACAATCAGGCTTAGCTCTCTTGCATTTCCCCCTCGTCTTGATTTCTCAGGTTGCTAAATTCTGCTCCATGCAAGCGATAGTCATCAGGTTGTCTGATCTTACTTTTCTTTCCTCGGAGGACCTCTCGGGTGCTTGCTCTCAAGCCGAGCTGGGAGAAAAAATCATTAAGCAATTTGCGTTTCTAACTGGAGACCTTCGTTTGTCTAAGCGATGCAGACGCTTTGTCAGTCAAGCTATTCGATTGGGACGAGATGTTTCGTTTGTTGTAGTGCATCAAAATAGTCGGCAATACGCTCGACCTGATGCCGTTCGCGAGTGAGGAAGCCTGCCTCGATATTTTTCGATTGGGCGGCTTGGGTAAAGTTGGCAGAGGTCACCAAGGCGGCGCATCTGTCGATCAGGACGATTTTGGAATGCTGCACGCCACGCAGGGATTCGTCTTCTGCAAATGGCCTCGGATCATGGAAAAGCTCGGGGGCGACGACGCCAGACCAGCAAGTTTCGAGAAAGCGCTTTCGGAATCTATTGGCTACAACAGGCATTGCTTCATTGGGTGATGTTCTTTCATGTGAGACATCGACGATGAAGCGGACTTTGAAGTCGGGATTGTCCCTCATTTTTTCTGCAAGCGGTGTAAAAAAATCCGCTATTGGATAAACTACGAAGCTGCACACAAGCACTTCTCTCTGTGCTTCGACAAACAGGGAGCGCGCCACTGTAGCTGTGTCTACAACCGGAATGCCGTGCACATGCGGACCACTGAGGACGAGAAAGAGATTTCTCTCTGATTCGGTCATTCTGGCCTTTGCTGTGTGGAGCGCCTCACATAGCTCAGATAGCACCGACGGTGGGCATCCCCGATCGCGCAGACTTTTGAGGATTATTGCAGTGCGATCTGCGCTGCCTCCAACAAATGGAGCCAGCAGACCGGCGGAGAGGCTAGAACGGAGAGGCCCGTCGGCAAATGCCTCAGCCAGCGCGTGCAGGGATTTGGCCGGAAGGTCGAGAAGCTCTTCGAGTTTAGGAGCGTCCATTTCGATCAAACGGTGAAAAGCTCGCAACCGGGCTGCTCGATAGTGGGGACAACCAGCGCTCGATCGAGGAACTCATTGAATCTCTCGCAGGATGTCTCCGCGATGAAGACGCAACCATGGCAGGCGCAGCCCGAGATTTTTCCAAATTCATGGTCGCTCGACCCGCTGGAAGAACACACAGGATCGTTCGAGCAAAGAGTGCCAAGTTGGAAGGCGCGGAGGAGATGCTTGCGGATATTGCGGCTGGCATGGACCAGGCTGCCCAAGGTCCCCTCTGAGCCGCTCGACGATGTGAAGATCAAAATTCCGTAGTTGCCCGCCATGGCGGCGTCGCCAGGGATCGGCGAGTAAATGCGCTCACGCAGCGATGAAAGCGGGTAGCCACACTCCAGCGAGATCGCGCTGATGAGAAGGTGGGAGAGCGTGTGGAGCATAATGAAGGGCGCTCCGGGAAAAACGGCCTTCGTTCCCGGGTGGTTTTCTCTCCAGGCATTGAAGGATTGCTCCAGTTCCAAAACTCGCTCCTGCACTTTAGGGCTCGCCACCCAGGATTCGATTTTTTCTTTGTCAAACTTGATGAACAGACCTTCTCCACGGTTCTCAGAGACGGGGAGAAAATTCAACCGCTTGCCGATAGCCGCTCTTTCGACATTTATTTCCAATTCGCCTTGGGCATCCGCCGTGATCGGCTCGAAGCGGGTGAATCCGATGAGCGCGGCCACCTCGCGGAGTTTATGGACCAAGACGATCTTCTCTATGGAGTCCAGATGGGTATCGGCCCATTTCGCCTTGGGAAGCTCCCGCGCATAGAAGTCGCCTTCGGGCTCATCCCCGACCGCCTCCAAACGCGCCTTGGCCAATTTCTCAAATTCCACCTCTTTCACCGGCTTGGCCAGGGCGTTCGGCGACACGCCGCTACGCACGGCCTCCATGGTGAAAAAAACCTCCTCGTCAGTGAACCCGTCGAGGCGCTGTTTGATGTCATCCATCAAGTCGCGAAGCTCTCTTAGCTTTTCGATAGACGGGATTTTCTTTAGCAAGCCATCCCAGTTTGCAAGAACGACCTCCTCGACCTTCGACATGCTGTCGGGAATCGAGATGACCGACATCACTTGGGGAAAATAGGCATTGCTCGCCGTGCGGACCAGCAGGCGATTTGGATCACCGCAGCCCTTTTCATCTGTGTCACCGAGCCAAGGACGGCTGCCATTGCAGTTGCCCAGAGCATTTACATGCGTTGCTTCCCGCACGCACCTCACTGCTCCGCACTCACACACAATCCAGATATCCGAGAGGTCGCCGGTTGTTCCGCGTTCCTCCATCCAGATAGACATGTGGCATAAATCCTCGCCCCGATGGACGAATCCTCGCCATTGGATGTCGCCTACATGCCCCTTGCGGCAGGCACGGACGAATCGCACAGGCACGACAGAGTGATTTTTGCGTTCGATTTCAAATTTAGAGTTCGGCGTGAGTTCAGACTTCTGAACAAGGCGTCGGCGTTTGTGCTTCTTCGGTGAGAGTTCTACTTTTTGAACGATGAACCAATGTGGGAAAATAAACCCTCCAACACCCGGTGTGACGGCACCGGCTGCAAAGGGGGAATCCGATGCGGGCGGGGGGGTCTTCAGCTCCACCGATTTTTTTCCGAAGAGACGGCCGAGTTTTACGGAGAGTCTTGGCTCCTCGCAGAGGCACGGTTTGTCTTTTTGGTAGGTCCAGTGCTCCAGTCCGCCGATGATGATCGACTGATATGGCAGATCGACCATGGCCCCTGGGCCGAAGGTGGTGATGAGTTGATTTGAGCGTAGTTGTTGGCGTGCCATTAGTTTGTTCCTCCGGCGGATTCTTGGACAAGGATGTCAACGGGTGTTTCCACCTCGCGCATGGAGCGATTTGCTCGAAATCGGTGATTGGTTGGCGGAAGGAATTTTAAATCAGGATCCAGAAAATCGCGGAGCAAAACGCCTGAACTCGGTCGGTCTTCATATTTTTGGTAATTCAAGCCAACTCCCTGATTTGCCTGTTCCCTGGCGATTTTACACCAGTCGCCAAGAAGAGCCTGGGCCCGATCATCCACAGCGCGTGCGAGTTCATCGCATTCCTCAGCGCTCAATTCGAGATCGTGAGAGCGTGCACGCTCCGAAAATACACGCACCACTTCTTGCAATTTTGCGTGGTGGGCCTGAACGAGGCCGGCTGCGAGGTAGGGTTCCATTTCGCTAAGCGTGTGGCGGCACAGGCCCACCATGGCACCTGCCAAGGCTCGCTCCAGGGCGCGGGGCGAGAACGGGGTCACGCTTGTCGATTCCACAGACCGGTAAAATGTGCGGTGATACTGGGAGAAGCGCTCGTAGTGGGAGCGGTCACGCGGCTTGTGTGGATTCAGAAGTGTCACTACCAGTCCGGGCTTTTCCTTGCTTCGGCCGACGCGGCTAGTGGCTTGGATGTATTCGGAGGTCGTCTTCGGCTGGCCAAAGACCACCATGAGGCCGAGCCGCACGATATCCAGGCCCACTGAGATCATGTTGGTCGCGAGTGCGACATCGGTATGGTTTTCCAACTCGAAGCCCAAAGCCAATTCCCGTCGAGCCTGCGCGATTCGGTCCGTCTCGACGCGAGAGGTGAGTTCCAGTGGCGTGCGCTTGATCAGTCGGCTCTCAAAAAAACTGTCTGTCGGCTCGCGCCGCTTTCTCCGCCAGTAAACAAGCAAGCGTGCAGTGATCTCGTCCTCGACAATCCGGCGGCTACCACCGAGTTCTCGGAGGCTGTTGAAATACGCGAGCAGCGTCATGTAGGGGTCGGCAGGATTTCCGGCCACATTCCCTCCGCCAGCTCGGTGCAGAACCCCGCAGCCCGAGAGTAAGGCCAACGACACGCGCAGGAATGCGACCTTCATGCTTCTGCCTTGTCCCGCAACACCAATGTAGAGGCGTCCAGGGTTTTCCGAGGAAACAGGAATCGTTTTGGCGAAGAAGGAATCGTGGCGGTCGGGGCCTTGCGGCGGAAAAATCGCGGTGTTAGCCCGTCCGAACAAGGCGCGGATTTGCCGCTGGGCTTGGCGCACCGTCGCTGTGGAGGCCACGATTTTCGGAACTTGGGTTTTCCCGTTTAGCAGGGCTTTTTGGCAAAGCTGCTCGATGACAGTCTCATAGATCCCAGCCACGGTCCCGAGCGGGCCGGAGATCAAGTGCAGTTCGTCTTGAATGATGAGGTCTGGCGGCGGCAGGCCCTTGGTGGGAAGACTTGATCCTGCTCCCGTGTCACACGGGCCGAAGAATCCTTCGGCATTCCAGCGCTCCACGCGGCCGAAGAGCGCGCCCGTGCGCCCTGTCCAAGGTAGCGCTGCAAATTTGTCCACCGTGGCGATGAGGAAGCATGGCAATCGTCGGTAGATCGGCTCGTCCACGCCTAGGATCGGCAAGCGGTTTCCCGAGGCGGAGGAAAAATCGCACTCCATGTTCATGCAGGCCACATGCAGGTTTTTAGGGTTGTTGCCCGGAGGATCGAATTGAAATGATCCCGCCTCGAAGCGATGGCCGCACCACGGACACTCCTCCAGCGGTATTGGCGCAGGGTGCTTCTCAGGATTGCGCAGATACTTCGTCAGCTTCGAGTAGGCGGTGTTGTCCTTGCCCGGTGAGGTGTCTCCGGCCTTTCCCATGCGGTTGGGCGTGGCGGCAGACCCGACCCACAGACCGATTTCAAATGGCCAATCGCCGAGGGCCTTGTTGGTCTCGCGCTCTTTTTCGAGCGCGCACATCAGCGCGGCGGCACGCCCAAGCTGGTCCAGCGTGAGCAAACGTAACGTGTAGCGCATGATGATCGACACACCTGCCGAAGAGATGCCGGGATTGATGAGACGGCGCAAAACCAAAGTGAACGCCGCCAAGCCGAGGTAGGCCTCCGTCTTTCCGCCGCCCGTTGGAAAGAACAGCAAATCCACAACCTGCCGGTCGTAGTGCGAAGGGTCGTGCATCCCGCGAAGATTCATCAGGAGAAACGCCAACTGGAACACCCTCCAACCCGGAGATTGAACTTCCTCAGGTTTCTTGCCCTGCTGGACGGCGAAACGCTGGCGCGCCGCGCGGGCCATGGCGCGGTTGGCAATGCGGAATGCTTCGAGGCAAATGGGCGTTTCCAGCGCATGGATTCCCGCCTCAATACGGTCGGCGGCATTCGAGGCGAGAGCCAGTAGGTCGTTGGCTGTTTCGCGCTGCACCCCGCCGAGCGAGGAACCATCGACCTTCGCCTGCTGCACCGCGATCCAGGCGCGGTAGGATTCCACCAGTGGCATGAGTTTTCGACTCGCCGATTCCGCAGAATCCAAAGTCGCCAGTTCCTCCATCCGTAATTCGGTTCCGCCGATGGACTCCGCGCCCGCATGGTCCATGCGCGGCACCTCCTCCATAGGCAGGCAGGTCGTCCTCGCCTTGCGGCAAATTCCCGCAGAATCCGCTTCAGCTACTGCCGACACGCCATGTCCAACGGCAAACTCGAGTTCATCGCGATAGTGCAGATCCGCGATGCGGTCGTCTGCATCCGCATCGATGGTGAACACCGCACCACGAAGGTCTGGACGCCCGAAGAAACCACTCTCCAGACCGAGTTCCAACTCGGCTTGGTAGATGATGTCGCGAAATGTCACTCGCCCCGAACATTGGCGATCATTGACGAGGAAAACCGAAAGCGTGCGCGTGCCCTCGGCGATTCCCTTGTCGGCCAGACCGTGCAGGGCTTTCCAAGATGCCACGACTTGCAGCCCTCGGCTGTTTGGAATCCCGATTTCAGCGCGCCCAGTTTCCCCTTCGAGCGTGATCTCCACCCCCTCTTCGCGAGGCTCCCGTTGGTATCCACGGAAGGCAGTTTTGGGTTCCTCCTTGGCATCCAAGGCTGCCGCCGCCTCGGCTTCGTCCTTTGACCATTCTTGGTCGAATGCCTTGTCCACCACTTCCTCATCGAGTTCCTGCAGCGCATAGCCCGTATCGCGTGTTTCCCAATCGTAATCTCCCCAGCGCACAACAGCCCGCACTTCGCTTACGCCTGCGGGCAGCATCACACTCAGGCCGATCGATGACGGCAGCAGGCTCACCTCATTCACCTTGTCCTGCGCATCGCCCTGATCGTCACCATCCTTTTCGAAACCTTGCTCGCCCTCGTCCTCCTCGTCCTTACTACGCTTCGCCTCCTTGGGGGCGGCTTTGGGAACGAGAAAACCTGCAAGATACCACCGGCGCGGCGACTGCGGTAGAATCTCATGTGCAAATGGGTGGGCGTTGTCCGGCCCAACCAGATCGAGTTTAAGTGCTTCGACGAGTTTTGAGCGGATTTCTGCCGAGGTGGCTCCGACCAGAGGGGTTGGAACGGTCGCCTTGGTTTTGTATTGGGTAGGTTTCGGCATGGGACAAACGAATGGTGAATTATGAAGGAGGAATTATGAAGCGGGTGGCGACTCCAAATCTTGGGCTTTGATCCAGCAGGCGAAAGCCACCGGATCGGTTTGTTTGAGTCGGTTGAGATTTTCCCAAGGCGCGTCCAGCTTGGCCCAGCGCAGGTCTTCGGGATTGGGTTCGCTGGCAACAAATGCGGGCAGATCGAGGGTTGTTTCACCGCGCTTCAGTGCGGATGCCACCAGTGCGGCGATGCCTGCCGCATTCCGGGCCTGGGCGATTTGGAATGGCTCGCTGAAAAGGTGGCTGTCGAGGGAGCGAATGCCCTTGCGGAAGAAAACGGTCTTTTCGTTTTCCTCCGGCGGGCGTCCATCCACCCGGCTCACCCAGAAGGCCGCATCCTGCGTATCCTCCAACGCCTCGGCCAACCCGCAATCCAATGCGCGGTATTTCACTTGCTCGGCATGCACGGCCCTGTAGGTCCCCTCGGTTTCCGCAATGTTCCCCGCCATTCCAGCCAGCACGGAGATGTCGAAGAGGTGCTTCACCACTTTGATCGGGCGTTGTTCGGAAGGTTCGCCAGTGGAGGCCACCAAGGGCTGGTAAGGAAAACCAATAGTCGATGGAGCGAAGGCGGCGATCTTGTCGCCGAGGAGGCTCGACGGACTGGGAAGCAAAACGGAAACCTCCTCATCCACTTCAATAAAGCCTGGCTGGATGGCGCGAGACTCCAGAGCGGCATATGGACTCTCCGCGACGATCACATCCAGTTGGATCGCCTGGCCGGTCGCCCCGTCGAAGGCCGATTCATAGACCACCCGGAAATGCCGGGTTGGCGGGGCTTCACGGTCGCGATGTTCCTGATGTTCCCAACCCAAGAACGGCTCCCCCACTACTTTGTCCAGCACCTCCTCCAACTTCTCCTGCGATTCCAGACACAGGATGTCCACATCGATCGACAAACGCCGTGGTTGATCGGTGAGCAGCAGAAGTGAAGTGCCGCCCTTGAAAATGAACTCCAACCCCGCTTTTTTCAAACGCCCGACTAATTCCAATGCCAGCACGCATTTTTCAAGATTGCGGACATCCCTCGATTTGAGTGCATTCGCTTGCTCGCGAATCCATTCCCTGGAAAAGCAGACTGGTAAAATCATGCCCTTTCCCCCTGAATAAACCTACTAACAGAGAATTTTTGAATTTTTCTCTGATAATAGGTCATAGAAAATGTTAATCCATTCTTTACAGAATATTGCGCGATCAGAAATCTGCTATCTCGGAATTTCTTCATTTTTCCGAGATAGTAGGTTGAAGCCTCCCGCCAATGAGTGCCGATAAGCGAAGCCCGCTTTTGCGAAGTTGATCAGCCAAAAATGTCAGATCAAACCGCCGGGATTCAATCCACCTCCGGCTGGCCGCCTGCCGCTCGGCTTCGTCGAGAATACCCAATCTTCGGTTTTCCAAAAGCAATTCGATGAGAAACCGCTCAGGCGTCATCTCGTCCAACTCGCGCCGCACCCCTCGCAGCACGACCTGCTTCTCGCTGGGAACGAAATCCGCTCCGGTTTTCTTGGTGGGATTCACAACGACCGTCCATCCGCTCTGCCGAAGAAACGCCGCTACATCCGCCACAGAATCGCTCGGCGTATTCACGAAGAGCGTTTCCTTGCCCAGAGTGTGTTCCAGCCAAGGATTGATCTGTGCCGTGGACCACACGGCGTGAGGCAGGAGCGGGAAACGCTTCGCCAAAAGTTCGCGCAGGCCCTCGGTTGGCTTCTGGTCGAGCACGGCCCGCACTGCGAGGGGCGAATACCACCCTCGGCCAGCCGAATGGATTTCGCCATTCGCCATTGCTTCGGAGAGGTAGCCGCGCAGAGTGTTCGGCGAGACTTCCGGCATACGCGCGCGCACCCATGCCAGCGAGACATATCGATGCTCGACCGCCGCTTTCCCGAGGATTCGGGAAAGCGTGGCTTTGGCGGAAATCGAATTGGGGCGTGCAGGCATTGGGTTTAAAAAAATGCGGGAGTCCGGAATCCTACACTTACTGAGTGTAGAGTTCGAAATTTGTGTATGTTTCCAATAATCATTTTGAGTGGTGACTTTTCACGCCTCCTCTGGCTCCCGTTTTTTAACGGAACGGAAGGAAGTGAATCTCATGGCATGAGCAGTGAGGATTTGTTCCCAACTCCCTTCGTGAAGCCTCACTTTGTATTCCGTGGGATGAAAATCCACATAGCGTAGTTTGGCGTGGGGATACTTTTTGAGAACGCCTTCGTAGGATTGGATTTCCTCATCCGTGCAGCGATAGCCAAAAACGATCTCGGTGACATTTTCGGGTTGGAAATGGACAACCCGGCGTCCCCACCCTTCCGAGTCTGTTCCAGAGAACGGCAAATCATCTTCTGCAATCTGGTGGTCATAAATGAAACGCCTCTCCTGCTCATGCTTCCAAGCCTCGAACTTTTGACACAGTAGAGAATAGAGACCTTCCATTTGAACCGCTTTTTCCTGTTTTGCTGAAAAAAAAGATCCATCCGCCAGCTTTCGATAGCCTTCCGGCCATCGGGAGCCATCCAAAAGATCAAGCGCCCGGAAACGATAAAAATCAATCGGCAACATGAGTTCCGAACGGTCAGGCACATACTTCACTTTCAAGCCGTTCGGAAAACGACCTCGGGGAACAGACCCTTTATCCCAATCAAAGCCGATAGCGATTCCACGATGGGCATCGGCATAATGAGACCAGAGCAAAATTTCGTCTACGACTTCGCTGAAGCAAACCACCGAATATGCGGGATACCACGCAGACAAAATGTCGTCGTGAAAATGGGCGGAAAAATCGACAAAATCCTCCACGGGAATTTTTTCCTCCTCACCGGAAGCGGTGAGATCAAAGGCGTTCCCCAGCCCCAGCAATCGGGAAAATTCACGCCGGGATTTCACGACCATGTTTTTGCGCTCCTCATCCAAAGAGGGAAGCATTTCAAAAGGGTCATTGAAACTTAACGGGCTTTTACTCCACAAAGCACAACTCTCCAAAATCGATTTGGCATTCTCGAAGCTCGAAAATTTGTAAAGTTGCGTGTGCGAAACCGTGGACATTTTCAGGCTCTGCTGAGGCTCATAAGATTCACTTCAATCATCCCATGTAAAACCATAAGGAGGAGGGTTATCTTCATCAGTGGGAGGATATAACTCGTCGAAAGTTTGCAGTTCGTGGGGTAGTTTGATTTTGTCGAGGTTCGGCTTAAAAAATGAAAGCCCGTAGGCAACTGCAAAGCGACCAAACTCAACTCCACCGGGCAATTTGAGATCGCCCGAGTCGGGGAGTCGGTGTATTTGAGGATCGTGAATCGCGCAATTGATCAGGCCTTTTCTAAAATTATCCCAGTAGGCTTGGTGGTAGGCTCCACCGCCGAAAATGAAAAATTTGGCCCTGTCCCATGTTCGTCGCGGAGGCGCGCCTAAATGATCCTCATAATTCCTAGCACGCATGTTTACAGCATGTATTTCGTGACATAGTTCTTCCATGAATGCAGCCTCGCCAACAGGCACATCTTTTGTAATCGGAGATGCTAAATTTTGCGAACCAAGCGGACAAACGATTGTAGCATAGTAATTGCAGTCCTTAACATGGGCTTGCCTACGAAAAGCATTCAAATCCACCGTGCCCGCTCCAACATCCATTGTTACAAAAAGACCATCCGTTGCATTCGGAGATCGAAAGTAGGCTTGAACCGCTCCGGCAGTTTCCGGGTAAACCAAGCATTGCCATTCAAATTCTTTATCGGTTGATAGTCGCTGTTCAGCAATCGCACAAACATGAGAATGCCACTCTTGTAGCAGAACTCCTTCAACAGCATTTAGAATTGGATGAGACTTTAACGAGAAGGCACATATCAACGAATCCCGAAAAAGTTGCTCGACATTTCCCGAGTTGGTGATGAGACCCGCTGGAATGGCTAATTGATAAATGAGATAATCGTCATGTTTTTTCTTTTCAAAGTCAAAGTCGCTCCAGCGAAGATCGTTACGGATAAAATTTTCTATGCGAATAATTAGGTTGGCAAAATAAAATGCCATTAGTGAACGAACAAAAAGCAGATCATTTCCAATCTCATTCGCCAGTTCGTATGCTGATGAGGGAAAATGCACAGGACTTTCATCGAGCTTCATACCAGAAGCAACATCCGCAGCGACCATTTTTAAATGAAGTATTCGCCTCACCGCTGCAGATTCCGGTGTGAAAATTAATTTTTTATTTTGTATTCCTATTACGCTTGGAAAAAGACCATTATGTATTTTATTAGAAACAACAATTTTGGGAGGCACATTCGACGAATTATCCCTGATAACCATTTTGGTGTAACTGGTTCCGTAATCAATGCCGGCAACGAGAAATTTTCTTGGCATACTTTATCCTTTGTTATCGATTAAACCGCAGGCCACCTCTGCCGCGACTTCTTCTGATGATTTGGCCTTTTCTTCCAGAAGAATCAGTTGGAAATCGCGTTTTTGCACAAGATTTTCTAAAATCTTTGCAAAGCCAGCCAGCTTGTTGGTCTCCATGCCCCGCGCGCGTGCGGTATTGATTGCAGCTGTTTGAGACTCGATTCGTCTATTGAAGTGGGCCAAAAGCTGTTGCTTGCGGATTTCAAATTTTAACTCCTGATCTTTTTTGAAGGAATCTTGTGACTTTGCAATTTCATGAGCGAGAACCGACTTTAATTCCACCAAAACAACTGAATGATCATCCACTGACTCCAGAAAAGCACTCTCCCCATAATCCAATGCCGTCTTTACAATCATTTCAGCCTCTTGCCCCAAAAGAACCTGGCCTGTGGACAAGGACTTCAGGGCATACTGGAACGAGTCTTTCCGTGTGACTCCTGACATAGTGAGCCGGTAGATTAAAAAGAAAAAACAATCCTTGGCGACTTCCGGGGATCGTAAAGAAATTGCGGAAACCTTGTGCCAATTATTGGTCTTCTTGGTGTTGACTTCAGTGATCCAGCGGAAAAAAGGATGTAAGTGGGTCACCAAGACCAGTGAGCGATGTTTGCTTTTAAGTTTTTGGTGAATTTCAGGATCAAAAGTCAGGTGGATTTGCCTGTTTGACCTGTTGAATCCGACGGGCCAAGCGTGTTCGAGTCTCTGGCAAAAGCCCTCGAAGTCCGAGAACGCCCCGAAGCTTAAATTAACTTGGAAACAGCCACTTGCTGGGTTATTCGACTGGATATTGCAAGCATCATTGTCATGATAGTTTTTCGCTAAGAAATCAATCAGGTGGTGTTCTAACTCGGAGGGTCGGATGAATTTCCCAAGTCTCTGGCTTTCCCCGATCTGCTCGGAAAGCAAATCCTGAAAGGCAAACAATGCCCCATTGGAGTCTTCCAGATCACTTTCAATTTTCGCCCTTTGGCAAATCGCTTGGGCAGTTAATTCCACCCGTTCATTCATCATTTCCGGAGTTAGTTCCTCACTTAAAATGGCTTTGTTGAGCTTTTGGACTTCCTCGCCCAAGATGCCTTCCATTGCCCCAATCGAGCGCTCGAAAACACCGAGCTTCGCATATAGATTGGCATAAATATTTCCATCGATTGTATTTTCGACATGAAAATTGATGATCCCGATTGCGGCCGCTTGCTGCCCGATCCGGTCGATTCGCCCGATGCGTTGCTCCACCCGCATCGGATTCCAAGGCAAGTCGTAATTGACCACCACTCGGGCAAACTGAAGGTCCACGCCCTCCGCACCGATTTCCGAGCATAGCAAAACCCGATGGTCATTTTTTGCAAACTCTTGCAGTAACCGATCCCGCTCCATCTTGTCGGTGATGTCGCCAGTTACTGCGGAAGCCTTGATGCCATCCCGCTCCAACCGATCCTGAAGGTAGGCGATCGTTTTTTTGTAGAAGGCAAAAATGATCACCTTGTCTTGGCGGTCGATCGCTATCTCATGGCCAAGGTCATCTTTGAGAGTCGAATTTTTGCTGATTTGGTCCAAAGCACTCTTCAGCTTGGAATACTTGGAATCAATCGCCTCGAAGTTGATTGTCGCCAACTCCCCGAGATTGATCGTGAAATTCTGGGAAACTTCCCCTTCAAACTCGAAATCCTCCCGCAGAAGTTCGAGTTCCTCGGGATTGCCCCATCGCCCCTCTCGAAGTTCTTCCACCATCACAGGAACGCAACTTGCCATCCGCTGGGCGGCGTTTTGAAGTTTGAAGGCGGTGCCGGCATCGCCACTGGCCTTGGATTCCTTGCGGAGCCATTTCAAAAAAGTGAGGTAGAACAGCTCCTCTTCAGTAGCCATTTTGACCTTCAAGGTAATCGGCCGACGGATCACGTGGTTTTCGATAATGTCCCTTTTGCGCGTCCGGTTGATGAAGTTTCCAAGAAGGTTCAACCTCTCTGCGGCATGGCGGAGTTCCACCCTGTGCCGGGGCGATCCGTCATTGGCATCAAAGAGGGCTCTGATGCTTTGCCTCGCGGTGGCCGATGGAATGGCGGAAATCGCCTTGGAGATCGCTTCATTCTCCCAAGTTGTTTTTGCCAGGGCGTTTTGAAGCTGGATGTGCGGCAGGTTTTCCTGAACCAATCGATCAAAGACGAATTTGTCCCTGAAAACCTCGGGATCAATGAGCCGCATGAGCGCATACAGGTCGCGGCTGTTGTTGTGGATGGGGGTAGCGGAGAGGCAGACGGCCGAAGCCGCCGCCATGGAGAGCAATTCCCCGACCAGATAGGAGGCCGAGCCTGTGTTTCGCATGATGTGGGCTTCATCGAAGACCACCATGTCCAAAAACTTTGCGGCGGTTGGTCCGGCCAGCATGGCTTCCTCCGCTTGGTCGCGCAGTCGGCCAAAAAATTGAACCCGTGGCGGCACGGCTTCCCCGAAACCAACGACCTCCCTCGCAGCCTTGCCGTTTCGGATTTGCTGAACCATCAGCTTCTCCGCGCCGAGCGGGCGAATGGAGTGGTAGGAGGTCACAAGGCAAAAACTCATTCCCGGTCCGGAACGATCAAACCTCTCCAGAAGGCTTTGCAGGTGCTTCGCATTGGTAGCCTCCGCCGCGAACTGGAACCGATCCTGCATCTCGCGAAGCCACTTGGGAACCAGTGTCGGCGGGCAGACGATCAGCAATCGACGCGCTTTCTCACGGGCCTGCCACTCCGTCCAGATCAGACCCGCTTCGATTGTTTTTCCAAGCCCCACCTCATCCGCGATCAAAAGCCGGTTTGTCGCGGACTCGATAAAACGCAGCACGGGCTTGAACTGGTGTGCGTAGAAATCGATCTCCGATGTTTTCATTGAGTAGAAAACATCCGTTAGCGTCCCCTGCAGTTTTTCAAAGGTCACCCTGCGCCGAAGGTCTTCTACGGTGCCATAGCGGCCCTCCCGCACATCCTCCTCTGTGCTGTTGCGGCGGTTGGAATTTCGTCGGCGGAGTTTTGAGGCATCCACAAACTCGATCAAATCACCCCAATCCACCTCGGCCATGGGAAACATCGCTTCCAAGCGATTCCCGGTGAGCACGCCCAGTCGGCCGGGGTTAGAGACATGAAACACAGCCAGCCCGGCGGCAATTTGTTCCGGAGGAAGGGCGCTCACAGCAAATCCTCCTCGGTTTTTTCGCGCTGGGGCTTCTGTTTCTTGTTCCCTTTCATGCCGGGAGCGGTGCCGGCGGCGACTTCTTCGGCGTGGCGGGTGGCGTTGAGGGCGAGGAGGCGGGCGAGGACTTCGTCGCGCACTTCGTCGGGCCAGCGGTAGCGCCAGGGCTTTTTCTTCTGCCGCCTTCGGCCGGTGGGTTCGGGCTCGTCCTCGTCTTCCTCGTAGTCGAGCAGGAACTCGCAGGCGGTCGGGATGTCGGTCCAGCCGTAGGCGTCGAGCACCGCGCGGTCCATCGCGGCGTGCAACGCCCGCAACCGCTCGATGTCCGCCGAGCGTTCCTCGGGGTCGTGGAACCGGTTGTAGGTCTTCGTCAACCCCTCGTCGTTCCGGATCATCAACTCCGCCCGAAATTCGTAGTAGGCTTTTCCGGCTTCCTCCAACGCGGCGTTCGTTTCCCAGTCAACTGGGAAGGGGAAGGTTTCGAAGCAGTCTTCTGGAATGTAGCGCGGATCATCCTTCAATGAAGAGCAGAAAAACAAAGCCCACGCTTCATGGACACGCGCTTGAAGGATGGTGAAGCCCTGCCACTCAGGAAGCACAAATAGAGTCAAGCTATCGGAGAAAATTGTAGACGGGTCCTGATACAAGAAATTGAACTGCGAACCAGCCCGACCACTTGCAATCACTCTTGGAAGTCCATCGACAGCATCATAAAGACTCCTAGCCGGGCGGCTATAAAGCCACCACTTCATGCGGATTCGGTCTTCCGATGAAGACTGGCGTTGGAGACGGACAGTATCGTATAGGCGTTCATAAATCAGGCGATGAAGCTTTGCTTCTTCCTCTGTCTCGCAATCCTCAAGATAAGTCGCGTATCGCTCATGGCTCCCAGTTGGTGATGCATTCATCTCTTCAGCACCTAGATATGGTCGTAGTCGTTCCTTTTTGGCGCCCCTTTCAATTAGTTCGTCATGTTCTTCAATGGTCAGAAGGAATCCTTTGCCGTTAATATTTGTGCCACTGTGAACCAGTGGCTTATTCGGCAAGAGCGATTTTGCATTTGAATCCGGACCGAAATGAAAAAGATATGCAGTAATGAAATCTACCTGCTTCTCGTTGATGAGAGCAGGTTTGATCATTATGGATTTCGCAAAGTGAACAACACTAACAATGACTGCAGCTTCTCCGGGCCAGCGAACCCTCAATCGCACAGCAAAAATACAACCGTCATGTGTGCGAATGTATTCCAATCCAGTTTGCCGAGTGTCTCCCTGTCTAATCGAGTTTGTCGAAATTAAGCCGCTGCACCCTGATTTTCTAAGAAGATCGTAGGCATGGCGGAAAAAATACGCAACAAGGTCACTTTTTCCATGCGAGCCAGAAAAAATTGTAGCGAGCCATGCTTTGAAGGCAGAGCTGGTGGCAGTGGAAAGTTTACTGCCTCCCAAAAACGGCGGATTCCCCACAATCGCATCGAACCCCGGATTTTCCCGATCAAAGACTTCTGGAAATTCGATTTCCCAATGGAAGGGGTTGACGGGGAATCGGCCGCTGCGGAGCGCTTTGACTTCCTCGGTGGGGCGTTGTTTTTGGTCGCCTTTGCTCAAGTAATCGGCGATGCGGGCGGCGAGTTCCTGGCGTTTGGCTTCGCGGGCTTTGTCCTTGTCGGCGGAGAAGAAGGCGGCGATGGCGGCATCGCCAATGAAGCGCACGGTATTGAGGCTTTCGTCGGCGAGGGCGAGTTTTTGGCGTTTGAGATCGGGGGAGGTGTGGTCGTCCCCGAGGGCGAGGAGGTTTTTGCGTTGTTCGAGGGCGGA
>Ga0247834_1005043_pt1 | contig 15990 bp, 10 predicted proteins | sample LaCruzMarch2015__8_FD_187118 | JGI IMG/M metagenome (GOLD analysis project Ga0247834, IMG submission 187118) | Freshwater microbial communities from meromictic Lake La Cruz, Castile-La Mancha, Spain - LaCruzMarch2015_12m | ecosystem: Environmental > Aquatic > Freshwater > Lake | place: Spain... | reverse complement strand
TCCATCGTCATCGTGCAAAAATTATTGTTGTTTCGGGGGGTGTACGTTTCGGATTTCGGTTTTTCGTTCCAACGATGGAAGCGCATCTTGCTGTTCTGAAAAAAATACGTACGATAGGTACCGGTACGAGCGACTCCTAGGTACGATTACTGGGTGCAGAGGAGGTGGACCCTGATGAGGGAGATGGCCCTCCCTGGAGACGACGAAATTGATTCACTACTTGCCCTGATGCAATGCCCACCTGCGGCTGCGTCCAACAAGGAAAAGTCTCGAATGGGAATGAAGGAGGAAAATTTATCCATGACGGCGAACGAAGAGAAGTCTAATGATAACAGTAAGAGTTCAAAACAACGGAGCTGCGTTAACAATGAATCATTTGCGGATACAAGACTGACTCAAAATTGCTTGGCATGGCCGTGTTCTATGGATGGTCAACGTTTGCTTACCTTGGGATGCGGATTATTGCATTCTTGCAAGGGATATGATTGCAAAATTAACAATGATGATAATGATGTGTATGGCTCATACGCATGCCACTCTTGTGACAAACTGGCTTCTACACATGAGCTATCAATCTCTTCATCGACGGCAAAGGTATCTTTACATCCACTCTCAATTGTATCCATCGCGTCTGTTATTGTTGCTACAAGAAATTTGCGGTGTGTGATTGGTGAATATCATCCCGGAGCTGGAGCTACTGACGTACAGAATAACAAGGAGCATGACATTCAGCCGCCGTTAAATTCCATCATATGCTCGCCCAACATGATACTGGATTCACTAGACTCGTATACGGGGCGGATTCTAGCGTTGATGAAGAAGATGCAGGAGCACAGGGAATCGAACAAACCGAGGGACTTTATAACAAATCACGAAGAAAGATTGTATTCCTTGGCTGCGATATCGGATGCTGATTTGGAAATATTGCAGGAGAAAACTTCAGACATTATTAAAGCAATGCTCGATTACAAACGTGCTATTGCTGGGTCGTCGGCTATTGATCTTGTCGAGAAAAGACTTGTTGCCATGGCGTCGTGCGATGCACTGTACTTTCGATACTACTATGCAGCAATTACTTCTCGGATTGCAACTGACGAAATTTGTGATTCGATCACGGCTAGAATACCCCACCCATCAACATATTTCTCTTGTCCAGGTTTGACATGGGACACTCAGAATACTGGCTCAGAAGCACTATCCGCTTTTCTAGAAGAATTGAATGATGATAGATCAAGAAATACTCTATTAAAGTCTTGGGAACTAGAAAAACGGTTGTTGAGTTTGGTTGACACAAACAGAATTGTCTCGACAAATCCTCTTTTATCGCTTTGGCAATCTCGTTTCCTTGAGAGTATCCGTCATTTATGGTTGACCCGTTATAGCAGGGTGGAATTACCAACCACTCTCAGCCAAACATCAAAACAGAAGAATCACGATTCTAATACAAATATAATGCCAGCCAACAATACCAGTCAAGACGTGCAATTGAACATCCATGAGACCAAAGCTCTATCATCGGCAGTAATGCGATGGAGGGATTCAATCAGAGATTATCCTGCTAATTTTTATGCCTATGCAGTACCCACGAATGAGGCATTACATGCTATATCAAAGTCCTTGATTGACTCGGATGTGAACCAAATTGTGGAGGCTGGTGCTGGTGCTGGATATTGGTCGGCTATAATACTTCAACATTTGAAAGCTCTGAAAAAAATACGAGGCGATGGATTGGAAAAAGCAGCACATGACCCGTCTGTGCTTGCGTATGATATAGCACCTTCTTCTTCGGGGTCCACAAATGAGTACCACGGCGAGATTCCCTCTTTCACGTACATCCACCAGGCCGATGACTTCCCTGACTTTTTATCATCTTCGACAGCACGTGGTGTAAAATCAGCTCAGGCAGCTCTGCTGCTTTGTTACCCTCCACCAGGCAGCGAAATGGCATGTAAAGTGTTGTCCGCATACCTTGGGAGCGGTGGTCGTGTTGTGATTCATGTTGGAGAATGGCAAGGTCTTACTGGCACTGTTAAATTTGAGAGTAGGCTGAGTGCAATGTGCTTTTGTCAGGACGTAGTGCATCTCCCTTGTTGGGGTTCTGATGCCACCTATCTCACTATTTGGCTGCGGAAAAGCGATTGTGCCAAGTTTCATTACAATTGTACCTCTACTTCCACAACAGCACATACATCAGCATCTGGTTATTGTTCTTCAGATCAGTGCTCCAAATTGGCAAGACGGAGATGTCGTTTTGCTCGATGTCTTCAATACTGTAGTTCGGAATGCTACAAAAGTCATTCATCTCATCGGAAATCGACGCTTGCATTGCACATGATTGATACAACGAGTGAAGATCTGTTAAAATTTGACGATGACGATCACTTTTTGGACTTGAGTTCAATAATATCAACCAAGCAAGTAGCTCATGATGATTATAACACTAGACCCAGGAAAAGGAAGAAACATAAGAAGAGGCACTGATTCAGCAATCAAATTGTCAATTAAACCTTTTTCATAAGACAAAGTGAAGTATTCAATTATATTTGTTCCGTATGAGTTTATTAGATACTTTTCGGTTGTGAGATGTTTAGTAGTCTCCACCACCATCACCACCTCCGAACATATCAACGGCAGGAGGTGCCTCCTCAACTTCTTCCTCAACCTCCTTCACTGCTGCGGCAGCTCCACCTCCATCACCTCCTCCACCACCGCCACCCCCTCCTCCACCACCACCACCGCCACTACCGAATTTGGCCAGCAATTCTGTACCAGACGCAAGGACCTCGTTCAAATCCTTGCCCTCCAATTCTGAGATCAAACTCGATAGCTGTGCAGAATCAGGCTCAACGCCAACCGAGGATAGTGCCTTGGTAACATTATCAGCGGTGGGGCTTTCATTCCCACCGAGGACGAGCATGAGGTAGGCGGCCATTTCCTTCATTCTGTGGGGTAGGAATAAGACGTTGTGAGTAAAAATTAAATGCGAGAGAAACGACGACGAACACACACCGTTCCCTCGTCCAGTAGTACTCACGTGATATAATTGGTACTCCTTCCTACTAAATTACTAATTGAATGATATCCGTAGTCGCAAGCACTTTAAGCCGAGGCAGCCTGTGACAAAAGGATTATGGTTGACGTCGCGGTTACCGGTTACTGGGAGCTTCCTATCCTACGGATTCCTCTGTGGACAGTAAATGATCCCGCGTTTTGATTGGAAACGACGGACTATTACTACCAAGATGTTCAGTCTAAACCCTGACGGTGGGAGTGAATCATCTTCTCGCGGCTCGTCTTCGAACGTTCCTCTTAAATTCTTCGCTCGGTTGTTCGCCGGCTTTGTCGCAATTCGCTTGGTTCATGTCTTGTGGGGCGACTCCACGGAATCGTCCAAGACCATAAAGAACTCCTAAAAGCATATTATTAGCCACTATTAAATCGAGATGCATCGATCATCAATAATGCATGCTATTCAGTGGTCAAACTATTGCTGCAGGGGGAAGTACAGCTCCATGCTCGACTTGGGAGGTGTGTCGCCGGCGGATACCAATGTTCGGATAAATGTTGGGAAGAATAATAAAGTTCGTGCGGTGGCGCTTGATTTTCACTTAATAACAAGATCGATTGAGGAACGCCGTCGAATGGCCGATGAAGAGGCTGCTGTTAGTAGATCAGGAAACAATCAACAGAAGATTTCAAATTCTGTTTTACCATCGGCATCTGTAGTACAGCCAGATATCAATCTTGTTGAACAGCTAGCGAGCATATTGAATGTCAAGCTCGGTGGCGAATCTTCTAAATCAAAACAATTGGAAGCAGATGACTTGGCTGCAATGTTAGGACCCGAAAAGTTATCTGTCGATAATAATATACTTACACCAATACCGATACCAAAAGCCGCGCTTCCACATGTTGATCACATGGATATTAGAACAAAATACGCTGCTAAGCTACGGGGCAAAATCGACGGTGGAGTTGCTGGTCTTGAATTAGCCAAGTCGGACATGGAGAGTATGACAAAGCGGGGGGATGCGTCCATGCACTTGGCGGCACGTGACTTGATATCCTCTGAGGGGTTGGGGACAGAGTCCAATACATCGTCCACTAGGTGGCTTGCTACCACAGGCGTGGGTAAACTACTTTCCTACCTAACTAGTCGATCTATGCATATTGCACTCCTTCCCCTACCATCGACACCATCGTATCCGCAATCCGATGAGGATGTTAAACGAACACAACAACAGATGGAAACTCTCACGAGACAATTGCCAACTGTGACATTTGATCTGTTGGTGCCAGATGGTAGACGTAGAGGGGAAGAAAAGTCTGAAATGTCGAACGATAATACACCCGAAGATGTACTAAAAAATGTGCTGTCAAAGATTGAGGATATCCCAGCTATACAATTTGTGGTAGTTTCTGATCGTGATGACTATTTGAAGGCTGCTAGGGATAAAGGGATGTATACATGTCGCATCCGCCCAAAGAGTAAACGACGGGGAGAGTTTACTACAAATTACGATGTGGAAGATGTGGGCAGTGTCTTAGATGTTATTAATGATCTCAATGGTGTTAGTTTCAATGCTGCATTGAAGGGATAAAATTAGACCAATTATGAATGAAGTAGTTCAAGTCTTGCCCTACCATTCACCACAAGCATTGTTTTAATCTTGGGCTATTACTAATGTTAGGCACTGTATTGTGATTAAGAGGGATCTCATACTGTCTAGTCTTCCTCTGCTCTGAGGGGAGTTCATTCTTTTTTATCTGCCAAAAACAGATACAGAACTGAGGTTCTCTTGGACTTTGGTTGGTAATAGCTCGGCTGAGCTTCGGCATGGCTTCGGCAACAGCAATTTTCTATTTGGTTACTATTGAGATCTCCTGTCCTCTACCAGCTCCATTAGTCCATATAAAGAATAAATTGGCCAATTTGCCCTAATTAGAACATAGGATGCAGCACCAGCCTGATATCTGCCTGGATTCACAATCAAAGTGGTGGCAGTAGATTCTCTTGGACTCTCACTTGGATCATGCTGCAGGTGATGAATGAGACCCCCCACCCTCTTCATACTCATATCAGGTCGGCTTCATACATATAAGATGTGCATATAAGATGAGTTTCAGCACCTTCTACTGTGGCTAGTGGTCATAAGGATGCAACCCCAACCTGAAATATGCTGGGTTTCACACTCAAATTGGCATTTGGAGATTCTCTTGGTTTTTGTCTTGTATCATGCTTCAGGTTATGATTGAGGCACCCCACCCACTTCATACTCATAGCAGGTCGGCTTCATACAAATATAAAGTGTTTCAGCATCTTCTACTGCTGCTGGCAGTCATATGTATGCAACCCCAGCGTGACATGCTGGGTCTCACACTCAAATTGGCAGTAGGAGATTCTCTTGGTTTCTCACTTGGATCATGCTGCAGGTTATGATTGATGCACCCCACCCACTTTACACTCACAGCAGATCTACTTCATACATGTAAGACGTGTTTCAGCATCTTCTACTGTGGCTGGCGGTCATATGGATGCAATCTCAGCTGATTCTGCCTCTGGGTGAGATGGGAGAGGGAAGAGGAAAAATTGGCAGTTAAAGATCCTGTTGGCGTTGGTTTTGGATATGAGTTCCCTCTGTAACATTATTATTGAGACCCATGCCCACCCCTATTATACTCATATTAGGTCTACTTCATACATATACATACAATGTGTTTCAGCACTTTGTACTGTGGCCAGTTTGCATCCTCATCTGCATCTGCTCCACTCACAGTATAATAATACTCCTAATACTCCTGATATTAGATACATATGAGCGCAAGCATAGCAGATATTCCTCATATATAATTAAGGCCAGTGGACATGGATCTGATCTAATGCTCCTGGTATTAGATACAATACTAGACAAGGCGCGGCGGATCCCCTATCCAAATTTCCCACTCCGAACTCGAAACTCGAGGCATTTAGCTTTATCTCATGGCGGAACGTCCAATGTTTGACGACGTCCAGCCGTTATCATCCTTTAACAAAGTTATGAACACCCTCCTTCTCACTGACGTATTGCATGGCGACATATATAGTATTCTATTCGTCGTGACCATCTTTGCAGTACTTGTGCTGGCGCAAAAGTGTAACCTATTCACTCGACCTCCTCCTGTGCCTACGAAGCGATTGCCTCGACGACCGATACTTCAGGTACTGTTTACGCCAGATGGAGATGCCATTGGTACTGCTACAACAGTTGCGACCGTCCGTAATAACCGCACTGCACCATCAAGTAGTGTTGTCGTTGATGGCGGTTCTCACGAGGAGGATGGAATTAGTGTCTTTACAGAGGATGATAGCACTCCTCTAGCAGCGGGGAGTACGATATCGCAACAGCAATCTTCCTCCCGACCGAGGAAGGCCGCTAATCATCAACAACAACAATCCAATAGGAATACCATATTGCATGGTCTTCCAGATTCATTTGCGCCACTGCTCTCCTCGTCAGAAATGGAGGTCATAACAACGGGGATAACTGCCGATTTAATCCATGCTGTTCAAATTCAAGCACAAATTCGTTTTCGTCCAGGTAGGCATATTATCCCACTAGACAAGGATGAGAGACGTCCACAATTTTGGTTCGATTCAAAGGATGCTACTGATATAATAATGACACAGGGAGAAAATTCAAATGATGATTCATCAACAAAGAAGGGGTGCAAGGTATCAGCAAGTGTGACTGTTGGATCTGAACGATTCTCCTTGGATGAAGATTTGGACACTACCCGTCGTACCGAATCTCGATCACGTCCGATGGTAAAAGGAGCTGATTTGATCTTTGATCCACCCTTACGACTGGGGAACGTAGCGCCAACTCTACTGCATTTTCCAACTCTATTTGAAGATCGAGCGCTTCCCAAATTAAGGAGGATGCAAGTGGTTGGTTTTATAATTGAATATCTAGCATCAATGTGGTATGTGCTTGAAAAATTCCTATGGATGATTGAGAGTAAATGTCAGATACACGTAGGCCGAGTGAAGGCGACGCCCATTTTTCGAGGCACAATTGGGAAGGATGGGACGTACCAGTGGCGATTGAGTCTTTCCTTTACGGGACATGCACTTTTATTCGATTGGATTCCTATTCCATTCATAAGTGTCCAGCTACCCTCGTTTATTATCCCTCAACCGCATGCCCTACTGGAATTCTTGATGACAAAACAACCGTTGGCCAGTGCCAGACTTCGCCGAGAAAATATAAGCGATGAGAAAATAACAGTGGCTGCATTGAATGCTTTGGATACTTGGAGCATTAATGTCAAGGCGGTAGCCACGCCGCCAGCTGTGGAGGTCGATCTTACTTTGTCAGGTGGTATCACATTGTCTTTTGAAATGATGCATGGTAGGGATGCGACAAACTTACGCAAAGATTCACCTCCGACTGTAATTGGCGTTCAGAGAAATATGTCAGATGAATCATTAAATACATGGGTGACTAACCATCAATCTGTCCACCCTGATCTGAAAAGAAAATCTATTCAGGTGCCAGAAAAGATGTTTGATTCCAATTCCTTGACGCCGTGGTATTTAGAGACATCTATCGACGGTTCGGTTAGTGATGATAAGATTGTGCTGAACGTTTCTCGCTGTCTTGGGCGTCATGAGGATGAGTATGCTGACGTTGACTCTACTAGAAGCATGTTTACCGTTTCAGGGAGCGTTATTTTGTCTCGAGCAAATGAGACTACTACTTTATCAGATCGCCGCCCTGCGTCTACAAAAGGACGGCACAAACGAAGTCTATCGCAAACTGTCAAGAGTTTATCTCCTCCAATTCATGCACTACTACTCTTCCCCAAAACTTATGTGCCAACATCAAAAACTCAATCCGGTAATCATCTCATCGAATACGACTATGCTTTTGATATTGGTGAAGAGACAAATCTCGATGCTGTTTCGCTATCCTACGGTGCATCGCATCCTATGCTCAAGGGTGGGACAATTATTTCGTGTGTACTTGAATCAATCTATGCCCACGGCTCGATATTTGCGAGAGAAGGATCTATTGCCGATCCGAGCGAAATGCTCAGGAAGAGGAATATCCTGCGTCACCTTCCAGCTGTGGATTTCACTGCGGGCATTCAAAATACGTATCTGCCTAAACAAAGTGTCAATTACCTTGATGATGGGAATACGCGGAGCTTGCCCGAAATGGATGGAGGTCGCGTGATGATTCGGGTGCTCGGTGGTGTGGACGAATCCGCGACTAGTGACGATCCTCTCAAATCTTCCGTCCTCGCGGGGATAAAGTTTCGTGCAGATTTCGGTGTGAGCTCTTTCTCTTTGGCGAGTGAGACCAAAGTGAATGAATTTCCGGAGCTGGAAATATTTGAGGGTTCACGGATGTGCTCATTTATCCTTGGAACATTTGATGGTAGTGCCACGTGCCATTTACGACCACAACAGCTCACAAACGGACCGACGTCATCATTGGGTCCGAATGTTTTCAATCCTCTCGAGGCGTACGAAATAGACTTCAAGGGTTCATCGATTGCATTACGATTGAAAGAAGCGACTTTTAACCTGGACCATCGTAGAATTATCGTACCGACTGAGACAGCTTTTGCTGTTAAAGTGCAACAAAGTGTTGTCAATATGATGTTTGAAGGCACAACACAGTGTGAACTCGCGTGGGATTTTCAAGGTAGCTCTCCAGTTCTGCAGACGACACCGCCCGGCCAAACACCTGCTCAGAGTAGCCACGAGGATAGGCAGCAAGCGTATTTACTGATCAAGCCCTTATGCCAAGGACGCTTGAATCTAGAAGTGTCATCTGTCGGAGGCATATCTTTCCGCCAAGCATCCACAACTCGTGAGGACAAGCAAGGTTTGTACGACTGGAAGTTTTTCAACGCAATCGTTGCTCCTGATGATGATTCTCCTGCTCGCATAATGGATGTACTTCACGACAAGAAGACAATGAATCGGCTATTGGAAATAACAAAACTTATCAACGCAGATATTGAGCGAGCCATTCGGTACATATTGACCAAATTGTGGAGGGCAAGAGAGATAATCGATAAGGAGGGCATCGAAGAGCCTGGTCAAATAATTCCTGGATATAAGATGGCACGACTTATGTCCCTTTTCCTCAGCGATGACGACAGTCAAGTGAGGGAAATCCTACCTATCATTCGGCGTGTCGTGGCTGGCAACGGGCTTGATGTTATTAAAGCGAAAGAACTCTTGCGCAAGCATGTCGAGGCTTACGATGATTGGGCGGCAGAGATAGACCGAAGCGTGAAGTGGGCTGCAGTTATGCTTGGTCCCGCAAATTCAATCAATCAACCGATTGAGGACATGGAAGTTCCACCACTCTCTGAGTGCATAGATCCGAAACGATACGAGGGCATTCCTACTGCTAAGGAACTGTATCAAACTTTACAAGACAAGCCGATGCTTCCTCTTGATCAGTCTTTCTCGAACCTCATGAGCCGTGTTGCACCTTACATGACGTTGCATCAAATCGATTACATGCTTCGTTTACGGCCATCCAGCCATTGGCAGCCGTTCGATTTGAAAAGACTTCGATACGTCTACTCTGTGAAGAAGAAGGTGCAGGAAATCTCAGAATGCTACGGAGGTCTTTCATTCATGCCTCAATCTTTTTTCGTGTCTGTCTTTCTTGGCGAAGCGACGCGGTCCAGCTTACGTGCTGCAATGATTACCCAGGATGATGATCAAAACAACGAGCCAAATATCGATGCCGGAATTGTTGTTGAAAGAAGAACTGCCCTATCAACGCTGAGGCAGCGAACATTCGGAGAAAGCATGCGCCTACATGATAATGACATGGAGAACTTCATCATGTCACCTGCAGGGCGGGTTGCCAGTTCTGCCAATCTGCCAACTTTGATGAATAATCAAAATGACCGTAAAATCTCATCGCTACCTTCATCTTCAAGGGTTGAAGGATTGCTTGGTGATTCATTGCTTGGTCCGCAGGATATTGCAATCTTACTTCAAGCGGGACTAGCTTCGGCAATGAAGGGGTCCACGGTCGTGCAGCTGAACCAACGGATGTTGCTCGACCTCATGGCGAGTCAACCGAAGTCTTTTGCAATTGGGGTTCTCGCCGAGTTGGGCTCTGACGGACCGAGAGGCCTTGCCGGTGCTCTCATGGCCTTATGTGACCTTGATCAAGGGTCGTTTAAAGATATGCATCGTATTGACATGCACAACCTATTGGAAAGCTGGTTGCCAGGCGGGTTGAAAATTCCGAAGCGGGAGGATTACCTTGCCGGAGGCAGATGGGCACGTCAGAGCTTTTACGATGCAATGTATTCCATTGCTGTCAGCATCCTAGACCTGTCTGAAACTTACACAGGACTCAAACTACGCATTCAGCAAGTGCGACACAACAAGGAAACTGATCCTTTGGAACTTCGAAATCAACCACCTTCCAAGCTGTCGTCCTCTATTGACTCGGCAGCCGCCAAAATATCGATGGCAGACGAACTTGGGCAACAGATATTGAATGACTTGAGGAAAGCTAGAATGACGGCTCGTGAATGTTCACATGCTATTTCAGTGTATAAGGAGGCTTTTGTCGCATGTTCTCAAGTACTATCAATAGATAGACTGGCATTCCAAGAGCCTTGGTTTAAGTCTTTCTATAGACGAAATTACGACGCATTAATGGTCAAATCTATTTATGATAATGGTGAGTGATTAATTGATTTGTGCCTGCGGTTTGGAATTATGTGAGTCTGTTCTTCACCTCAATTTCATTTTCAGTTATGGATGACGTCGATAATGTACGGATATGGATGGAAGCTCTAAGGCGCGGAAGTAATGGCTTCAGCCAAGCTGACTCCGAAGATTTAAATCGTTCACCTCCTTCTGGCATGCTCTTGCACGAAGACTGTGATCCTGAATTCAAATCATTAATGAGCCCCGTTACATCGCCCGTTTCATCTGAAGCTAATTTTGAGAGCATTGCCAACAAGCCATTCTTCACTTGTCCTGAGAGGCAAGAAGAGCAAAATCTGATAGATGAAATAATTGACGCAATCTTCTACGATAAACGGGAACGCGAGGCTCTCAAATCTGATCCGTTAGTGAGGCTGCTCATATCAAATGAACCCGGGTATTACAACTTCACAATTGTTTCTGCGATGGGCGTTATCACTGATGGGAAAAAGGGCCTTGAGTTACAGGATGCGATCGAACGGTTAGAGAAAGAACGGGGTGTGAAGTGGATCCGAGCCGATACAGGAACTGCGCGATCTATTGACTACAATGCAACTAAGATTGCTGAAGCTGTAGAGATAGCTGTCAAATTGAAGCGTCCATATGGTCTTATTGGGTACTCCCAAGGTTGTGCCAATGAGTTGAATTACGAATCGAGAATGATTTCCGGTACCCCCGATCAGCAGAGTGTAATCAATTCGCCAGAACATGGACTTGTTTGTCGTCAGCTTTTGTTTTCTGCTGCAAATGGGTCAATACATGGTCCTGCGGTCGAGGTAAAGGCACATCAACTCATTACGATGTGTGAAGACTTTTTCAAGTATCAGCAGGGATTCTTTAGCCGGGCATTTATTTCATCGACACTGGAAGTCATCAATGGCATTCTGGATTCATCAGCATTTCAGAAAAGCATGGGTGCTGCAAAGAGTTTCTTACCCGATGCAGTGAAAGCATTCTGGCGTGAGGCACAGACTTGTCCTCACATTCCAACCTGTGTGCTACGTGGAGTACTCGAAAATCACACCACTCCTGAATCTCTTGACCTGCTGTGCAATATGATGACAAAACAAAGTGGGTCTGCTCTACATGACAGTCAAGTTCACGTTTACGACGCAGTCGGTCACCCGGTATACGTGCGCAATCGCAATGCACGGATCCTTAAGAAAACTGACATGGGTGGGTCAATCCAGCGGACTCATCATTGGAGTCCCTTATCAGATGAAGTTGAGTACGTTAGAACAACACGTGACATTCAACATGCAGTCTTTGATTGCGCAAAAGATAGACACATATTTCCATGGTGTGACGTGAATGCTCGTTTTGGCATCATCCATTATTCTGAAGAGAAAAGTCGTGAAATCGCTGTTGAGATCAACTCTGATATACTTGGTGTTGTAGCAGAGGAGACGACTAACGTTGTAAGTTCTTGTGATACTTCCTTAGACGAATTGGTGTTGTAGCAGGGGAATTGGTGTTTAGCATTTTGTATGATTTAGTAATAGTAATAGTCACTTCATTTGCGATATAACATTTCATCATGCTCCTTGGCCAACTTCAAACCGGGGAATCCTGGGAAGTGATGACTATATGCCAGAAGACCTTTAGCCACATAAGCCAGTCGTCGCTGCAATGTCAAATCATTTAGGTCTGCCAGAATCATTGGACCAGGACCAGCTGCCGCCTTACTGTCGCCACCACCAAACTGACTACGCGGAGCATTCGCAGAACGGAATGTAGCCGCCAGACTTTGTCTTGGTTCATCCGTGGCATCGGCATTACAGCTACCACCCCAATGGATAAGTGATGGACTCCACAGACATGCATCACCAGACGCACAGGTCAATGTGACCACCGCCTCAGCTGCACCCTCCACGTCGAGACTTGCACTGGTTTGCAAATGCAATGGATGGTCTGGACAATAGAAAAAGTCATCCGACGTGCAAGGCAGAACACGCATAGCTCCATTCTCGGAAGTGGCACCACCGACATTATATGGAGTCCAGAGATTCACCGAGGTACATTCACCGTCATCATCGTGACAGGCAGAATATATCTGATCTCTATGACTGGCAGCAAAGTTGGCACCAATGTATGGCACTTCTACAGTAGGCGTAGAAATTCTTTTCCGCAATGCCCAACAATTCATATCTGCTTCTAAAATTGAATCTTTGCCAAGTGCTGCAGTCGCAGGACCTCTCCAATGTTCTGCCAGAAGCTGCCACGGAGCATTGTAAACGTAAATGAATTGAGGTGGCAGCCCCTCGGCCTGCAATGCAGTTTGGATACATATTAGTTCTTTGCATAACTTTGATATGGCAGTACTGGCGGCCACATTGGCAGGTGGTAGGATGCAATATCCCTGCTCACGTAGGAGACTACTCACGGCATTATTATCTGAGAGAACTGACGAGGATGGTGTCAACGTAGATGCAGATGCAACATTGTTGTCACTGTCCTCCATGACACGTGAGAGTAAAGCACTACGCAATTCACTCGAATCAGTGCTCGATTCAGGTACCAACGTATGCCAATATTCCACATCGTACAATTTAGACAGAGCATCACTCTCAACGATGTCATCCTCAAATAGGAATGATTGTAATGCAAACATTTGTTTTAATGCATGCTTCACCATTGATTGGGGCATTGGTTCTCCATTGTGAAGTTTAGCGTAAGCGGCCTGTTGCCGTGCTAGGTTGTCTTTCATCGGAATAGAATCATTGTGTCGCGGACCCTGTTGTAGGTAGGTCTGTCCCTCACACCACAAGGGTCTCCCTCTCTAAATTCTGCTGTGCTTTCACCCAGTTCACCGCGATGGCGCAACCAAATAAGATGACATCATGGCCCGATGCCGCACCGCTCATAGGCGAGGAATTGATCGTTACCATCTCATGTGGGAATTCGCATCTCAATTGGGCGACACATTTGGGTGAGGAGGAGGAATTCAATCCACACATCTTCTGGAGGTGCGTATATGCGGAGGCCGAGCCCCTCCTCCTTATTATTTCCTTTGCTTATCATTTTCCCCAAATATGAAAAACTGACCTTCACTCGTGCTGTCCATGCTATTTCTGAACCCATGCTCTCGTAAATCGACCTTTGCGTGTCGTCGGGTGACTGTGTAAAATACTTGAATCCCCCCCTCCGCTGAAAAAATGACATTACTACACCCCATTCGCCCCTGTCACGCAGGACTCCACACTTGAAAGAAGATGATCTACAGAACGAAGACAATATATCCATCCTAAGTAAGAACCTACCCGATGAACCACACGACTATGTCTTTGGAAAGTCTGCCGAGGCAACGACCAACAATGCTGCATCTCAATCCAAATTACGGACGGTACCTCTAATATCCGTGTACGTCGTGAGTACCAATCAGGAACAGGAGGCATTATTAGCCAAAATGTGGGAAACAGTACCAAGTCGATTTTTTGTTATGAAGGGGGATGACTTTTTCAACAAGGACGAGGGGCGATATGATACCATGGGCACTGATCGACTCGCGACATTGACGGGGGCGGTACATTTGCATGGCCACCCATCGTTGGTGTTTGATGGGGGGACTGCCACGACATACTCGGCCACTGATGGATCTGGTCGAATTATGGGTGGAGGCATCGGACCTGGGATACAAAGTAAGTTCCGTTCATTACGGACAGATACGTCGGCATTGCCCGAAATTAGTAGTGAGGAAGTAATTTCAAGGGTGAAGGAGGCACAGGAATCGGGAAAGCCACTACCAACCTTTGCGAGGAATACTCAAGAGGCCATGATGGTTGATGCCTTTCAAGAGTTTGCGCTAAAGGGGCGGAATGTTATAGAACATTGGCTAGAGAAGGCATTTAAGAAATCAATGTCGACCACCAGTGCCACGAGTTCGGGGGAAACGAAGGTCAATAGTGGCAAACGCGTCTTGTGTACTGGTGGCGACGGCGATATATTGATGCAGCTGCTCCAGCCGCATCATGGAGGTCTTATTGAGCAAGTTGAAAGTGATAGGGCATTGTCGAACGGTGTGTCGGTGGATCTGCGCTACGAAGTAGACTCATCAAAGCATCTGATTCACTATGGAATCGCTTGTGTCTTGTTAAAGCAAAGCAAGTTAAGCAAGCAGCAACACAAAGAACTCAAAATACACGAGACATTACAAGACAACGTAGAAACACGAAAGCTCGATGCATTAAATGAATATGTGGGAAAGCGTGAGGCGAAGTCAAAGCGAAGCAAGTTGAGCAAGCAGCAACACAAAGAACTCAAAATACATGAGACATTACAAGACAACGTAGAAACACGAAAGCTCGATGTATTGAATGAATACGTGGGAAAGCGTGTGGCGAAGCGTTTTAATGTTGAGACTGATGATGGGGATAAAATATTCCGAGGCATTGTGATGAAAGTTATCGAAATTCCGGGTGCAGAATCTGAATTTCTTATTAAGTATGATGACGGTGATGGTGAAGACGTCACGATGGATGAATTATTGAGTGAGTAGCTTGTTACTTTTCGTTGCACGTAACCCGGACGTTCAATTAACGGTTTGCGTTTGTTTTTTATCCTATGTTAGGTATGTTAAGAACATATGTCAAGCATGGAGAGAAGAAGTCAATTAAAGTTGCGTCAGCTAAACGCGACAGGTCTAAGAAAAATGATGCTGCTGAACCCCAGAAGGAGTCAACTAAAGTTGCGTCAGCTAAACGCGACAGGTCTAAGAAAAATGAAGCTGCTGAACCCCAGAAGGAACCGTCAAAGCCAACTTTATCTAGTACATCGTCTCAGGCGTCAGGAAATGCCTCCAAGGGAGAGAAGAAAAAACTCGGCAGACCGAAGAAAATTGCAGCTGAAATTCAGCCGAAGGACGACGATGTCATCGAGACTGGAGAGTCAAAATCATTACAAGCTTTGGACTCAAAAGGCATGGCATTAAATGCTGATCAATCTCGAAAGGAAACCAATGCCGTGGTAGATGGGAATAAGAAGCAATCTACGGTCATGAGATCTTCAACTGACGACACCATATCAGGTGTGACAGAGGATAACCTAGCAGCCACTAATCATATTGCTACAACTAACACAGCAACACTACCTGCTGCTGAACCCCAGAAGGAGTCAATTAAAGTTGTGTCAGCTAAACGCGACAGGTCTAAGAAAAATGTTGCTGCTGAACCTCAGAAAGAGCCGTCAAAGCCAACTTTATCCAGTACATCGTCTCAGGCGTCAGGAAATGCCTCCAAGGAAGAGAAGAAAAA